>Ga0075120_10001841_pt1 | contig 16128 bp, 8 predicted proteins | sample AntAceMetag02UKL_FD_69792 | JGI IMG/M metagenome (GOLD analysis project Ga0075120, IMG submission 69792) | Saline lake microbial communities from Ace Lake, Antarctica - Antarctic Ace Lake Metagenome 02UKL | ecosystem: Environmental > Aquatic > Non-marine Saline and Alkaline > Saline | place... | reverse complement strand
CCTGAGCGCTTACGGCACTGATTCCCATAACGGCAAGGGCACCAGAAGGCAAGCCATGATCGATACTATTTTCCCAACTCTCTCCGCCGTTGGTGGTCCAATAAATAAGGGTATCGGCGGCCACCCAGACTCTCGAGGTGTTCACGGCGTACACTTCGTTAAGATCGCCCGGTCCACCCACACCATTCGACTGCTGCGTCCAATTCGTGCCCCCGTCGATCGTTTTTAGCAGGACGTAACCTCCCCCCCCTACCGCCCAAGCGGTGTCAGCATCAGCCGCTGAGATGCCCAGGATAAAGTTAAACTCTTTTATATCGACCAAATCGACATGGTAGCTGGTCCAAGTCTGGCCGCCGTCGATGGTCTTGAGGATGATCCCGTATTCTTCATCTTCAGGAACACCCGTACCCCTGGTCCCGCCGGTTGCCCACACCGTGTTACTGTCCACCACGTATACGCCTTGCAGGTCATTACCCTCGTACCAGGTCGGGATGTGGTTTGTCCACGTCTCGCCGCCGTCGCTCGTATGGAGGATTATAGCAGGGCTACCAGGGCCACCCCCCACCGCCCAGACATCGTCGCCCACGGCGTGGACCTTTTGAATATCGACATCCGGAACATAGTCAGCGGACGCCGGATTCGAGGATCCCTTTCGCTCCCACGTGTTGCCGCCGTCGGTTGTGTGATAGATTGTTCCATAGCCGCTATCCGGAGAACCTACCACCCAGGCCGTGTAGGGATCTACGGCGAATACGCCTGACATGTTCACATCGGCGATCTGGCCAGCACCCTGGCGGGTCCACGTTTCCCCGCTATCGGTCGACCGCAGGATCGTACCGTATTTCGTGCCGGATCCGTCGTCCCAGGAATCGCCCACCGTCCACCCAGCATAAATTGGTTCAGTCTCGCTGCCGGAGTTACACGCCAGGAGCAAAAGCAAGAAAAAAAAGATGCCGATGATTGATGATTTTTTTGGCATACTTGTTCTCATTTTTCCCTCCACATTCAAGAGGTTAATAAATACAAAACATCCTGCATGGCGGGCGTGGCCACACTCACAAACATATTACTTTCCTTCACCGGTTGCTCTGTATTTGTTCCTTGTACGCAAAAATCGTGCAAATACAAATGGTTATATGCTACATAGTGGCATTGATTGAGGGCTGTGTTGCTGAAAACGAAAGGTGTGCTTGATTAAATTTATCAACGTCTTATCTCAGCTCTGGCATTGATTGTGATCTATTGAGAGTACCCCAATTCTGGGAAAAGTTGTGATACTTAATGCTTCAAATGAAATTCGATACCATTCCGACCCTATTTTGTAGCCTTTTATCCTGCCAGAAATCCAGGATTTCAGCAACCTAAAACTCTGTGATATCTTCAATTCGGGTAGATCATGCGAACCTACGATATCTGATTCCATATCTCAGATCTGGCATTTGTTTTGGTATATTGAGATATTCAAATATGGACGGAATTTGTGATATCACCATATCCTCAGGTGAATAGTACGTGCATGATACTTCTGTCTCATATTAGCTGCATATTGTCAAGAGTGGGGTATGTAACCTTCCGTTTTTCTGAGGTAACTCAAGATTCAAGTATCATATAGGAAACCCTCACCTCAGTTGACAAAGAAATCAGGCTGGTTTTATAGCCTATCTACCTTCCAACACCTCCTTCAGTTTTTCAGCAAAAGGTGCAATCAAAAACGGTTTCTGGATGAATCCTTCGGCGCCCGCATCAAGGATGGCTTGGGCCGGGCCATCAATGGAATAACCGCTGCAAACGAGCACTTTCAGATCAGGTCTTGCCTCCATGATAAGAGGGTAAACCCTGCCGCCGTCCATATCAGGTAACTTTATATCCAGGAGTGCGAGGTCGATCTGGCCGTCAAAGGTCTTGGCAAATTCAACGGCCTCTTTCCCTGTCTCAGCCGAAAGCACACGATAACCAAGTCTCTCCAATATCTTCCTGAACAGATCCACGAGAGGCTTTTCATCCTCAATAACCAGGATGGTACCTTCACCCATGGCAAGTTCGACCTTCTCAACCTCTTTCTTGACTTCATCCTTTGCCTCAATGGCAGGGAGATAAATACGGACCACAGTGCCTTTGCCCGGTTCTGAATCAACCGTGATTGCGCCATCGTGGTTCTTGATAATGCCGTAGGCAGATGCCATTCCAAGCCCACGGCCCATAAAGTGGGTGGTAAAAAAAGGATCAAATATCTTTCCCCTTGTGTCCTCATCCATACCTTTTCCATCATCTTTGATGGTAAGACAGACATATGGACCAGGCTTGAGTTCGGGATGATCTTTCATAAACTCCTGATCAAGATCCATGTTTCTGGTGGAAATTCTGATACGGCCCGGGCCTTCCATGGCCTCATTTGAGTTGGCCACTATGGCAGAGAGCATCATCTGCATCTGAGTGCCATCGGCCTTTATATTCATGACATCCAGCGGCAGGTCTGTCTCCACATGGACTGAAGGATCAAGGGTGTGCCGGAGCAAAGCAAGTGTGTCTTTCACGAAATTATTCGGTGACTGGATCTCCGCATTATATTTCCCTCCCCTTGCATAAGCTAATAATTGATCTGTCAAATGGGTCATCCGGTGTGCGGATTCCTTCATAATCCCGGTATATTCCGCTATCTTCTCATCTTGAGGATAATCCATCTCAAGGAACCCTGTGTACCCGGTAATTGAACTCAGGGCATTGTTGAATTGGTGGGCAATACCTCCTGCCAGGGTGGCGATGGCCTCTGTCTTTTGGGTTTTCAGGAGCTCTTCCTGCATGAACTTTTGTCTGGTAATGTCACGGTTACTGGCTCGTTGTCCGAGATAGTTCCCCCCGGACCCATATACGGGCTGGCAAGCATGACTGATCCAACGCTCTTCTCCGCTACGGGTGATGATTCGGAAATCAAGAGCAAATCTCTCTGTCTTTTGCTCCACTTGGCAAATATGGCTGACAAAGGCTGATTGATCGTCCGGGTGAACTATCTTTTGAAGCAGCTCGTGATCATTAATAAACTCCTCGGGACTATATCCGGTAACCCTTTCACACGATGGCGAAACGTAGATATGGTGACCATCCGGAGCAATCCAGTACTCCCAGTCATTGGTAAAATCTGCAACGGTACGGAATCGCTCTTCACTCTCCCGCAGCGCCTTCTCCGCCTGTTTGCGATCGGTAATATCGGTTATGGCGTGGACAACCTTGGCTACATTGCCATCTTGATCAAAGATAGGATCTGTAGCAACATAAAGGACTCGGTCACCTACAGCCAATTCCAGTGATTCTGGGCGAAGAGTTTCCCGCATACGCACAATCGGACACCCCTTGATCGGCTCTGATGTACCATGGATAAGTTCCCAACAAGTGTTACCGACTATTTCATTGATCGGCTTTCCTATAAAATTAGCTGTTGCTTTGTTGCACTGCAGGATTTTTCCCTCCACATCTATCAGGCAAACAGAGTCAGTAATTGCATCGAAGGTAGTATCCCATGATAGCACTGAAGCACGCAGCGCCTCCTCGGCCTGTCTTCGTTCATTAATTTCTTGCTTTAGACCATCATTTGCGTTCGCCAATTCTGAAGTACGCTTCCTTACTCTTTGTTCAAGCTCATCGTGAGCCTTTCTTAAAGCTTCTTCCGACTGCCTATGTTCAACGATCTTCCCTAATCTCTCTGCAACAGCGTTAATCAGCGATCTTTCTTCTTTGAGAAAAGGACCCTCATGACTTTCGGGCTTTTCTTCTAAGTAGTAGACCTCCAATTTCCCAATAGGTTGATCATGCACTTTAATGTCGCACACCTGCCCCCAGCTTGTTTTCTTGAAGTTTGTCGTTCTATACTCTCTGGATTCTAAGATGATTCTGGAACACGTAATCGCCGGGTACTGCCAGGAGGGAGGAATTAGATTAACCGTTCCTTGAAGTATCTCTTCCAACGAAATACCGGGGTTATCAACAAGATTAGAAATACCATAGAGACAGTTCAGGTCCTTGACCCGCTCGTCAAGATCGTATCTCTTTTCCCACAGTGCTACCTCCACTCCTATGCGTTTATGAATCTGCTGATTCAAGCGACGAAAACCGAGGCCGATCCCAACAAGTCCGGCCAGCCAAAGTAAACTATGCCCAACACCCAATGCAAGAATATGAGATTGCGCAATAGCCATAAAGGGAGCCATGGGTGTTGAAACACTTATTCCCCCTCGGATGTCCCCAAGCTTGTATCCCTGTGCAGCATGGCATTTTAGACAGCTTTGTTCCGTTAATAATGGACGCATGAGACGCATATAGTCGCTTCCCTCTATTTCCTCGACAGAGCTGGCCTCTTTCAACCCCGTCTGAAAGGCTTTCAGGGCCCGTGTCTCCCAGGGGTCAGGTGCATTGGCAGGCCGAATAGGATCAAGGCTGGTGATATGGCTCCGGATACCATATGCTTTCAGTGCCAATTCGTGCACTTGGCGGGTCATATAAGCTGGATTGATCTTCGTTAATTCCTTACCAAGAGACGTTGTAATGTCGCGATCGCGAACATCAAGGTATGGGTTTGGCTGTGTTACTTCTGTCACTGGTGTATAAACGCCGCCACTGGCGGCATTCCAACGCCTATAGACAATGTCTTTATCGAAACCCGCCCGTGCTTCTATACGTGCGGCTTCAAGGATTCCTGATTTTTGAGTTCTCAGGTTCCAGGCCAATGATAATCCTATGAGAATAGACCAGAGTGCCACGCTCCCTAAAAAATAGTAGCGCAATCGAATCGAGGGTTCCAGTTTTGTCAAAAAATTCTTTTTCATGATGATATCCTATTCCTCTACCTCTTGTCCCCATTCTATACAGGTTGGTTTTTTGGCCATCAGAAACTCCTCCAAATACCCTTAAAACAACAAAGCGATACTCCTTTGTAGTTTGGACACTATATATGAGCTTTTGCAATTCCTATTACTCTTCCCCTTCTTGGTTTAGATAATGTATTGAAGGGCTTTGTTTTCATCACCAGAGACATCACATCAGTTTAGTATGATTTCCACTCAAATATAGAGGCTTGGGCAAGGGTCGTCGATTCAGGTAACGTGACCTTTACGATGCCACACTCGGCAACCCGGCTATCTTCCAGAAGCAAGATACTATAAAATAGGCTCAGCGGGGAATATTAAGACCCGTAGCTTTCCGTCCTCATCTTATGATGGTTTTGGTTTCAAGAGATTTTTAGCTCCCAACAAGGCAAACTATCCCTATCAGGAGCAGGGCATATACAATTTGAGCGGTTTTTTCATGGGCGAACCTCCTAAATAGAGGTTTGATGATTGGTGGAATATTAGCCAATATAATGACAAAAGATATCTTAACGTCAAGAAAAATCGGGATTCAGGGATCTCATCAGTTTCGACGATTTTGGGCTTGAGAAAGCAAACAATATGGTCAGGATTTCTTTGGTATTTGGCAGTATCCTCAGGTGAATAGTACGTGCATAAGCCCAGCATGGCACATCCGCCAAAAATATTCAAGAGTGGTAGATGTAAGTTAGCTTTTTTGCCTGGAAAATCAAACGCGCAATTTATATGGGAATCATTGCGTTCGATGAAACCTCAGTTTGGGACTACCCGCACGCTTATTTGCCGCGTCAGACTGACACTACCTTTAATTTCCCGGCCAACTTGGATGCCAACGGTGGTGTCTAAATGAATGAGGCATCACCAGCATCTAAAGTTTACTGAGCGGGCCGATCTGTTTCGTAACTCCATTCGAAAAGATCACCCTTACCCATCTTGTTTACGGCGTAGACGGTATCCACTGGCTCACTGAGGGTTCGGTCACTGTGGGAAGGGTTCCGTCCGGGTACTTGAGTGTTTCATAGTTGAGGGTATAGGCGTTTCGCCAGAGATCCACGGCCAGCTTGGCGGCATTCATTCCAGTGGTCCGGCAGAGCCAGTCGCCCTCGGGTGTGTAGATGTCCAACCTGTACTGGTAAAGGCCCTGCTGGGTGATGTAGGAAAGGACATAGATGTACCGCACGTATTCAACGGCCATATCCAGATAGGTGACCGGATAGGTTTCCTCCTTTAGGGGAACGCAGCTTTTTTTGTTCTTCTCCGGCCCAAAATAGGGGGACGGGTTCCCTCCAATGTCAAAGGCCTGAATGCGCCGGTTTCTGCTCTCCAATACCAGGATGGCGCCGTCTGACGTAATAGCCCCGCATATGGGGCCTGAGAGGAGCCCCTCCCGGGTTCCGGTGGCAGAACAGACCACGGCCTGGGGGGCCTCGTTATCAGGCACGGCCTCGTCAGGTAGGGACAGCACCTCGATCACGTCGTATTCGCTGTTGATGTTGATCAGCTTTCTCTGGAAGTGAAGCAGCAAGGCATCGGAAGGGGTGTTGAAGGCGCCCCAGCACTTGTTGGAGCCAGGCATGAAAAATGTAGGCTTCCCCCCATTCGGGGGAAACCATATCTGTCTCACCAGGTGTCCGTTTCCGGTGCTGTCCAAATAGAAATTGTTGTTTTCGGAACCCATGAGATCATAGACAATCCTCACCACGCTGGAAAACCCGCATCCGCTGGTCTCATGTAGGCTTTCAGGATTTTGCGCAATAGACATGTTGGCAAACTGGAAAAGCTGGGCTGATGCTCCGGAATCACAGGATCGAACGTCCGTGCTGTATGACTTCCAGGCGTATCCCGCCGCTGCAAAATGCTCGCTCACCGTGATGCAGGTGAGTTCGCACAGGTCCCCGTTCAGGTTCCCGCAGTTGAGATCCACCTTGGTGGCCGTTGGCGCTTCTGCCGCTTCCCATATCAGGTCTCCATTCCCATCAAGGGCGGTCTTTTCCTTGTGGCTGTAAACCGTGTTTATCTGGAGGGGCACCTTGTTTTCCGTAATGGTGATGGTCACCTTGGCAGCAGTTTGATCATTCAGGATATTATCCGTGCTCCCCTGGCCCGCAAGCCAGTCGTTATCCGAATAGAACCCCACTGTTATTTTCACCTTTCCTCCGTAAGGCACGCTCTTGAAAGTATAGGTCATGGGGTCGCTCCAAGACGTTCCCGGCATGTTGATGCTGCCGGAGACCCAGGGCGTGCCGCTGTCGAAAACGGCCGTGAGCATGTAGTGTGTGGCCGTTGCCGGAAACTCGAAGTCGTCTGGATCGTGGTAGATCGTCACATTGATATCGTGGGTAAAGGTAATCTCGCTGACATAGGTCTTGGGTGATTTGGAGACCTCCACACTGGTTTGGATAATTTCAGCTGCCAGGCCAAGCGCGGCAATGGCATTAAAAATCGCGCCGATTACTGGTATGGAGTCTTCTAATTCTGCCTTTCCTAACGCTGCCAATATTCGAGAAATGAGCCAGGTGGAGCCATTAGACAAAAGGAATTCGCCCATGGTTTTGGCAACTTCTATCAATACACTGGGGTCGTCGTAGCCTGCTGCGAGGGCGCTGTCCATTACCGTTTCGTCTAACAGAGCCACGATAATTTTTACCCACTCGACGGCGCTTTCTTCGCCTGAGGCCCTGGCGTACCATTGTGCAAAACCCATTGCCGCACCAAAGGCGAGGAAGATGGACGGTACGGTAAGATTAAGAACTATGGTCATAACTCCGCCGGGGTCTGAGAGGGCAACATATTTATCGGTCCCTGTTCCCAATCCGCTTGCCAAGACCTGTGCCTTGGATGCCTCCTCGGGCCACTGAAAGGTGAATTCTTCGGTTCTACTCTTTATCGGGATCCCCAGTATTTCGAATTCACCGTCAAGTATCAGGGCAAAATTGTCATATTCTTGCTTAAATACCACACCCCAGGTGGGGAAGGCCTTGGTCGTGGAATCTGGCAGGTCGCTTACTTTTATGGGATTGTCGTCGGCATCCAGGAACCTCACAAAGATACCAAGATACCGTGCGTACCAGTTGTGTACCTGGAACGTCACATTCAGATTCGGATCAACCTCCAGGAGTTTCGTCCAGTAACCGGCCTGGGACGATTTATTGGAAAATTCATAGCGAAACGCTTCTTCAACGCCCGAGGCGCCTGTATCCACCGTGGTAATGCCGTCAAAAACCTTCCAGATCTTTCCCTGCATTTCAGGGTTTTCTTTGTCGACGGGAAGGTTGGTGATATTGGTGCCTAAGGTGGTATCGTTCTTGGCCTGCTGCAGCGACGGCTGTATGGCGCCGCCCGTGGAGTGGAGGGTCTCTTGGGACCATCTGGAAAAATACTGTTTTTTTCCCTTGGAATTCAAGTAGGGTTTTCCCGTATCCGGATTGATGTAGACTTCCTGGGTGGCCCACCCGCCATTCTCGGTGGCGGGTCCCTGTTGTTGCAGGTTTACGGCCAGTTGATACGTGGTAGGTTGGAGGCTGATGATGTTCTTCTGGATATGGGCCGCTGAATCGGGTTGCCCACACACCAACTCCTGGTGCCCGAAGACCAGGGTCACGGCCTGGTCTTGCGAGGTCTTAAAATCGTCCTCCCACAGATAAGCGTCGAGGTCTCCGGCAAAGGAGCCGGGATCGGCCCCGTACAGCCTCAATTTATTGGCGCCGGGTTCAGGATTGGCGCCCGGCCATTGGGCTGCCATCTTGAGCGCCGATATGGGAAGGTGGTAGAACATGAGAGGCATGTTCCAGGCACTGTTGCCGGCGGAAGGGTCTTCCCCAACGATCCAGCAGAGACAGACGTTCTCAGCGGAAAGGGGCGCATCCTTTATATAATGGGTGATGTTTTCATCGGGAACGAGGGAGAGCATGGGGTTTGACGCCCTTGCCGTCCTCAGTGTCTCGGAGTCCATTTCCCCCAGTTTCAGATATTGCCTGGCGGCTTTGAGATGGAACTTGTGATTCCGATCAGCATGGGACAGGTCAAAATAGTAGGTTCGATACTCCGTACCGGACGAAGATGACGTGGCACCGTCCGATGAACAACCCGAAAGAAGTCCGGGCACTGTGAGGGCTGCCCCGGCTGCGGCCGAGTACTGCATGAATTCCCGCCGGGTGATCCCTGCCCTTGTCCTGTTTTCCTTTTCCTTTTTCATGGCAAGACTCCTTTTCTGAATGTTTTACCAGTTGGGATCGATATGATCAAAATCGCATAGGGGCGGTGTGTCAAAACAGCTCGAATTGGGCTGGTTGGATTGGTTTTTGGGAATCAACGGACTGGTCCAGTTCGTACTGTTGCAGGGGCCGCTGTGGCCATCCGGGCAGATATTATTGTTGTCCGTATTATATGGAGTCACGGTGGGATCAGAATACGCGAACATGACGCACGGGCTGTCTCCGTATGTGGAATCAAAACCTGGGAATTTCGTGTGGGTTTTATCAACCGTGAAGAGCATGCAGTCCCCGTTTGCAGAAAAATTTACATAGGCATTTAGAAAGGTTGTGCCTTGAACGGTTGCGTTTAGGAAATCGGCGCCGCCGATAAAAGCGCCGGTAAAGTTCGTCCTCGAGCCGGTGGAGCTGGCCCAGTCTAATTTGGCCCCGGTGAATTTGGCCCCGGTGAGTATTGCGTCGGAAAAATCAGCCGCCGTGGCCGTAGTGCTGGAAAAGTCGGCACCGGCAAGATAGGCGCCGCTGAAGTTTATCGCGTTCATATTGGCGCCCTGTGCGCTTGCGCAGTTTTTTGTGAAAGGCGGATTCGTACTATCCTGGGCGCAGCCTGTCTCTATGTAGGTGCCGGAATAGAAGCTGGCGTCCTGAAAAATAGTCCCGCCGAGGTCGGCGCCCTGAAGGTTGGCGTTCTTGAGATATGCGCCCGTAAGGTTGGCTGCGGCCAGGTTCAGGTCGGAATCTGCGTTCAAAGAGGCGTCCAATAAGCTCACTCCGCTGAGATTGGCATATGTCAGCTGGGCGCCATTCAGAAAAACATTGGTCATATTGGCCTTCTTCAGGTTGGAGTTGTGTATATCCGCCCCCTTGAGATTGGCGTAGGCCAGATCTACCCCATCTAAATTCAAATCGGAAAGATCCACTCCCGCCAAGTTGCAGTGGGGGCATTTTTTGGATGAAATCAGCACCTTCTTGGAATCGAAGATTTTGATGGAACCTATGTCCAAGCCCTTTATGGCCAGGTTGCCTAGGTTAATCCCCACTGTCCTGATCAAATCTGAAAAGTCGGGGTCCCTGAAGAACTGGATCGTTGTGTCGCTATATCTGCCGAAGGCCAGGGATTTGATCGGGGGCAGGAGATGAACGAACAGGTTGGTGGGAAAGGATGCGCTCAAAACCAAGACAAAGCCCTTGTAGGTTTCGTCCGTGTAGAGGGCCACTTCCCCCTTTTTCAGGTCTTCCTTGGTAATCTGATTTGCGAGCTTGTAAATCCGGATGCCATCAAAGATCCGGAAGCTATCAGGAGCGGCATAGCTTGAGTATTCCGTGTAATACATAAAGCTGTTGTCATCGGCGTACATGGGGGAACAATTGACTTCTGAGTAGGTCCAGGGAATAAACGTGCCGTCACCCATATCCTGGATGCCCAGCCAGTGATTCTCGGCTCCATATGAATTGTACGATGGCATAAACGTATACCCCGTCCCTGGGAGTTTATCCTGAGAGGGCGGGCAAATATCATTAACCCAATCACAACCGGCGCCCGTCGAGTTGAATTGGTATTTTGGGTATTCATACACCCAGGAGGCAAACCAGTAGTGTCCTTCGAAGTAGGGATGGGGGCATACGAGATCATACGGGCAGCTCGTAAAGGAAAACAGGTTTGTCTCCTCCATCACGGTCTGAGCCGATAGTAGGGTCAGCGAATGATTACCATACTGTTGTTCGGTCGCCGTAAGGTAAGCACCATCGTGTGTCCCGCCCATGAACTGGATAAACACATAAGCAGGATACACCGGATCAATCACGGAAGTCCCCTCAGCCATATCTGCCGGCTTAGGCTCTGCAGCCTCTTTAGGAATGACCTGTTGCCGGATAAAGGCCACTGTCCCTGCCTCCGGCACATCAGTCCCGTCGTGGTACACCTTTATGCTGAAACTGCCCGGCGACATTTCGAGGTACACACCGCCATCTCCGCGTTCCAGGGCCGCCACCAGCACCCCGGAACCGTCAAAGATCTCGGCCCGGGTTATGAACGGGTCATCCGCCTCAATGCCGAAGAGATAACCCCCTCCCTCCTCGGACTGATACGGAATGGCGTGCTTTGTTGATCCCTCCCCGGGTATGATATCGAGGATGACCACCTGGTCAGGCCTGGCCACCAGCCCCGGATCTTCTGCAAATTCGGATTCATAAAACCAGCCCCTGGACTCGGTGGGGGCCGTTGTGTTGTCGCTGCTGCAAGAAAGCATCAGTGCGACAACTCCCAGGGACAGAATCCCTGCCGGTAAAAGAACCTTCCACTGTTTTCTGATTGGCAACCGTTTAGACTTCATTGGATGCACCTCCCTGTGCCTGAGACGGGTTTATGAAATCGCGGCAAAGCTGTTTCTGACCGTCCTTTATCCCTAAGCCGGAATCCGTGAACCGTTACACCTTAGTATACACCGGAAAGTCGGATTTCGTCACAAATAACATTGGGCATTCTTTTTGGATATGCCTTTTCATAAGTGACCTCCTGAGAGGGGCAAACTAATGGAAGGAAAAACGCCGGGTCAAAAGAACCATAAAAGGCGCAAAGGACAACAGATATCATTCTACCCACGCTATCTATATGACAAATCATTCGGAAACATAATTTGATTTGAATAAATTAGGTACTAAATAACAGTATACACAACAGCAGAAGCGGGACAAGATATAGGGCACCACTATTCGACGAATGGTGGGTAGAATACGACGAACGGTAGGGACAGGGCGAATCCGGCGCGCGGATGCAGGGGTGTTTCCGGATTTTGCGGCCTCACGGCTTGATCGGGGATGATCGGGCCTGCAGGCGTTGGCGAAGGCGGGGGGTGAGGCGGCGGCTGGCGTGACAGGCCCGTGGGACACCCGCTATATGAAGCATGAGCCGATTGCCCGGAGCGGTTTCGAAAGATTCGACATGGTCCAGATTCACAATCCGCTTCCGGTGGATGCGAACGAACGGTCCATCCGGAAGGATCCGTTCCCATTCACCCATGCGCCGCCAAATATTTCCCCAAAGGCCATCGGCCGACCTTAACTCGGTGAAATCACCTTCGGCTTCGATTACACACACTCGTTTAAGCGGTAGCCAGCGCCGCCGCGTCTGATCTTGCACCAATATGACGTCATCCATACTCAGTCGTCCCGGGTCGGGCGAGGGGAGAGGCGGTGCTGCCCGGTCATGGAGTCGATGAATCGTCTCGGCGAGGCGTTCAGGAATGACGGGTTTTAAAAGATAATCGAGCGCATTGATCTCAAAGGCACGGACGGCATACCGGTCAAAGGCGGTGACGAAGACAATAGCCACATGTTCGTCAAGCCGTGGGACGAGGTCGAACCCGCTTTCGCCGAACAGCTCGATATCCAGGTACACCACATCGGCGCGCACATCCCTGACCAGGGTCTCCGCATGATCAACGGAGTCGGCCTCACCGCAGACCCGGACTTGAGGGAACTCCGCAAGCATTCGGCGGAGTGCCTGGCACGCAATCGGTTCATCATCAACGATAACAGCCCGCAGTGGGATCATGGTGAGGTCCTCCCGTCTGGTTTGAGGCTTGGGTCATGGCCCCAACCGACCATTGTGGCCTGAACAGAAAAGAGAACCTTTATTATGACCCATCCGCCCTCTTCTTTAACGGTGAGTTCGGCGCCCCCGCCGTAATGGCGGGCGAGACGGCGCTGGACGTTCTCGAGCCCCAGGCGTGTGCCGGAACCGGTGTCCTCTCGATCAGGTTCGAACCAGCGGCCGGTGTTGGCCACTTTGACAACACAACAGGCGCCGTCGGAGGATGCGTGGATCTGAACACCTAATGGATTTGCCCCGGATTTTTGTCCGTATTTGACGGCGTTTTCCACCAACGGCTGTATAATGAAGGCAGGGATGGGAACAGGACCGACCCGGCCGTCGGCCTCGATCTCCACCTGCAGCCGCTGCCCGAAACGGACTTGCTGGATCTTCAAGTAGTATTCAGCATGGGCGAACTCTTCGGTGATCGTGGAGAGGCCGTCGGACCGGTTGACGAGACTTGCACGGCAAAAGGCCGCGAGTGCCTCTATCATTTGGACGCCGTCCCTGGGGGCGCTGATAACCAGTTCACGGAGAGAGTTGAGCGCGTTGAACAGGAAATGCGGGTTGATCTGGTAGCGGAGCATTTCGAGTTCCGTTCGCAACAGCAAATCTTCTGTTTCCCTCGCTTGTCTCTCTCTCGCTTCCGCTTCCTGGTGTTCGGTGACGTCTTGGATGATGCCGCGGATGACGCCGATATCACCACCGGCAATGCGTTCAGCCCGCGCATGCAGTAACCCCTGTCGTCTGTCGCTGTCAAGGGTGCGTATTTCAATGGCGAAGCCGCTGACTTCGCCATCAGCGCGGAGCCGGTCGACCAATTCTGCCCGCCGTTGCGGATCCCCATAGAATTGCAAGGCATTCCGGCCCACAACATCATCGGCGGAAGGTGCCCCGAGGAGATCGGCTAGGGCAGGATTGGCGACCCGTATGTCACCTGCTGCGTCGGTCTGGAAGATGCCTTCGACAGCGCTTTCGAAGATCCCCCGGTACTTGTGTTCGGCTTCTTCGAGAGCCTGATGGTTTAACTGAAGCTGCCTGGCCATTTTGTTCAGATCCCGGGCCAGTTGTCCGACCTCATCTGAAGACTGGAGCTGCAAGCGGCGATCGAGCCGGCCGCGTCGGATGTCCGCGGCAAACTTGCGGCAATGCTCAATGCCTCGGATCACGGGCGCCGTGAGTCGGAAGATGGAGAGGGCCAGGAGCCCCAGCATTAAAGCGACGACCACTGCCGTGGTCTGTCGCAGGGTTCGAACCGGAGCAAGTATCTCAGACATGGGCTGTGCGGCCAGGAATACCCAGGGAGGATGCTGCATCCGGGACGAGGCCACCAAGTGCTCTCCGCTCCGGTCGCGGTAGCGGAAGACTCTGTTCGAGGCCCCATCGAATGCGGCTCGCAGCGCGCCGGGTGGCGGTGAGTAGGGGGCCAGGTCGGTTGGCGTGTGGAGCTGTTTCCCTTCGGGCAAAGTAAGGGGCAGAGAGGGATCAAACATGTAATATCTCTCCTTGTGCTCGAGGTGTAGCGATGCCAGCAGTTCCCGATTGAGGCGCCCCATGTCCACGCTTGTTCGCAGGATGGCCACCACTTTTCCCTTGTGCCACACCGGCGCGGTCAGCGGTACCACCGGGCGGCCGGTCGCCGGACTCAACTCGCTATGCCCGATGCCGGCTGTACCGGCAAATCCGGCCCGGGCATCCGGCTTCTTGCTGACCACATTTCGCGCATACGGGTGGTACAACCGGCGGGGATCGTCACAGGCCACACAGTCGCCTTCCCGATTGATCAGGTAGACGCTCGAATATGGCTCACTGGCGATAACGATCGAGAAGTAGTGGTGAAAAGCGGAAAGCAGCTCGGGGTCTTTATAGTCCAGCGCCGTGCGAGTGACCATTGGCATTGCCGCCCAATGTTGAAAGTTGCGCAGCTCGGCATCGAATCGACGTTGGACCAATTCAGCGAGCAGAACCGCATCCCCCCTCAGTTGCCTTTTGGCCCCCTGTTCAAGTTCGGCGCGCGCGATGACGTAGACGATCAGTGACGCAGAAACGGCTGCACCCATGACGATGGTGGACAGGATTAGTAGAAGTTTTGTTCGTAGACTCATTGAATGGGTCGGGAGAGCCCTTTGAGACATATGAGGAAGCGTTTAAGTTGATACGAACCGCGAAGACATCAACAAGCCTGAAGGAGACAGCGCATTATCGTTGGAAAGCATGAAAAAACAGGAGAAAAAGTGTCAGATAGCGAAATGAACTCTCTCAATTAAGCCTCATGCGACGTTTCCCATGTGGAATTACACCCGAAATCATAGAACAAGAATGTAACGTTATTCTTGAGTGAACGCTTAGCCTGGCAGCGCTACTATAGAGCGCCGCACCCATCGTCACATATTTTATATTCATACCCAGTGTTCCCACTGCCGTTACCGCAGCAGCTCGTCCAGTTGCCGTCCGAGCCACCGGTTGTCTGGCAAGCTGAGGCAGGGGACACCTGCACACCGGCTGTCGCAATGCCGCCTACGTTGCAGTCATTAACTTCAGTCGCCCCGTTACCGCACTTATGCTCCCATGTTTCCGGTATCCCCGCCCCCGTGCCGTTTGAGCACACCGCTTTTGTGGCCTGCATGCCGTAGAGCTGTGGTGCCCGATATTTCATCATTGCTCCCGCTTCATTGTCAGGTAACAGCGGCAATAGTTCCGGTATCCATGTTAAGGTTTATCCCTCTAAACCGCCGTTTACCGAGGTTAAGCAAAACCGAATGTAGTCAATTATGAAAGCGTACGCATACTGTGTCATATTGTCAAGCACAATCTGTATCTAATGCAATCAAAAGGCCATGTCCGGGTTCCAGACCTCCCAGACCCGGCCAACCAGGCTCGACCCAGGTTTGAGTGTCTTCCTCCCCGGTAGTGCGGACATGCTGAAAGGCCTGTACCTGTAGGATAAGTTCCATTACATTACGGCCAACCGCAGGCGTGAGGATTTCCATTACCTGGATTACACCGTCAGGGTCAATGATGAAGCGACCACGGACATTAATAAGGGAATGGGTGTCAGGCCTACACATTTGACAAGTCAAGATCCGAAACAATTCTGCAATCTGTTTTTGCAGTTATCTGTCAACTGTGTAGGCCTGACACCCATGCTTTTCTAATGATATGTACACCAGATGGCCACGGACATATTATACAACAACTATTGGGCCTTTGCCAACCGTTTTTCCTCCGCCTACCTCCGAATCTCATCCAAACTCTCTCGAGATGTTGAAGGGCGCTCCGACTACCCACAAGCCCTTCCAGCAACCCAAAAAACGCTGGAAGCCTCCACCCGACGTCTTCTAAAAAAATATGGGCAAGCGGGACGCTGATAAAATAGTAAGTTTCGGGACATAAACAAGGCAGAAAGTCTGCTATCAAGAAGCAGATTTGAGGCAGAGACTGCATTTTCAAAAAGGCGAGATCTTATGGA
>Ga0075120_10001838_pt1 | contig 16152 bp, 11 predicted proteins | sample AntAceMetag02UKL_FD_69792 | JGI IMG/M metagenome (GOLD analysis project Ga0075120, IMG submission 69792) | Saline lake microbial communities from Ace Lake, Antarctica - Antarctic Ace Lake Metagenome 02UKL | ecosystem: Environmental > Aquatic > Non-marine Saline and Alkaline > Saline | place... | reverse complement strand
GCTGAAACTACTCCTGCCCAATTCTCACTAATATCTCCAGACAGCAACTCATATTATACCACGGAATACAATCAACTCACCTGGCAATCATCTACTGAATCTGATTACGAAGACTCTGTGGTTTATGACGTTTATGTCCAGAGATCACAGATTGATTCATTCTATAATCCCAGGATAACAGGTCTGACCGATACATTCTATACATTCCAGGCAAGGGGCGATTCAACCTGGTATTGGACAGTCCATGCCCGTGACACCAATTCCGAAGGAACCTGGGCAGGAGAAGTCTGGAGTTTTGTTACTTTCAACGTAGTTTCAGTGGAAGAAGAAGTGTTTGGGATTCCGCAAGAATACTCTATTGTCAGCCTTCATCCGAACCCGTTTAATTTAAGGGTAAACATAGTAATTGGTATTCCTGAACAAACTGATTTAATTGCAGAAGTTTACGATATCCTTGGCAGGCAGATTGCAGTATTATTCTCAGGAAATGTTCAAGCAGGCTATCAAAGAATATCATGGCAAGCCGAAGGATCGGCGGGGATTTATTTTCTAAATATTTCATCTTCTTCTGGGTGGACTACAACCGGGAAACTGCTGTATCTCAAGTAATAATTTGTACATCTGCTCCATGCATAACATTGCTCAGATGTAAGTTCGCATGTTGTAGGGGCAGGATTTATCCGCCCGTGACTGAGTTAATAGGACTGGGCGGATAAATCCTGCCCCTACATTCCCATGTATCAAATGATATTCTTTTTAGTCATGCGAACTTCTTTGTTAGCACTGCAATGATATCATCCCTTTTCTCTTATCGCAGAAACATCGATCTCATAACGCTTGATTTTCTCCTGGAGGTTTTTCCGTGCTATTCCAAGCTCATCTGCTGTAGAAGATACATTGCCGGATGAACGATTCAAGGCATTGGTTATAAAGTCTTTTTCAAATCGCTCGCGTGCTTCACGAAGGGTTGTTGTATCCGGAGAGGTGGCGGCGCTATTTCGTATCTCTTTTGGCAGATCGGTCAATTCTATCTGATCATGGGGCGCCATTACTGCTGCGCCTTCGATAACATTTTCAAGTTCCCTGACATTTCCCTTCCAATTGTAACTACGCAATGCCATTAGAACTCTGGGTGTTAATACTATCTCATCGCGCCCGATCTGTTTGCGGAATCTTTCCAGAAAGAACTGGGCTAAACCGGTAATATCTTCGGGACGCTCACGCAGGGGAGGAAGTTTGAGATTGATGACACTGAGACGATAATACAAATCCTCCCTGAATGAACCATCATTAACCATTTCTTTAAGATTGCGATGTGTAGCGGCAATGATACGAACATCTATTTTTACCAGTTTGTTCGAGCCGACTCGTTCTATGGTTTTCTCCTGCAATACTCTTAATAGCTTCGTTTGAATGACCATTGAAAGATCACCAATTTCGTCGAGGAAGAATGTTCCTGTGTCAGCTTGCTCGAAGCGTCCGGTTCTTCGTGATATTGCTCCGGTGAAGGAGCCCTTTTCGTGACCAAAAAGTTCGCTTTCTATCAGGGTTTCAGGCAGAGAGGCACAATTTACGGCAACCCAGGGATTATCTTTCCGGTTGCTGTGACGATGGATTGTGCTGGCAAGAAGTTCTTTTCCAGTGCCTGATTCACCTGTGATCAGAACTGTTGAAGGAGCTTTTGCCACCCGGTCGATGGCTGTCCGGAAAATGGTGGACATCCGGTCATTTCTTGAGATGAAGTGGGTGAAAGGCTGAGCAGCCGGGACAGGCGTATCATTTAATTCGCGCTGAACTTCACCAGTGGCTGAGGCAATTACATAATCTGCATACTTCTCAGGTTCGCTATCGCTTTTCAGGTTATAGGAAACTACCCCGATCCTGGCAAAATGAAAAGCATCATCCATATTTATAAAACCGGTACGAACCAGAATCGGGAAGGTTGGGAATTCTGCCAGTACTTTCTGAATCAATTCCTTGCCGCCCAGCTCCGGTAAAACCGTTTCAGTGACAAGGCAGTCCACCAGTCCGTCAAGAATCATTTCCAAAGCCGTTGCGCCGTCTTGAACGACAGTTACTTCCACGTCCTTTTCGTGAAGATATGTCTCCAGCTCTTTAACTTCTTCCGGCTGGTCATCCGCTATAAGGACATGAATGTTCAAAAGTGGTTTCCTCGGAAATCATAAATTGGTAGAATCAATACGATAAAGTAAATATTTCCCATATAGGCTGATTATATTATTTTTAGACTAAAGCCGCCGGGTCGCATATAAAAGATAGGGAAACAAGTTGAATAATCTCTATCTTCTCACCAACATCAGAAATTCATAAACGTATCATTGGTCTTTTTGACCTTTTCTTTCCAATAGTTGATACTTTCTATATCGGTAAGTTTCTCCGCTTTCTTTTCCACACGTCTCAAAGTTGTTTGCGCCATCCCAGTTTTGTTCAAACCATACTGGGTCCATGCAATTCTGAATGGGATCAAAGGATCAGCAGGATGGATTTCCTCAAGTTTGAAATAAAGTTGCAGGGCTCTCTTCTTGTTACCTACAGCTTCAAGAGCATAGGCAAGGTCGAATAATGCATTATAGTTGGATGTATCCCGCCGGACTGATTCGTCCAAAACGATAGATGCTTGAAGATATTTTTGAAGCCGGAGAAAATGCGATCCGAGGACGGCAAGCCGCTGGGGCGAGATATTTGAAAGCTCATTTCCCTCGATATCGAGGGAATCAGGTATCAAGTCGGCAAGTTGTTCTCTTTCACGTGCCATCGTCAACTGATCACGAGTGATCCCCGCCGCTGAATATTCTTTATCGGCAAGCTCTCTTAATTTCATCTCATCAAACACCTGGGCAAGCTGGATATGAGCTTCCGACCATTTAGGATCCCAGGCAAGAGCTGCGGTAAAAAGCAGGCTGGCATTAACCAGGTCGCTTTGTGCAAATGAAACTGACGCCCAGTTGAAATAATCCATGCGTGGCGATGCAATAGTCTTCATCGTTTTCCATGGGATATTGCAGAACATCAGTAAAACAAGAAGCGCTATCATCGAAATCTGGGCGCGTTCAATTTCCTTATGCCGCAATCTCCCCACAATGCGGGTGATTGCGCCGGCGCCATAGGCGATCATTATTCCGGTAACAGGATAACGGTACTCGCTTGCCACGAAAAAAAACAGCCCGGCTATCAGGTAGCCTGCTACAACTGCTATGGAACTATACCACCCCTCCTCGCGTCTCGCCAAACCAAGTCCGACAAGTCCGATTGGTGCTAATAAACCGAAATTCATGAATCCTATTTTTCGTAACACCCCCGAGTATGCTTTGACTCCGTAAAAACTGACATTGTTTGGAGTTTCAACCCGGTTAAAGAAATAGGCGGTCTTTTTACCCTCAAGGATCAACCATTCAACGGGATGCGATACAATCCACGCCATCCCTGCTCCCATCCAGTACCTTGACGCCTGGCTTAGAGTCAGTGCCTTGCGTAGGTGTCTTTGAGCTTCTGTCCGATACTCACCGGCTTCAAAAGCAGGTTCCGCTGAAGTCAGCCACGGCGCTTCAGTGTATAAGCCATTTGCATTTTCGTGATTACCAATATAAAAATTTACCCCGGCGGAATTGGTGGTTATATACCATTCGCCGCCATTGAGATAGTTCCTTAATCCGGCGGGGAAGATGACTATCAAAGTTGCGATAATCAACAAACCGGCTTGTTCAATACCGTAGTTTTTCCAACGCTTTACGAATATATAGCTGAATATTGGAAGCAGAATCAAGATATTTGGACGTGCCAAAGCAGCAATTCCAATTGCCAGGCCGGCAAGAAATATCGGGAAACGGGATCCAGCTCTCTCCGCTTGATCCAGGCAGGTCATCATGACCATTACAAGAAAAAGAATGCAGCTTGCGGATAAAATAATGCTGTCATAGTAGATAGATGGAGCATATAACGCATACAGGAAACCAGCTATCAATCCTGCCGGATGACCAAAACGGCGGACTGTAAACCTACCGATCAGACCAAGAGTTCCAAGCGAGAGTAGAACCTGGACGAGCATTGTAACAGCCACTCCGGACTCGCTCAATTTCAGGATAAGCGACATGAAAAGGGGATAAAACGGACTCATAAAAAATACAGTGGGACCCAATCCATGCCCCGCAGCTATCCTTTCAGCCCACTGAAAATAAAACTGAGAGTCGATAATCAGAATATTGCCTGGGGGCGAGGTCAGGACATACCCCTGATGAATCAATCGCAGTGTCATAAATAATGCTACCACGACTGTCCAAAGGGCGATATATAACGTGTTGCGGGATGCGCCTTTCAATTCAATTCGATTCAAAGAATCCTCCAATGCGGCGCGGGGATGCGTACAAAGAAGCCTCACTCTTAATGGGTGAATAAATCATTTTTACCAACACAGGCTGTCCGAGAATGCTCAAAAACACTCAGAGTGTCATTCCTGCGAAGGCAGGAATCCAGGCATTACAAAGGTTTGCACGGCGGTGGATTCCCGGATCAAGTCCGAGAATGACATCCTCTAACAGCCGTATAGCGAACTTAAAGCAATATATAAAAATTTGGTGGCTGTTCAATATAAATTGTGTTCAAAAAAGATATTTTGCTTCCAAGCTGCTGCCAAAGAAATATACTGAGGTCATTATCTTTTCCCAAGAGATGAGGTTCTATTTGAAACGTTTTGGAGAAATAGAGATTTTAGCGGGTGGCAGGGTAACTTCGCTTGCGAATCGCCGTGCCTTATAGTTGTATGTTATGATATAGGTTTATATTGTGTTGAAATTCCTAATTCCTGATTTCTAATTCCCATTGCTCTTTGAAAATAAATAATTTTGCTCTCATCTGAGTTGATATACTGAAAATATTAGTTTATATTAGACTAAAATCATTTTCTCATAAACCTTTTTCACTTGTTTATTAACCGGAAATACTCACTTTTACCATTTTGATTTGTAGTTCGTTCTCAGATTCAGACTTTTTGTTTTGCTTTTCCGGAGTCTTTGTGAAACACTTTTTTCAGATTATCTTGCCAATCATCCTCTTTTCCTGTTTGGGAGTTCTCCACGCCCAGGACAGCCTTAACGTTTCTCTTGTTGCGCGGCTGCATCACGACTGGGCACCGGCGACGGATATAGCTGTCAGCGGTGACTATGCTTATGTCGTCACTGATTACACCGGTCTCCGTATTCTCGATATCTCTAATCCCGAAAGACCCGTCGAAGTTTCATCGATTATACACGAATACGCAGAACCGAGTCAGGTAATAATTCATGACACTTTAGCGTTGGTACTTTATGAAGTCGCTGAAGAGTGGCGCGATGCCGGACTGCAGATTGTAGATATCAGAGATCCTGAAAATCCTGAGGAATTAGCTTTCTATTCCAGATGGTCGCGTGGATTAAATACAATGGTTGTCATTGAAAGTCTTGTTTATATCGCAGAATCCAGAGGCGAACTGGAGATTGTAAATATCAGCGACCCGGAAAACCCGGAACAAGTTGAATTGTATGAATTCGACGAGGATTATTATTTCACAGACATGGAAATTGTGGACAGCACACTCTTTCTTGTCGGTGACAGGGAAAGTTTACACATGATTAACATTTCTGATCCTTTGAATCCGGTTTATTCTGGCATATTAGCCGGTGATACCACTCTGACCGGGCGCAGGCATATAGACGGCTACCACGACTATTTGTACCTTACCTGTTTTGATAATGGACTAAAAATATTGGACATCAGCAATCCATGGAACCCAGTCGAAGTAAATTCTATTCTGCTGGATGGATTTGTTAGAGACGTTACAGTTCTTGACAATAAACTTTTTGTTGTAATTACCGAAGAAGAATGGACTGATCTTAATCCCTGCGAAATCCCGATCTTTAGTTTGACTAATCCAGAAAATCCTATTGAAATAGGAGTAATTGATCAAATACAATATATCAATTATCCAGGGCCAAGTATAGATATTTCAAACGATATTACGTTTATCACTTATTCAGGTTTGCGTGTAATTGATATCAGTGACATTTCTAACACGATAGAAATTGGATTTTTCGATGCTCCTTATAGCCCTAATAGTTTGTTTATTGATGGATATACTGCCTTTATCAGTGAACGTGCTACCAATAGATTGTGGATTATAGACATTGAAAGCCCATATGAACCCTCAATCAAATCATACTATCAATTTGATAATCCAGAAGTAAGAATCAAACATCTTGTTCATTCAGATAGTTTAGTCTATGCATCTTGTGGAAGGAATGGTGTGATAATTATTAATGTAAATGATCACGAAAATATTTTTGAAACTGTAATTTATAATCCGGAAGATTTTGTAAAGGGAATCGATATAGAAGGCAATTATCTCTTTACAACTAGTTTAGATGGGAAATTTAATATTGCCGATTTGAGTAATCCGTTAGCTCCAAATAATATAACAACAGTAGAACTTAACCAAGAACTATGGAATGTAAAAATTTCAGGCGATTATGCTTATGTTGTTGGTTTGGGAAGAGAATACGGCGGAATAAACATTTTTGATATAAGCAATCCGAATCATATTGAAGAAGTTGGATTCTATCACGTTGAGTCAAATGGTGCTAAAGAAATTTCAATTTCAGGCAGCTATGCTTATGTGTTGGATTTTGACGAAAATATCCAAAAATTGGACATCAGTAATCCTGATAGCGTATTCCAGATCTGGACATTTCAGATAAATTATTTGGCTAATAACCTTATGGTGTCAGATGGTTACGCCTACGTTGCCGATGGTACTGACGGACTAACAGTAATTGATGTAAATAGGGAACAACCTGTTTTAACTGGATATTATGGTACTCCTTTTGACCAAACAAAGGACGTTTATTATATAGATGGGTTTACATATACTGTTGATAATAGTAATGGATTCAGAATATATGATTGTTCGGAAGCTTTAAACAATGTAGAAGAAAATAAATCGTCTTTTAGTGCGAAACAATTTACTATCAACGGAATATTTCCTAATCCTTTCAATACTACTACTTTATTAAGTTACTATTTGCCAAATGAAGGCAATGTTATTCTATCAATATATAATAATATCGGGCAAAAATTTTCAGTAAATCTTATATGGCTGCCTCGGGTGATAATCAATTATTATTAGACTCAAAATTCCTTAATAATAGGCTATCTAGCGGTCAATATTTCTTATCGATTAGATATATAAACACGATAGAATCTGCCAACATGCTTTTCATAAAGTAAAGCATGTTAACAAATTAAGGAGGGTAAGATGTACAAGAGGAAAGACAGAATTAGTCAGATCACAGTAATATCTGTGCTCATTGTTTTTTGGATGGGATTTTTAAATGTTCATGATAGCGAAGCCTGCAATCTCTGGGGAATGGTTGCAGACGACCCGGAAGAGGGATTGTATCCTACCGCATATCAACAATCAATGGATGCTTTTAAAGGTGAAGCTGACAGGACAGATGATGAAGATGGATGGGGATTAGCTGGGTGGCATGAGGACGGTACACGGCAAGCACCCTACAGATATGGACGGAAAATAGGGACAGACGGTATTAATTAAACGTCTGTCCCTATTATTTACTTGATTTTACTGCAATTCATTAAATGAATAATCCACAGTTCAAATGAATATTAAGCTGCCTCGTCCTGTTTCCCTTTTGTTCTTACCTAAAAATTATACTAAATTCATTTAAACAAAACTGTCATAGATACAAAGGGAAATCGTATGGATTTGCTAAGAAAATTAACTCAGACTCCTGGTACCCCAGGACAGGAGCGCAGGATTCGTGAACTCGTTAAAAGCGAGTTAGAACCACTTGTTGATGAGATCAGGATTGACCGTCTCGGCAACCTGATTGGATTGAAAAAAGGTAACGGTGGAGCGCGGATAATGCTGTCGGCGCACATGGATCAGATAGGATTTATGGTGTCACACATTGATGACGAAGGTTTCATCCGCTTCAATCCCACGGGAGGATTCGATCCACGTACACTAATGGCTCAACGAGTCGTGGTGCATGGCAAAGAAGACCTTCCCGGGGTAATGGGTTCCAAGCCGATACACATATTGAGCGATGAAGAAAAGAAAAAACCTCTGAAAATATCCGACTTCTTTGTCGATCTTGGATTGCCGGGTGAGAAAGTTAAAGAGCTGGTAAGAGTGGGTGATCCGGTTACATGGACTGGAGAATTCGAAGAGATGGGCGATATGTACCTTGCACGTGCTATGGATGATCGTATTGGAGTCTATATAATGATCGAAGCATTGCGGAGAATCAAAAACCATGATTGCGATATTTTTGCCGTAGCAGCAGTTCAGGAAGAGGTGGGAATTCGTGGCGCTATTGCCTCCGCGACCGAGATCAAGCCGGAAATCGGGATTGCCCTTGATATCACCATAGCGAACGATACTCCCGGCGCGAAATCTTATGAACGTGTCACGGAAATGGGAAAAGGTGTAGCAATAAAGAGGATGGATTCCTATTCAATTTCGAGTCCTCCACTTGTATCTCATTTCGAGGAAATCGCCGAACGAGAAAAAATCCCCTGGCAGACAGAAATCCTTCCTCGAGGTGGAACCGATGCGGCGGCAATGTGGCATATTCCCGGCGGTGCGCATCTTATCACGTTGTCCATCCCATGCCGTTATGTTCATTCAACTGTTGAACTAGTTCACAAGGATGATGTGGAAGCAGGAATAAAATTACTTGTTGCATACCTGGAGGAAGCAGGGAATAAAGACTATTATTAGAAAAATAGCTCTTAAAAAACGTCATTGCGAGGAACGAAGCAATCTGCTTATCCAGGTGACGATATTCTTATAAAATAGTAACATGCTGATGATGAATATGCTGGAGCGTTATAAAAATTGGAAGGATCACAATTAAATCCTACATCAAGGTTTTCTGACAGGGTGAAAAACTATGTCCGTTACAGACCGGGTTATCCGAAAGAGATTATTGAATTCCTTGTATCAGATCTGGGATTGACGTCAGATCATGTTATAGCTGATATCGGGTCAGGCACAGGTATATTCACAAATATATTGCTTGACAACGGCAATATTGTTTATGCGGTCGAACCCAACCGTGAAATGCGTGATGCCGCAGAGAAACTGCTCTTACAATATGATGATTTCCGAAGTGTTTCCGGCACGGCAGAAGACACATTGATTCCTGACAGCAGCATAGATTTCATTACAGTCGCCCAGGCTTTTCACTGGTTTGATATCGAAAAGGCAGGAATAGAATTCAAAAGGATTTTGAAACCTGGTGGAACTATAATGCTTGTATGGAATAAAAGAAGAACGGATGATTCTCATTTTGCCGGGGATTACGAAAGGTTGATTAATAAGTTCGGCACTGACTATAATAAAGTTGACCACAGGAATTTTCATCGAAGTGACGTCATTTCCAGTTTTTATGCTGATAATGGATACAACGAAAAGGATTTTTATAATTTCCAGGAATTTGATTTCGATGGACTGAGCGGCAGATTGGTGTCATCATCATATATTCCTGATCCTCAACATCCGGCATATCTTCCAATGATACAGGAATTGAAAGATTTGTTCGATAAGTACAAATCAGAAGAGGGGATGGTGAAGATTGATTATGATACTGTATTATTCTGGGGAAATGTGTAATGAGTTGATATTCAGCTTATTTTCTCGTAATGATATGCATCAATATTTTTTTAGCTCTATTTTTCGCGCAAAGGCGCAAAGAGAAAATCCTGTATATCCTAAATATCCTTACATCCTGTAATCTTTTTGGTTTTGGTTTTTCCTGGTTATAAAATTGACAAAGATTCAAATATTTACTTGTAATAATTTTTTCCTGAAATATTTAATCGTAACGGAGTGTTTATGACTGAAAGACGATTGAACATTGCTCAATTGCTTGCGAAGGGTACCTCAGGTGGAGACCTTGATCCTTACTTCGATTACTTTTTTGGCACGCCACGAGCCCCGGTAATGTCTTCCGATAAGGGCTGGCAACCATCCGCCGATCTTTATGAGACCGATACCGATATTGTAATCGTTATTGATATCGCGGGAATATCAATCAAAGATATTAACCTGACACTGGCGAAGCAAAGTTTGTTATTGCAAGGGACAAGGCAAGAGGATTCCAGGGGGCAGACTCGTCAGTACCATAAGATGGAGATAGCTTACGGTCCGTTTGAACTGACCTTCCAACTTCCTTCATCCGTCCAGCCGGATAATGTCCAGGCAGATTATAAGGATGGTCTGTTGACCATCCGGTTTGTCAAATGCGAAAAATCATTGAAAAGACGTCTCACCATTAAAATAAGATAGCAGATACCATGGCAAATAAAGAAACGATTGAAGCGGTAACTCACGGCAAGATGAAAATTCCTGACAGGCTACCCCTGATTACAACCGGTGATCTTGTGGTTTTTCCAGGGATAGTTGTACCCCTTGCTGTTAATGACGAACCCACTATCCAGATGATCAATGAGGTAATGCAAAACAGTGGGCCCAGGCTCCTCGGAACAGTTCTGAAACGTAAAGATGCAGGAGAAATTAAAAGCGAAGACGATCTTTATTCTGTTGGTACTGCGGTAATAATTCTCCGGATGCTTCGAATGCCTGACGGCAGTATGAGAATTATCGGACAGGGACTACATAGATTTAAAGTAAAAAGCCTTGTACAGGTTGAGCCCTATGCTATCGGTGAAATTGAGATTCTCAGAAGCAGGGCGAGAAAAACTGTAAAACTTGAGGCGTTGGTCCGGGCTTTGCGTGAGGATTTCGACCACATGGCAGAACTCTCTCCGCAAATACCTGAAGAATTCAAGGCGGCGGTACACAGTATTGATCATGCGGGAATCCTGGCTGACTTGATAGCTGCTAATATTAGTGTCGAATCTCCTGCCCGGCAGTCAGTACTGGAGGCGATAAAAATACCGGAACGGATTATACTGGTTCGTAAACTCCTTGCAAGAGAGTTGGAAATTCTTAAGATCGGCAGCGAAATACAAAATGAAACAAAGGGCGAAATTGACAAGCGCCAGCGAGAATATTTCCTTCGTCACCAACTCCAGACAATAAAAAAAGAACTTGGCGAGGACGAGGATGGAGACAGTGAAATAAGTGATTGGCAGAAGAAAATAGAAGAAGCGGATCTTCCGGAGCAGGTGCTTGAAGTAGCGGAAAAGGAACTGAAACGCCTGGAAAAGATGAATCCTGCATCATCGGAATATTCTGTCATAACCACCTATCTTGATTATCTGGTAACATTACCTTGGGAAACTTTTACAGAAGATCATCTCGACCTGAAAAAGGCTCGTAAAATTCTGGATGAGGATCATTTCGGACTGGAGGATATCAAGGAGCGTATCCTTGAGGTACTGGCGGTACGGAAACTTAAGCCTGATGCACAGGGTCCGATTATTTGCTTAGTTGGTCCTCCTGGTGTAGGTAAAACCTCACTCGGTCAAAGTATAGCGCGGGCTATGGGAAGAAAATTTATCAGGCTCGCATTAGGTGGGGTTCGTGACGAGGCAGAAATTCGAGGACATCGAAGGACTTACGTGGGAGCTATGCCCGGACGGATTTTGCAGCGATTAAGAAAAGTGGAATGCAGGAACCCTGTTTTTATGCTCGATGAGGTGGATAAACTTATATCCGACTTCAGGGGCGATCCGTCATCCGCCTTATTAGAGGTGCTCGATCCAGCTCAAAACTTCTCCTTTTCAGATCATTATATCGACATAGAATTCGACCTGAGCGCAATATTTTTTATCACTACCGCAAATTATCTCGAAGCTATTCCACCTCCGCTACGTGATCGAATGGAAGTGATCCAACTTCCCGGATACATCGCCAGTGAAAAGGTACAGATCGCGAAGGAATACCTCGTTCCAAGACAGATTGAAGCCAATGGGTTGAAGAAGAGCAGGATTCGTTTTACAGATACTGCCCTCGATGATATAGTAATCTATTATACCCGTGAAGCCGGTGTTCGCAACATGGAAAGAGCTATCGGTAAGATCTGCCGAAAAGTTGCGTTAAAAGTCGCCGAAAACGGTGCTGATGGAAAAGTAGTGGTTAAACGCAGTAATCTAGCAGAATTCATGGGACCGCGACGCATAACACCCTCCTGGAAAAACCGGAAATCACGTGTTGGAGTAGCGACAGGACTGGCATATACACCTGTCGGTGGTACGACCCTCCAGATCGAAACCGTCCTGATGCCCGGCAAAGGAAATATGCGCATTACCGGACAACTCGGCGATGTAATGAAAGAATCCGCCCAGATCGCTACTTCATGGATTAGAGCCCATATGCAGCAGTTGAAAATAAAAAAAGGAGTGTTTACCAGCCAGGATTTACATTTGCATATCCCGGAAGGCGCCACTCCCAAGGACGGTCCCTCCGCAGGAATTACAATGTGTACCTGCCTCGCCTCAAGATACAGCGGACGGAAAGTCCGAAGTGATGTTTCGATGACAGGAGAACTGACTTTGGAGGGTACGGTTCTGCCTATCGGCGGATTACGGGAAAAAGTAGTTGCCGCTAATCGAGCCCGGATAAAACATGTCATCATCCCCTGGGACAATCAGAAGGATTTAGAAAAAGTTCCTGAAGAAGTGCGGTCAAAAATAGAGTTTTATCCTGTGAAACGCATGGATGAAGTCCTTAAGATTGCGATGGAGGATAATTAACCACACAGTCACGACTCAATACGAAATACGTAGGCTGTTGATCAATTTTAGTTTTCTTCAGGTGGGTGCCCCGACTCTTCAGAGTCGGGTTTCTCAGGATGGGTTTACATATCCTGTTAATCCTAATTATCCTTATATCCTGTGAATTTCTTTTAAGTTAATGTTCATCTTTCAGCTCGTTTTCAATTCTCTTCCCTCACATCAATGTACTTTGTAGTTATTTTGACTACAAAATCAATCGCAAAATGACCACAAAATTTTCACCATTTTGACTACATTGCGCCCTGCAATAGTTCTGTATATTGAATCTATAGAATTTCTTTTTAAAGAATATACGGAAAATCTCCTGGAGATTATTTTATAATAATTCAGGCTAACAAGTCTTGACATGTAATAATATAATGCTTAGAATATATAGCAACTATTCTTGTTCACTAACCGCATCCCCAATGTAATTAGTAGCGAGCTGAACAAACCGTCAGAATGTGTCATTCTCGGGCTTGACCCGGGAATCCAGTCTAAAATACAGAAGCTCGCTTTGTAAAGATTGAGTCCTTTGACGAGGGGTTAAGTTGTTCAGTCAATTTTATAAGAAGCTTATGCTGTCAGGTTTTTCTTTCGACAGCTTCAAGATTTTACGAATTGGAAACTTTTTCCCATCCGGTCTGCCTGTTTTTGGCTATCGGCTGTTTGCCGGCATACTTCAGGGTAAACTCCAAACTGAAACTATGATTATTACCGGACTAATTATACCATCTTCATCCCTTAAAAGCACTTTCACAATTAACTTTACATGCATTTTCTCTGGATCAGTAGAGATGATTATAAGTTAACTTCTGATAATCCAGATAAATTTTCGTGGAGAACTGATGTTTTTTTCAAGAATAGTAAGAATCCTTCTTTTTTCTTATTCTATCGCATTCCTCAATCAAATAACATTTGCTCAAGAATGGACACACAATAGTCCTTATTCATGCACTGTCTATTGTGTAGAAATAAATCCACATGACACAACTCACGTCCTGGTTGGTGTAGGAAGACAAGGTCTTTGGCAAAGCACAAATACCGGCGATAATTGGTCAATCGTAGAAACAGGTCTGCCATTAAGGCCGGAAGGAGATCATTATTTAATCTATGACATAATGTTTTCTCCAAACGCGCCCGATACTGTGTGGGCATTATCGCAATTGGGATTAGTGATGAGTGCGGATGGTGGAAATGAGTGGTCTGTAGCAGGCGAGGGATTACCCGAAAATTCGGGGATTTACGATATTGAATTTCATCCGGATTCAACTAACATATTATATGCAGCAGTCGGCGGAGATAGCGGAGGATTATTTAAAAGCTATAATTACGGCATTAATTGGTCAGAAATTGAAATTACTGGCAATCCATTAAACCGATGTCTTGATATTGAGATTGATCCGGAGGATAGTGGTCATTTATTCGCTGCTACAGGTACGTTTATTCTATTTGAGAGCACTGATTTTGGCGCGAATTGGGACGAATATAGATACCGGTACGAAGATAATATGTCAACAACGATTATTGATTTGTATATAGATGAAAACAATAGTGATCAAATGTGTGCATGGGCGACAAATATGATTTATCAGTATTTTATAATGTACTCTACTAATGGTGGAAACCTATTCTCTAATAGTCCGATAAATGGCGCCGGACTTCATGTGGACGATTTTGGATATTTATATACCAGTGTCCGTCAGGGATTATCACGAAGTACAGATTTCGGCGAAACGTGGGAGTTAATAGCGCCATATTTCCCAACTCAAGCATATAATGATGATATGAATACTGTGCTACATGCTGGTTTTTCAGTAAATCCTGAGAATGAGAATTCAATCTTCATCGATGGTAACAGGGGATTTTATTACACATCCGATGGAGGAGCTGACGCACAGATTCGAGGGCAAGAGTTTTCTAACGGTTATCCTGGAATTATCGATTTCTGTGTAAATCCAACATCGGATTCGGATCATTATCATATACTCACCAATAACGGTCACTGGCGGAGCACGGATGGTGGCGATTCCTGGCAAACTATCAATGTTAGAGATCCTTTATGTCTTGCCTTTACACCCCAATATCCTGATACAATTTATCAGGGCGGATTCGGTATTTTGAGAAGTTTTAACGGTGGTGAAAATCAGCGATATATAGAATTAATTGCTGTCGAACCTGAAGATCCTGATATAGTATATGTTGAAAAAGATGGTTTATATAGAAGTGAAGACTCAGGACTAAACTGGGAACTCTTGTCTAGCCCCGGGTATGCGAGATCAATGATACTTCTACCGAACAGTGATGGGTTGTTGTTCCACACTCTTAGACATTTAATGTATTCAAGCGATGGGGGAGAAACTTTTACTGAAATCTCAAAACCAGAAGATGTTGTTACTATAAAGGATGTAGCTCTGCGCAACAATAACATCAATTCAATCTGGATAGGTACCAGCAATGGGATTTATTCATCAGAAGATATGGGAGATACTTGGGATCACATTGACGGACCTTATGATCGAAATGTGAAAGTAATAGAGTTTTCTTCAGACGGTACTGATCTCTTTGTCTGTACAAATGATGACGGTGTTTGGAAAGCGAATGACTTATTTACTGACGTTCATGATGGCAGGAAAATTGAATTTATCCCTGTTTCACCCATCATTTTGACTTATCCAAATCCATTTAACCAGTCAACTACTGTGAAGATAAATATATCAAATGATCATTTCTCTAATGTTTCAATATTCAACGTTCAAGGACAATTAGTCAGAAGTTTATTCGATGGTAATTTGTCGCCGGGACAGCACCACCTCAATTGGAACGGATCTGATGAAAGTAATCGATTTGTAACCAGTGGAACATATTTTTTAATGTTAACAACCGAAAATGAATTTCTAACTAAGAAAATTACTATTATACGCTGAACGCAGGATTTTTAATAACTATATCTATCCTATTCAGATTATTGTTAATTGATACTAAAAGACAATATTCTGAACTAATTCATTCATAAAATGGAGGTTGTGGTGAGATCCAGTGACGTAGCCCGGATTCTTGAATCCGGGATTCCGCAATTCCACGTAATTATGGCAAAAGTTCGATTTGATATCGGAAGTTCCTGTTTCATTTCCCCGGATTCAAGAATTCGGGCTACATTTATACACAGTGAATCTCTTTTAGAAAAATATACGGGAAAACCTCTTAGAGATAATTTTTTGTGATTCAGGCTAACAGGTCTTGATATCGTGAAATGAAGCATTATATTAAATATAACAACTATTCTTGTTAACTAACCGCATCCCCAATGTAATTAGTAGCGAGCTGAACAAACCGTCAGAATGTGTCATTCTCGGGCTTGACCCGGGAATCCAGTCTAAAATACAGAAGCTCGCT
>Ga0075120_10001829_pt1 | contig 16186 bp, 8 predicted proteins | sample AntAceMetag02UKL_FD_69792 | JGI IMG/M metagenome (GOLD analysis project Ga0075120, IMG submission 69792) | Saline lake microbial communities from Ace Lake, Antarctica - Antarctic Ace Lake Metagenome 02UKL | ecosystem: Environmental > Aquatic > Non-marine Saline and Alkaline > Saline | place... | reverse complement strand
TGTACAAAATGCTGTTTCAAGATTAATATTGTTGAAGATAAAGAGATAAATCTGTTACCTATGTGCCCGGTTTAAAGTGTAACCTATGTGTGAGTTGTACAGAGTTAGAAATCGAAAAACCTGACTTCACGGATGGACTTTAAATAAAAAATGTTAAACCTATCGGAAATTTTTTTCAGTATTCAGGGTGAATCTACTTCTGCAGGATTGCCTTGCATTTTCATTCGTTTTGCGGGATGTAATCTACGCTGTAAATACTGCGATACAAAATTCAGTTATGAGACAAAATTTTCATTAGAAACCCAAGAAATTCTGCAGAAAATCAAAAAATATTATCCCGTAAAATTAATGGAAATAACCGGTGGTGAACCGCTTCTACAAAATGAAGTTTATGATTTAATTGAATCTTTTCATAAAGAAAATTTCAAAATTTTGTTGGAAACAAACGGTTCGATTTCTATGAAGCTTGTTCCACAATACGTGATTAAAATTGTAGATGTTAAGTGTCCGGGAAGCGGTTATGAAGATAGTTTCCTGAAGGAAAATCTAAAATACATCGATTCCCAAAAAGATGAAATGAAATTTGTTCTTTCTGACAGAAATGATTTTGATTGGGCAAAAGAATTTATTAGAAAGTTCAACCTGGAAAACTACAAAATAATTTTTTCTGCTGTTTTTGAGAAATTAGATTCTAAAACACTTGCCCAGTGGATTTTAGCAGATAAGCTTAAAGTACGAATGCAATTGCAAATGCAAAAATATATTTGGGGAAAAGATAGAAGAGGAGTTTAATTTATAGAAATTTTTCCTGCCTTTTCCAGTTCAATCAGATAATTTTCCAATTCTTTCTTTTTATATTCTTCTATCGAAATATGAAATTCCACTTTTTCTGAATATTTAATATCAGAAATTTCTGCATCAAAACTCATAATATTGTACTTCAATTTCTCAGCAAAATCATAAGAAGTGCTGAGATGAAAAACAACCAGATTCAGCAGTTTTTTTAAAGGAGACTGCTCTATTGCATTCTCCACGCTTTCCCCGTAAGCTTCTATTAATCCGCGAATACCAAGCTTAACTCCTCCAAAATAGCGAGTAACAACAGCAACAATGTTTGTCATATTATGCTTTTTTAATGCATTGAGAATTGGTTTTCCTGCCGTGCCAGAAGGTTCTCCTGCATCGGAGCTGTGAAAAGTGTTTCCTTTTTCGTCAACAATATATGCCCAGCAATTGTGATTTGCAGTTTTATGCTCTGCTGAAACTTGAGAAATAAACTCTTTGGCTTCCTTCATTGTCTCTGCATAATGTAGATGAGCAATGAAAATGGAACGTTTTATTTTTGTTTCAACTTTTCTGTCTTTTTCAACTGAATAGAAATAATTCATAATTAAAAAAACCTTGTTCCAATGCTCTGCGTAATACTGATCATAAAAGTTTGCGGAAAAATATTCAATATTAAATATTCAATCTTCAATTACTAATATTCCAGCAATTTCCGCAGTTGCTCCGAATTCATATTTTTGATGATATTCTGACCTTCTTCAATAATATGTTCGAACATTTCTCTTTTACTCTGCTGCAAATAAAGGATTTTTTCTTCAATAGTTCCTTTTGTAATAATCTTATAAACATTTACTTTTTTAGTTTGTCCAATGCGATGTGCTCTATCTATTGCCTGATCTTCACCCATAGGATTCCACCAGGGATCAACGATAATCACAGTATCTGCAGCAATTAAGTTTAAACCATAACCACCGGTTTTAAAGCTGATCAGAAAAATCCTGATATTGTTATTATTATTAAAATTATCAATTCGCTTTTGTCTGTTGGTTGTGGAACCATCCATATATTCATACGGAATTCTCATCTTTTCAGTAAGATCTTTTAGAACTTTCAACATCTGAACAAATTGGCTGAATATGAGCAATTTTTTACCGCTTTCCAAAGCATCGGAAATGATTTCCTGCAGCAGTTCGACTTTTCCTGAAAACTCAGGTTTTGGTTTCACATTTTTATCGATCAGGATGGGATGATTACAAATTTGACGAAGTCTGGTTAGAGCAGCTAAAATATGAATAAAATATCCTCTTTCTCTTGTTTGAAGGAAGCTTTGTTTCACATTCTCCAAAACCTGAAGATACATCTTTTCCTGAATTTCCGTCATTTTGCAATAGGCAATCTGAACTTGTTTATCCGGAAGTTCAATAAGAACATCTCTTTTTTTCCTTCTTAAAATAAAAGGAGAAATGAGCATTTTCAATTTATCCTGAATTGCTTTTTTTTCATCATCCTGGCTCAAAAATTCATTTTTGAATCTCCTTAAAGGAGGTAAATATCCGGGCATCAGGAAATCAAATATAGACCAAAGTTCTGTGGGACTATTTTCTATGGGTGTACCGGAAAGAGCCATTTTATTTCTTGAACGGAGTTTTTTCACTGCTTTCGTGCGCAGAGCAGAAGCGTTTTTTATATGTTGAGCTTCATCAAGAATAATGAATTCAAAATCAATTTCGGAAAGTTGTTTTATATCATTCTGAATAATGGAATAAGAGGTAAAAAGGATATTCACATTGAGATTTTCCAATATTTTTTTTCTTTCCTTTTGATTACCTTCATAAATTATAAAAGTAAGATTTTTATTGAATTTTTCTATTTCTGCAGCCCAATTGAACAAAAGTGTTTTCGGACAAATTACAATCGATCTTGAATTTTGAGGTAAATCGGATAAAACTGAAATAGCCTGAATCGTTTTTCCAAGTCCCATATCATCTGCTAAAATACCGGAAAGATGATAGTTTTGCAGCATTTTCAACCATTGATAACCGGCTTTTTGATAGCTTCTCATAATGGGTTTTAAAAAACTTGCAAGTTGTGGTTCTTTGGAGAGTTTTCTCTTTAATATCGCATAAAACATCTCCTCCAGAAAATCGTCGCCAAATATTTTGATGGCTTTATTTATCGATGAAAGCTGGTAAATGTAGGGCAGATTATAAACGGATAATTTGTAAGCTTCAGAAGGTAGTTTCTCGCTTTTCTTCAACAATTTTTCCACTTCCAGAAAAGCTTCTTTATTTTCAAAAAACAGCATTCTACCATCATCCAATTTCATGAACTTCTTTTTGGATGTGAAGAATTTCCTCAGTTCTTCATGAGAGAAATCCACATCTTTATATTGATATTTCACTTCATATTCGAACCAATCGATTTTCCCGGAAGATTTTGCTTGAATCATCGGTTTCAAATGAACTTTATAAACAAATTCTTTTTTCAAATCTTCAGAAAGAATGATGTTCCAGGAAGGATCGGTAAATTCAAAAATTGTTTCCTTGAGGATCGTGATGTTTTCATCTCCATCAAAAACAAGTTGAGAATTTTCTTCCAACCTGTTTGTTTGAGATTCCGGTAATCTTTGCACAAAATTGAAAATCTGGTATTTGGTTTGAGGTGGAATGTAGAACCAGGCTACTTCTCCATCCTGATCAAAACGAACCAGCTCAGCAGGAAAGCGAATCAAAGACATAGGAATTTCTATGCCATTTTCATAATCTAAAATGCCATCCATAATTATTTGGTTTTTCTCTTTTTTCAGTTCAAATGTAATTATCGGAGTATTATGATAAACCTTGGGAATTGTGATATCGCTGGCAAAATCCAGATAGCATTTGATCAATCCAAGTTGACGAGCTACAACAGACGATAAATATACAAGGTCTTCTTTTTTTACCCTGTAATTTCCCCGGAAAATTTGAGTTGTTATGTCTTTTGAAAATGGTAAATTAATAGAAAAAATCTCGTTTTTTTTGAAAACGTATGTAGTTTTTCCAACGAAGAAAGCAGAGATTTGCTCACCTCTTGAAATTTTCAGGATGAAGTCATTCTCCAATGATCTATTTACCTGGAAATTTATCCTGAATTCTTCAGGGGAAAAATGGAATCTGTCACCTGTTTCTTTGATGTATATTTTATTCTGTAAAGATTTTAGCACCTGAAAAAAATGGATAAAATCATTTTTGTAAATCGAGAAAAAAACTCCTTTCTTACTAAAAGCACATTTTTTATTTTGCAAAAGTATCAGCAGGTTGATCTCTTCATCTGAAAGAGCTTTTAACTGTTTTTTTGCTTTTGGAATTTCCGGAATATCTTCCTCTTTATATTTTTTTTGTGCCAATAAAATGGAGATTAAACGAATGTTCATCGGAAGATAGCTTTTCAGGGAAAACCTGATTTTATCTGTTTCCTGGTTAAAAATATTTGCAATTTCGATTTTAGCATTTAAAACTACTCGCTGCCAGTATTCATTATAATCCAGCAATTTGGTTTGATAGGTTTGAATTACTTTTTTTTCCAGAATATCCGTTGTTAGATATTTGTAGGAATAGTTTATTACTGAAAGAAAATGTTTGCATTTATCTTCAGTGCATTCAGAACATTTCTGACTCAGAATTATTTTGTTAGTTTTATCATAGACAATTTCGACTTTTGCAGAAAATATTTTGCGATTTTCAGAGGTAAAATCAAAAACTACATTTTCATTTTCATCAAGATATTTTTTATATGTCAAATCATCTTTTTTTAGCTTAATTATCGTACTTTTAAAATACCACGAATTTGAATGTTCATGATATTCTCCACCAAAAAGATTTGCCATTTTTACTCCAGGAAAATCTGTAAAAAATCAATTTCAGCAAGGAAAAGATTGAAACATCTAAAGTCAAGTTATTAAGTTTCTTTTTGAACCTTGAAAAGATTTAAAAGACTCTTCTTCCTGCTGAATCTTTTCAGGATTAAAACTCAGAAACCAACAAAACCGTTGAAATGGTCTATTTGAAAGAGTTCCTATGTGCGTAAAGTATTTTCAAGGTTGAAAAAAATGTGTCGTTCACGCGAAAGCGGGAATCTAAAATATAAGTTTGGGAAAGTTATTACAGAAATTATAAATTTTTCAAAAAATAATTTTGTGTCAAATTGTCCCATTTTGTCCCATTTTGTCCCTTTTTGACACAGAAAAAAAGAAACTAATTCCTATTCATTTTTCAACAAAAAAATAAAAAAATATCATAATTCTTTTTTTTTCAAAGAATTATGATCACATTTCAATCTTTCTTGTTTTTTTATCGAATTTGGTTCAGGAAATGCAGTTAGTTTATTTAAATAATCTTTCTATTAGGTAAAATTATGATTTTTTTTTCATTAGATGATATCGTTAAGTTTTCTAAATTTGTTAATTATATGTTTATAAAAGTTAAATATCTATTTTTTATTGGACAAAATAAATTCATTATTTTATTTTTCTTTCTGTGATAATTCTCCGAACAGAGAGTTTTTTGAAATTCATTTTCTGATTTTAAGTTTTGACATTCCTTCTGATATTGATGAGAATACTTCTTACTTTATCCCTGTAGGGAAGGAACAATGGTAAGTAAAAAAAAAAATGGAAGATACAAATGTTGAAAAAAATATAATATCGATAATTAAATCCAGTAGATTTATTTATCTGCTGAAAACCGTTAATCCATCCTATTTAGATGGAAAAAATTACTTGAATTATTTTCTTATTTAGTCTAAATGGATTTAATAATTTTTCTGGGAGGAGAGATGAAAAAAATATTTGTCTTAGCATTATTAATGCTTTCATCAATAATGATTTTAGCTCAAACAAACGGAGTAAATACGACAATAATTGAACTAACTGATGGAACAATTCTAATTAAATTAGAAACTGAAGATGGGAATATAATTAAAAAGTACTTTTGCTTTGGAGATGATGAATACGGTTATGAATACGGTGATTTCTTGTACTCTGATGGTTCCATTAATCAGGGACCTTCATCTGACGATATCGTTTTAGATGCCACTATATGGATGCAAGATGACGAAAGTGGTGTACTACCACAAGATGTGTGTTACAATTCAGTTAATAACAAATACTACCTTTATGGAAGTAGAAGGTTAGTAGTTTTTGATGGAGAGGACAACAGCAGGATAACTACAATTAATACAGGTCAAACAGGAACAATACTTGATATAGATCACTGGAGTCTTGGATCTGAACACAAACTCGCATATAATCCTATTAACAATAAAATATACTGTGCAACAGATAGTGGGCAATTATTTATTATTGATGGTTCTACAGATGAAGTACTTACTATTCACACAGCATCAGAGATATTAAATTTAGCTATTACTTCCGTAATTTATAATGAGGCTACTAATAGAATCTATTGGTCTCTAAATGACTGGATTACTTATAGAAAGATTAAAGCTTTTGATGGATTAAGTAATGAGTTTCTAATGGAGTATAACACTACGTCTGGTATTTATGACCTAGTTTGTAATCCATCGGGCGATAAAATCTTCTTGAGTTTAAGCTGGGGAGTACGAGTTTTAAACACTAATGACTTTTCTCAGATTGCTTACATATGGCAGCCCAGACAAGCAAGTGCGATTACTTATAACCCAATATCAAATAAAGTATATGTGGGTAGTCATGAAAACTATTCCGTAGCAGTTATTGATGGTATAAACAACACTTTCATAGATTATATAGATGTACCATACGAGCACATAACACTTATGACTTATAATCCTGTTGATAATAAGATATATTGTACAGGCTACGATACTGATAATTTAGCTTATGGATTAATAATTATTGATGGGAACAATGATGAAGTAATTACAACATATGTATTAGGGCATGCTATTAGTTTAGCCTACAATCCTTCAGATAACCATATTTTGTGTGGTGGTAATGACGCTATTATCATAATTGATGGAACAAGCAATTTAATACTGGGAGATGTAAATAATAGCGGTGGAAAAAGTTTTAGACTTGCGTATAATTCTGTAGAGAATACAATAATATCTGCTAATTTAAACGAAGGCACAGCAACAGTTTTCAATAACAATTGTAATTTAATTACATTAAATCAAATTGGTGGAGGTGTAATTTCAGGATGTTATAATTATACGAACAATAAAATTTACTTTATTCAATATTGCTCTCAAAATGAGAACAGTTTTCTCAACGTTATAGATGGAGAAACAAATCAAATAATTAATATATTAAATGTAGGTTCTAGATTACGTTCTTGTGTTTATAACTATGAGTATAATAAAATCTATGTTTCAGATAGTGAAAATGACGTAGTAATTGTGATTGATGGACAATCAGACGAGGTTATAACAACAATTCCGATTCCGACGAATACTAAAACAGCTCGTCTTTATGAATGTCCCAATAACAAAATTTATGGTACAGGCTGGGGTGGTATCCATATTATTGATGCAGCAACTGATCAAATAATTTCAACTCTGAACACATCATCTACGACTATTTATTTTGCTTATAACCCAGAAAATCATAAGGTTTATATCTTTAAAGCATCTCCTGATAGAGTTCTTGTAATTGATGCAAATGATAACACTATTATTACTGAAATTGACATTGGAGGTCAAACAAGTTCAATAACATATAATTCAAATAATAATAAAATTTATTGTACTAATCGAAGTAGTGACACAGTGATCATAATTGATGGTGCTACTGATGCTATTATTTCTACGATATACAATATTGATGCGCATACAGTTACATATAATTCTACTCTTAATAAACTATATTTATTATTGGGAAGTGGGGGAGTAATTGTAATTGATGGTGAGCAGGATGAAATTATCGCAGAAATTAATTTAGAGGGAATTAATCGATCATTATTGTTCAATCCTCAAGATAATAGAATTTATATACATAATTTAGCTGCCAATAATCTTGAAATGTATATAAGTGTAATAGATTGTAATAATGACGAGGTTTATTCTAATATTTCCCTTGAACAAAAGCAATTACCTTTGATTTTTGAAGGGGTAATAATAGAAAATTCACTTGTATATAATTCAGCAAATAATAAAATTTATGCAGGTAATTTTGGATTTAGTAATGTAAGTGTAATTCAATGTGATGCAACAGAAATCAAAACCTACACTTTTCCTCGTCAGGGTATTATACCGGATTGCGGCTGGAAATGGCTCTCCTTCGATATCCTCTATTCCGAACAAGATGATAATGAAGCGATTAATTTCCTCGCTCCAATTTCTGATATTGATGAACTAGATAAAGCTTGGTTCAAACCTCACTCTCCAAATTCTTCTGAACTATATATTTCATTTCATCCAACACAACAAAATTTGGATCACTTATTTACCAGCCCCTATGGATACAAATTCCACACCTGGAATGCTTGTTCGTTCACTGTAACAGGTGTGCGCTGTCCGGAAGATACTACATTTCCTCTATATGGAGAAAATCAAGGGAACTGGATAGGATATTTTCTGGAAGAAACGCAGCATATTTACGATGCTTTTGGCGGATTTACCGGATATCTGGACAATTTTACCGGGATTAGAACACAACATTGGGCGATCAAAAAAGAGAATGGTGGTTGGCCGCGTGTTCCTTACACTATAAGTCCGGGTGATATGGTTATTGTCTATTGCACAGAAGATGTACCCTTATTCACTTGGAATTTTGTAGAATCCCGGGAAAAATATATTGTTCCTGAATCTCAAGATTTTACTTTTGAAGAAGAAGCAGACTATATCCCGGTCTTCATATCTTTAGATCCCGAAGATCTTCCTTCAGAAATCGGAGCTTATGTGGATGGAGAATGTAAAGGAGCTACTGTTGTTCAGGATACATCATCTCAATTATGTGCTTACATTCTGGAGAATCAAGGGCAAAATCTGGAATTCGAATTCTCGTATGGAGGTAGAGAACAAAACAAGCGGATCAAAGAATATGGAATTTATGATCCGGAAACATCGCAAACAGAAAAAGGTACAATTCAGATTGATAACAGCAGGGATTGTTATTATGTATCGTTTAGAGGAGGTTCCAATAATATACCAACTCCCATTAAGCTTGAAACATCTAACTATCCCAATCCATTCAACCCAGAGACAAAAATATCCTTTTCTATTCCAGAAGAACAAAACATAGAACTCTCTGTTTATAACTTGAAAGGCCAGAAGGTAAAGCAGCTTGTCAATGGTCAGTTTCCAACAGGGCAGCATTCCGTAGTCTGGGAAGGAAAAGATGATAATGGAAAACCAGTCGGTTCAGGTTTGTATTTCTACAAGCTGAAAATCCAAAATAAAGTTCTGACGAAGAAAATGTTATTGCTGAAATAACTCTTTACTAACTTGCGAAGGTTGTGAAGCTTTCTCTAACTCTCGACCTTCGCAAGACTTTCACTGTCATTCCCAACTTGATTGGGAATCTATTAAACATTAGATTCCCACTTGCGCGGGAATGATAAAAAAAATCTCAATCCCCCTTTGTAAGGGGGAATTAAAGGGGGTTTTCATGAGAGTAAAAATTATTATATCATTATTCGTGTTTATCAGTGTCTATCAGTGGTTAAATTCTACAACCTGGCACATCATACAGGATGGCACCGGCGACTACACAACCATCCAGGAAGGTATAAATGCTTCAACAGATTCTGACACTGTTCTTGTTTATCCCGGCACTTATTACGAAAACATTATTTACTATGGAAAAAACATCATGGTTGCCAGCTTAGAACTTATAACAGGAGATCCATCTTATATTCCTCTAACAATCATAAATGGGCAACAGCAGGAAAGTTGTGTAAGAGTCTGGGATCAGGAAACAACAGCAAAAATACAAGGTTTTACACTGACTAACGGTTGGGGCGGTCAGCATTATCTCAGAGCAGGTGGTGGTATATTTGTTTGGGGTGAATATCAAAGTCCAACTTACTTTTCAATAAAAAATTGCCGGATTACAAAAAATCATTCCGAAACTGGAGGGGGAATCTATTCTTTCAGGGGTAACATAACTTTGTCCGGAGTCTCTATTCATGATAATTATGCTTATATAAATGGAGGTGGTATTCATGTTAATGATACTGTCCTGAATTTTGATGAAAACAACAGGTGTAATATCTATGACAATCTCGCTGCTACCGGGTTAGAGTTATTTTCCTTCAGATGCCAGACCAATCACGTTATTGTCGATACATTTACGGTGATTGAACCAACTCGGTATTTCGCTAATCAATATGAAATAAATTCCTGTCCCAATCAGCCTTATTCATTTGATATCCTTAACTCTACATTAGAACCAGTTAATCACGATTTGTATGTATCACCTTATGGAGATGATGCAAATTCCGGTTTATCACCTGATGAACCCATGAAAACGATTGTTCTGGCTATTCGTAAGATTGTATCGGACAGCCTGAATCCTAAAATCGTTCACCTGGCAGCTGGCGTTTACAGCAGAAGTGCAAATGATCAATTCTTTGCTTTTGGTGTAAAAGATAATATAAAGATAATTGGTGATAGTGAAACTACTACAATTATTAACGGTGAAGATGAACCATATTCTTTGTTTTACATGGGTGGCTCTGATTATTCAGTTGTAAAGAACATGACATTTCAAAATGTAAATAATGGCCCAAATATAATAAACATGTTTGATTCCTACAATACGTTGTTTGAAAATATAATTATACAGGGCTTTACAGGAACTGACGGATGTGCTGCATTCGGTGCCAGTCCTACTGAAAGTATGTATTTCAAGAATGTTTATATTCGCAATTGTTTTACTAATAGGTCTGTCACTGCGGCTTATTTTTATCAGTTAGATCATCTTGAAATTAATAATTGTGTAATTTCTGATAATATTTGTTCTGGTTCAGCACCTAATTCTCAACATTGTGCTGGAATTCAAACATCAACTTATGCTGAAGGTGATATTGTTATTAAAAACACTAAATTCATTAATAATTTGTTAAATGCCGGTGGTTCTTCAAATGCTGCTGCTTTAGTTCTTAGTACATTGAATGGGGAAAGTGGGGATTTTGTTATTACAAATTGCTTATTTTCAAACAATCAATGTGCTGGCACTGCTAATAAAATTGTAGCCATGGATGGTTCCGGCAACGTAGCAATTAATAATACAACATTTGTAGACAATACTGGCGCCTACACTTTAATGATTTTAAGAAATCCAATTGAATTCCATAATAACATTATGAGGAATAATTGTAATTATGAAATCTTTCTACCTGATAATTCACCTTGGGGCAATACATCAACTCTAAACATCTCACATTGTAATATTCAGGGAGGTCAAGGCGCCATTTATAATCAGAACAATGCCAACATAATCAACTGGCTGGATGGCAATATAGATGAAGATCCGCTTTTCCTTTTATCAGGTTATGATCCATATCAGTTAGCGGAATTATCATCATGCATCGATACCGGTACACCAGATACAACCGGTTTATTCATTCCACCTTGGGATTTATTGTATAACGATAGAGTTATAGACGGAGATGGAGATGGAATAGCAATAATCGACATGGGAGCGTATGAGTATCAGGATTCTGTCTCAACCCTGGAAGATATTATCAAACCGATTATACAAACAAAAATCTCCAATTACCCAAATCCTTTCAATCCTTCAACAACCATCAAACTCGATCTGGCAGAATCAGGAAAAATTGAATTGGCAATATATAATATTAAAGGTCAAAAGGTTAAAACCTTGATGGATGCCTATTCCTGCAAAGGGCATTTTGAGATAGTGTGGCGAGGAACGGATGATAATGGAAAGAAGGTTGCCAGTGGTAATTATTTTGCCAAATTGAAAGTGAATGATAAAACAAAAGCGGTGAGAAAGCTGATCCTTTTGAAATAAAGCTAAGGATTTATGCACCTTTGTCGTAAAATATTATAACTTGTTAAGTTTTCAAAACTTAACAAGTTTTCTAAAATTTCTCTTAAACCTGATAAATCTTCTTCGTTGGTTTCGATATTTTATTAATTTATTTAATAGCTTTTCAGAAAAATCCGCCCCGTAATTCTTCAGAAAAATCTTTTGTTCATTTCTCTTTAATCTTAACCGGGCAATATCTTTCAATCTATTATTAATTGATAATTTTTTCTTTATTCGTCCGCGATTCAGGTCAATGTAAAAAAAGCTGGGATTTAATGAGAGATTTTTAATCAAAATATTTCCCACATGCAGGTCATTATGAATAATTCCTGCATCATGCATTTTTTTTATATCTTTAGCAATATCTGGTAAAAACGTGTGGATTTTCTTATGAAACGGATGGTTTTTATCTTTGATGATTTCTTTCAGAGAACAATCATATTTCTCAAATTCTGTGATATAATAACTGTATAAGATTTTATTCAAAGAATTACGCGTTTCAACCAGTGCGATTGGTTTGGGAGTTTTTATGCCAAGTTCGAATAATGCAATTCCGATTTCTAAAGAACGCACTGCTTTAGATTTCTGGAATCGCAAGCGAAATCTATCATAAAATCTGAGAAGTTTGAATTTTTTTATAATAATATCTTTTGATATTCCCAGGTTTTCATTTGCATGAATCAGGAACAATTGGTTTCGTTTATTACGAATGGATTTCTCTTTTGTAAGATGTTGTTCCAATGATTTCAAGAAATTTTGGAATTTATCATTTTCCCACTCATCATCCATCCAAATGATTCTTTTTGTAGAATTGGATTTGTCTTGGATATATTTTAGTTGTGTCACTTTTGAGTCCAGTCTAAAAAAGCTCATTTAGTAAAGCAAGAAACCGTTAAAACGGTTAATGCTTCTTTTTGTTTCATTAACAGCCAACTTAAGTTGGTGGTTAATAATAAGATAGTAAATATTAACAGATTCATCGGTTTCCAAATATTTGAAAAATTTGTAACATATTTTAATTTCAACCTTTTTTGAATAGGCTCTCTTTCTTAAGATTGAAAAACAGGTTTGCCTGCCACAAAAGTAGCTTTTATTTCTCTTTCGGTTCCCAGAAAAACCAGTTCAGAAAGAATATTTTCCTTTTCCTTGTTTTCAATTTCAGGAATCTTAATAAAGGTCAAATCTGCTTCTTTGCCTACAATAATCGAACCGATAATTTCTTCTTTTCCCAGCACTTTTGCTCCACCAAGAGTTGCATAATAAAATGCTTCTGTTGGAGAAACAATATAATTTTGCTGCCTGTAATTGCACATTTTCATCACATTCAGCATGGAAACTGAAGTTCCACCAGCAACGTCGGAGGCGAGTGCGAAAGATATTTTTTTATTTTTGATTCTTTCAAATGGGAATTCTCCACTTTTTATGAAGAAGTTGGAATCCGGACAGTGAGCGATTTTGCTGTCCGTTCCTTTGATAATATCAAGTTCATTATCATCAATATGAATAACATGACCCAGAATCGTTTTGGGTCCTAGCAAGTTAAATTCATTATAGACTTGTGTATAATTATCACAATCCGGAAAAAGTTTGAGAATGGTTTTAATTTCCTCATGATTTTCCGAAAGATGAGTTTGAATGTAAGCATTGTTTTGTTTGGTGAAATCACCGATCATTTGCATTAATTTTGAAGAACAGGTAAGAGCGAATCTGGGTGTAAAAACATATTCCAATAGGTTTGTTTTCTTGTTCCATTTCTCAAATAATTCCACACTTTCTTTGAAGGAAACTTCAGTATCTTCCAGCAGGAAATCCGGTGAATTGCAATCCATCATTGTTTTTCCGATGATAGAGCGAACTCCAATTTCCTGAGCAATTTGAAAAGCAATTTCACAAGCTTGTTTGAAAGGTGCAGTGTAAATCACTGAAGTTGTTGTTCCTTTTTTCACTGAATCTTTAAAAAAATCCCAAGCCACTTTTTCAGCGTACTCAATATCTTTGGATTTTAATTCCTCGGGAAAAGCGTAAGTATTCAACCAGTGAAGCAGGTTTGAACTGTGTGAACCGCGAATGTAATATTGAGAAAGATGAACGTGAGTATCGATCAATCCCGGTATGCAAACGCAATCTGAGTGGTCGCTAAAATCTGAGGTTTTAGTTTCTTTTGAAATTGAAGATATTTTTCCATTTTCGATTGTTAAAAAAACATCTTTCAGATATTCAGCTTGCGATGGAGAAATGGGATTCAGGATATTGGCTTTAATTTTTTTCATTAATTTCTTTTCTGCTTTTTCTTTCTGCTTTTAACTTTTTACTTTCTGCTTTCTCAAAGCAGGAGCTTTGAGTTACTTTACCTGTTTTTCCATTTCAGCTTTCACGATTTTTTTGTCTGTAACCTGAACAATATTTATTTCCCAGTTTCCGATTTTCAATTTTGTATTTTGTCTGGGAATTCTCTCAAGTTTATCTATGATGAGACCAGCAATTGTTTCGTAATCACCTTCCGGAAGCTCCATCTCATAATCGTCGTTCAGAAAATCGATCTCCACAAATCCCATTACCAGATATTTATTTTCCCCGATTTTTTCCACTTCTTGGGAAGGTGTATCATATTCATCTTCAATCTCACCAACAATCTCTTCCAGGATATCTTCAATGGTTACCAATCCGGCTGTTCCACCAAAAGAATCAACAATGATTGCCATGCTTTTTTTGTGAGTTTGCATCTCAGTAAGAAGAGTGTTCACATCCATTGTTTCCGGTGCGAAAAATGCTTCTCGCACGAAGTCGGATGCTTTGAGATTTTTATTTTGCTTCTTTTTCATCAAATCGTAAATGATAAGAATTCCGGTGATATGATCAAGGTCTTCATCATAAACCGGAAAGCGAGTAAAACCGTTTGCTTTTGCTACTTTGATAACTTCTTCCACAGGAGTGTCTTTCTCAAATGCAACAATTTCAGTACGATGAATCATCACGTTTTCAGCATCGAGCTCTGTGAATTCCAATGCTTCTTCCAGCATTTCTCTCTGGTCTTCATGAAGAACACCATCATCTTTGGTTTCCGAAAGCATATAGGAAAGGTCTTCTCTCGTGAGAAGATGAAAACCATTTTTCTGAGGAAGCTTGAAAAGCTTTGCCAGAATAGAATTTATAAAAGAAACAAATTTTACGAATGGTTGGAAAATAATACTGAAAAATCTTAATAAAGAAAATCCTCTTGCAACCAGCTTATTAGGATGATCGCGATAAATTGCTTTTGGAATTAATTCAGCAAAAACGAGTATGAAGCCTGCAATAATCAGGGTTGACGCTTCCTTTGTGATATTAACAGAGAATTTATTTATCAGAAAGATGGAAAGCGACGAAACAATTACAATAGAGATATTGTTTCCGAAAAGAGTAGTTCCAAAAAGTCTGTTCGGATTTTCCAAGAAATTCAAAACTTGCTTTTGCTTTTTGTTAGTTTTGGCTTTTTGTTCCATCTTTAACCGATCAATGGAAATTAGACCTGTTTCCATGCCAGAAAAAAAGCTTGATAAAGCGAAGAATACAACAATCAGTATAAGTGAAATTATCCACATTTTTAATTATTTACGATTTCGTTTTTATGAGCGATTTTTAAAGCATTTATAAACTCATCCAATTCACCGAGCAAGATGTTATTAAGCTTATAAGATGTCAAACTTATTCTATGATCAGTAACTCTTGATTGCGAAAAATTATACGTTCTGATCTTTGCACTTCTGTCTCCTGTTCCCACCTGGAATTTTCTGGAGGCTGAAATTTCAGCTTCCTGCTTTGCTATTTCCAGATCCAATAAACGAGAACGTAAAACTTTCATTGCTTTATGTTTATTCTTCAGTTGAGATTTCTCATCCTGACAGGTTACAACCAGTCCGGTTGGCAGATGAGTTATCCTCACAGCAGAATCAGTTGTATTCACGCTTTGTCCGCCGTGACCGGATGAACGATAAACATCTATTTTCAAGTCCTTTTCATTGATTTCAATATCAACGTCATCAGCTTCGGGAAGAACTGCTACTGAGATAGCGGAAGTGTGAACTCTACCTTGAGACTCTGTTACAGGAACGCGCTGTACGCGATGTACACCACTCTCAAAACGCATGGTTCCGAAAACATTATCACCGGAGAGTGAAAAAATTATTTCTTTAAAACCACCTACACCAGTTGGATTCGATGAAATCAAAGTTTGTTTCCAACCTCGTTTTTCAGAAAAGTAGGTATACATCCGAAAAAGGTCTGCAACAAAAAGAGCAGCTTCTTCACCACCGGTTCCAGCCCGAATTTCAACAATTGCGTCTTTATCATCATTAGCATCTTTCGGAGTTAGAAGCTCTTTTAATTCTTCTGTTTTGATTAGGATTTCTTGTTCAGCTTCATCAATTTCTTCCTGAGCTAACATCTTTA
>Ga0075120_10001827_pt1 | contig 16202 bp, 9 predicted proteins | sample AntAceMetag02UKL_FD_69792 | JGI IMG/M metagenome (GOLD analysis project Ga0075120, IMG submission 69792) | Saline lake microbial communities from Ace Lake, Antarctica - Antarctic Ace Lake Metagenome 02UKL | ecosystem: Environmental > Aquatic > Non-marine Saline and Alkaline > Saline | place... | reverse complement strand
GCATATGACAGGTTACTGGCTTGAAACGATAGTAATTTAACATGTTTTACATAAGAGATGTTTCCCAAAAGTACATAACCGACCGTGAAGGGACACAGGTAAAAAAGCCCCCAATAATATCCTTCATTTTCTTTTGTGCTTTTTTTTCTAAACTTTATCCCCCATAGAAAAAAACCGGCGAGTCCGCCACAAACAATCCAAAAAGATATATTAAAAACAACAAGTTCTAATGGATATGACCAGGGAACATAGGCAGAAAGATGGCTGCTAAAAAGACTTTCAAAAACAGTGGTCACCAGCCCTGTGACCAGACCAAGCAATACCCCTTTTTCAATACAGTAACGAACCATATTTTCAGTTTTCATTAATTATCAGGCACCTCTCTGCCATAAAAAAAATTACAATATTAAAAAGATTTGATATAATTTTATCATAGAATTATTTCTAATATCAATTCGTATTTTATCCACACAGATTATAATAACTAATTACGTAGCCATTTTTAACAACCAGGATATCGGACATTAAATGGGTCGTCTGCACAAAAAACAAAACAGCCAAGCGACTTGGAGGCTATTAATCCTAACTGTTTTTGTCATACTCAGCTTTCTGCTCTTTCAGCGCCCCATTAATCATGATGCCGGTTGGTATTTATATGCCGCCGGCGCCTTTATGGACGGCGCAAAAATATACCACGACCTTATCGACATAAACCCACCCCTGATATTCTGGCTGAACATTCCGCCGGTATGGCTGGCCCGCCTCCTGAACTGCTCTGCGGTACCTTTATTTAACTTTTTTTTCCTTTTCATCATCATTTTGTCGCTAACCCTCTCCACGCACATACTTAAGAAGATTCTTTCGCATCTGCCGCGCCCATCCCAATATTGTTTTCTGGTGATTCTTGTTTTTCTATTTCTTCCGTATGAAATGCCCTGGAATTGTTTCGGACAACGCGATCATCTCATGTTTGTTCTTGTGATTCCCTATGTCTTCGCATCTGCCGCACGGCTTATGGGGCTTCCGTTGCAAATAAAATTTACAGCAACCCTGGGATTGCTTGCCGGAATTGGCTTCACATTCAAGCCGCATTTCCTGTTTGCTTATCTTTGCATTGAAACGTACCTGCTTGTCGCAAGCAGAAGTTACAAGTTCTGGAAACGCCCCGAAAGCATAGGCATTTTTCTTTGTCAGGCCCTTTACTGGGGATGCATTTTTTTGGCAGTCCCCGAATACAAAGAAGCTGTACTTATGATACTACCTATTTATAGCAATTTTACAGATCCAATGCCCATACGCTATCTCGTTGCCTATAGCGCCCTGTTCGGTTCGGCTGTAATATCATTTTTAATTCTGCGCTCCAACAAATTGGGGCAACTACTGTTTATTGCATTTTCAGCTTTCTTTATTATTGCATTGGTCCAAAACAAAGGCTGGCATTACCATCTCTACCCCGCTTCCACCAGTGCAGCGATGCTTATCACCTTTGCAATATTAAACCTCAAACAAAAGTTCAGAAAAACCAAAAAGCTGCTCGCGGCGACAAAATGTGCCATTGCTCTTATGTTTCTGTCTCTCATCTTTCTGAAGGCACTGCCTTTCATTAAACCATTCTCAACAATCACATATCCGTTTCGTGAGCCCCTCAACCAACTTATTCCAATTGTTAAACAGCATGCCTACGGGAAACCAATATATGTTTTTTCCACTTCCTTAACGCCGGCATTTCCTTTGGTAAACTATGCACAGACCAGCTGGTCGTCACGCTTTAATTGCTTATGGTTTCTGCCTTCATTCTACACAGACGTCACTTCCACAACACAAGCGTTTCCATATCATGGGTTTGCTGAAATGGATATGCTTGAGCGTTCCTTCCTTGAAAAAGTTATTTCTGACATCATAAAAGCATCACCTGCCATCGTGATCTTTGATTGTGCGCCAAAGCAACAGGGATTTGGCAAAACAAACTTTCAATACCTTCAATATTTCTCTCAGGAACCACGTTTTGCATCTTTTTGGAAAGATTACATTTTCCTAACCAGTGTCGACACATATAAGGTATTCAAACGCAACCCAAGCCAACAACCATAGCGACCCATTATACGCAAAAAACGCCCTATGGAAACACCTCCAGACATTAACCGAGAAAACCGCCTGCCCCCCCCTACCATGTTAAAAACACTAGGAAGCTATCCGAAAATAAGAAAGTTATACTTAACAGGTCACCCGAAATGTGCCGGTTCGATAAAGGTCATCGCTTTCATTAAGTAGGCCGAAATTATACAAAAAATATTAAAACACGTCAGTCTGTGGGAAGCAAAAAAGACCAGACCATCTAGAGGCGATCCGCCTCTAGATGGTCTGCAAATATATCACAGCGAAACTTAGATAATATATTGCGGTAACTATAGCGTTCCGGATTACCCCTTTGAATCATATCTGGTAAAAAGCAGCAAAACCACAACGGGAGGGTTCGGACTTCCTTCGGTTTTGTAGACTGGAATGCCTTGCTTGAGTCGGAAAAGATATTTTTTATCGGCGCCTTTGTACTACTTACAGAAACGATATTTAACAAGAGTCCAGATCGCCTGTATACCATCCTTCCAGTTAATTTTTTTCCCCTGTTGAAATCCCCGTGGATTATATGAAACCGGCACTTCGTAAATTATATGACCCGCTTTGCAGACTTTCGCGGTGATTTCAGGGCAAAACTCAAACTTTTCACAGGCCAGTTCTATCTTCTCCAACACCTCACGTGTAAACACTTTATAGCATACAGGTTCATCATGAATTCGCGCCCGGTAAAGAAGGTTTGTTATGGCCGTAATCAGGCGACCTCCCCAGTAGTATCGGGCGTAGGATTTTTCCATCTTTTGTCTTCCTCTACGATTGCCGTATACAACAGAGGCTTTGCCCTGCAAGAGGGGCTCCAGCAGTGGAATATAATCCTGCGGATCGTATTCAAGATCAGCATCCTGGATAATGACAATGTCTCCAGTCGCATGAGCAAGCGCTGTTCTAATAGCCATACCCTTGCCCCTGTTGGTCTCATGTAAAAAGACTTTTACATTGCTATCGTTAAGGCTTTGCAACAGTGCAACTGTTCCGTCGCTGGATCCGTCATCAACAATAATGATTTCGCGGTCAATCGATAGCGGGACAGCTTTGATTTGCCTGATAACTTCCAGCACTGTGTCAGATTCATTGTATGCCGGCATTATAACGGAGAGTTTTTTAGTCATAGGAATATCTATATAATGAATTCTGGCTCTTTCCAAGCTGTTGTCTATGCACAACGATTTTGTTGTACCCTGTAACAAACAACCTGCTATGAGCAATGTGTCCGCCACGGACAGTATAAAAGAGTAACCATAGAAACATTTTTAAAACAAGTATATTCTATCCTGACAGGTGGTTTTGGTTGTGGATGCCACCGTATTTTCGTGGGGCCATATTGACAAAGTCCGCTTAATTATTCCAGCTATTTTACTTGCTTTTTGAACTGCTTTCGTGAAAAATGAACGAAAACATAATTCTCATACTGGATGCGTTTGTGCTAATGACCGACAATCTGATTCGCGGATATATCAAAACAAATAAATATGTTCTCCTCTTTTTGACAGTGTATGTCTTCGGACTTTCGCTGTACGCCAATACATCCTATTTCGTTAACAAGGAGACCCTGCGTTTCTATCCACCTTTTGTCGCGGGCGTTCAGCATACAGTCAACACAATGCTGGGCGGGGAGTACTATGCTATTGCCGAGTCTCTTGTTGCCGGCACAGGTTACAGCAACCCCTTTCATATTGATACCGGTCCTACCGCCTGGCAGCCGCCGGTGTATCCGCTGATGCTTGCCGGATTGTTGCAGGCTTTTCCTTCAAAGCAACTTGTCGCCTTCATAATAGTTACGTTTAAAAATATTATTTTGATTTTTACCGGGCTTCTGCTGTACGGGATCGCAAAAAAAACCCGCTTGCGCCTACCAGCCGGTTTTATTCTAATTTTATATTGCTTGTGGCTGGTGTGTTTTTTTAGATGGTTCTTTCAGTTTAGCCACGATGAGTGGCTGTTGCTTTTTTTTATGAATCTTGTTTTGGTTGGGACGGTTTTATTGGGCACGTATACAGTAGGATATACAACAGCGCTTGCCTGGGGGGCGCTCGGTGGGTTAGCAATACTGACAAGTCCAATTGCCGGACTTGTTTGGATAATGTCGAGCCTGCTGAATGCACTCAAAAGAAATCCACAAAAAATAATTATTGCTTTCTTTTTTGTGGGTGTTCTCGCATTTCCCTGGGTCCTCCGAAACTACATGGTGTTCGACAAAATTATATTGATGAAATCCAACTTTTATTTTGATGCTTATCATAATAATCAAACCGAGGACGGCATTGTATATAGTGCCTATGAAATAAGTGAACATCCGTATAATACGGCCCAGAACGATCCCGATTCTCTCTACAAAAGAGTGGGTGAGTCGGAATTTATTGAGATATACCATGAAAAGTTCCTACGGGATATTAATGATAACCCGAAAAAATATTTAAAAAATATCAAAAATCGGTTCATTGCAGCATTGTTTAAGTTCTATCCCTATACCCAGAATGAAATGTTCGTTCCATGGCAGTCGTTTTTCCACGCCTTGCCTTTTCTGAGCATCATTGTGCTGATGTTCTTGCGCCGAGGTGAGGGTAATCCTTATGTTTCGGTCGCCATAGTGATGTACGCGGTTTATCTAACGCCGTATGTCTTTGTCAGCTACTATATGCGCTACTCCATTCCATTAACGCAGATAAAAATTCTTTTTATTTTTTGGGCAATCGACTTAGGTGTCTCCCGTTTCTTTCGAAAACCAGGAAATCTCGCTAAATCAACCTGAAAAAATTAGTTGAAATTTGGACAGAATAAACATATGCAACTACAGACACGGCACATACTTTTTTATAATTCTGATGCGAATTAACTCCTATTAAATGTAACCGAAAGGAGACCTTAAAATAAAACTCTAAAATAAAAAAAGAATATTTTCAGGCAATCAAATTACGGTACCACAATGCCGACAAGCAAGCCAAAGCTCCCATTCTGGTAGAATTCTGTGCAACATGTGGCTATAACCGTAAATATGCCATCAAGTTGCTTAACAATTAAAAACAAAGGCCAAGTAAGAATTGAAAAAATTTGAGTAAAACGACAGGGCAAAAATTATAAGAGGCAAAAAAACAGTTAACTTGAACTTTTTTGTAAGTCTTTTTGACTGTATCAGGATTTCCACTTGACAAAAACTTGTTACCTTACTTCAAAGGGTGAAACTATGAACGGTTTGTTATCTTTAATAAATAAGAGTGTAACCAATGCTTAAGTTAATACCCGGCTACAAGTATTTTTAAAACAGGCCAGTTACTTATTGCTGTTTTCTCATATAATATTTTAATTCTAAGATTCCTGTTTTTGATGATTTGTAAAATTTGCAAAAATCATCATTTATTTGAATAGGTTCAATTTTAAGTTCATAATTGTTTTTAAAATCCTGAGAATTAAAAATTTCCTGATCACCCAGGAACCAGGGTTCTATGCTCCCTTCTGCACCACCGAGGATTATATAATCCGGTTTTTGGGAAAGCACATACTTTCCATCTCCTTTACCATGCCCTGGTAGTAGCTCCCAAAACGAATATCTCTGTCTGATTTGTTGTGAAAGCTCAGCTCTCCCTTTAGAAAAAAATAGTTTAAAAATATTTATTTTATCTTTTAATAAAAAGGAAGCATCAAGATCGACCTTTCTTTTTGCGATGGAATAATTGTTTAGGCCCAGCATATCGATACAACTCATTCCTGAATAATATGGCTCTGCCCCGGCCGCATTTAAAGCAATAGTTGAACCTCTGGACCAGTTATTTTTGATATAAATGCCCACATGCCTTCCGAAATAGGCTGCAGCATTTGGAACTTTCGAACAGACAATATACTGGAAATGGGGTTTCATTTCCCGGAGAAAAGCTTCTGGACCCTGAGGTATCATACTGAAGGAAACATATAAATTCACAGCGACGAGAAACATGGCAACAGCTATCGTCGGAACCGGGATCCATTTGAAACGGAACGCGTAAAAACATTCCTGTACAAAAAGATAGAAGAGGGGAAGTATTGGTACAAAAAATCTGAATCCCGGCATGTGATCTCCCCCGATGACAAAGACGTAACCGCTATAAGCTAATAAAAGGGATATCAGATAAAGATATTTTATAGTAAAATTTTTAAAGTTATTTATAAACAGGATCAATACCAGAGGGAAACCGAAAGTAGCCAGAAAATGGAGTACATAACGGGCGCCAAAAAGCATTTTAAATATATTTGTGCCCCCCTTTGCATAAAAAGGGCAGGGAAACAAATGACCGAAATAAATGAAGCGCCATATAAAATAGGGGAGAAAAATAGCAAGAAAACCTCCTGTAAAAAACATAGCCTTTCTAAAACGTGTACCGAAGGAGCGAGATCCGGAAAATAGTATAAAAAGAAATGTCATTCCAAAAAAAAGCAGGCCCTCAAGCCTTGTTAATGCGGCTAAACAGAATATGGTTCCGTTTATAAATAAAAGAAAGCGGCTTTTGTTGTCTTTTAAATAAAGAGTGCCTCCCAGAAAAATAAAAAACCCGCACATTACGGGTTCAAGTCCTCCGCAGGCCCAGAATGTAAAACAACAGTTTGTAGCAAGTAGAAGCCCGCCGATGGGAATGTTCTTCTTATTGCCGGTGAAAAACAGCAACAGAGTCGAAAAAGCAAAAAAGGTTCCTAAAAGTTTTGATGCCAAAACCAGGTCAATATTGAACCAGCCAACCGCTGATATCAATATGACCCAAAGAAACTGAGTACAACCCTCAACTCTTTGACCGTCGGTCCAAACCAGTCCATTGCCTTCCAAGAGGTTTCTGGAGTAGGTCAGTACAATATATGCATCGTCATGGTAAAATTCCCAGAACTGGTTTAAGAAGAAAACAGCACCGACAATAGCTATTGTTAGGAAGACAATATTTTGCGTTACGTATTTTTTATAATAAATCATGTTGAATCGCTTCATAAATTAAAACAAGATTCGTTTGATTCCGTAAAAATTATATGCTGTTTTTTTATTAAATAAAGAATAAAGGCCATATTTTATGTTCATTTTTCAGTTTTTGCTTGCAAGAAGTGAAAAGGGAAAGTGCAATTTTATGCTTTGCTATTTTGTTTCAAAATCGCTTAAAAAACTTTTCAATTTTTCATTAACCCGTTAGAACCGCTTTCTTATTTTCATTATAATATTTTAAAGAAAAATATTTTTTTCAGATGCTGTCAGCATGCGCATCGTCAGGAAAGAATACCGCACAGTCATGGCCCTCAAGTTTGATCCACTCACGAACGAAATCCTCAAAAAAAATAACATCGTTTGATTCGTCGTATGACGTGAAAACAGTGTTGCACTGCGCAAGCGACCGGAACCCGATAATCTCTTTACCTGAAGCGCACTACTGCACATCAATGTAGCTCCGGTGGGCCTCAAGCCGAACACCACAACACCCTTTTCCTTCGTATGTGCTGACAATAGCGTACACTATGTCGCCATCGCTCTCATATCAACCATCGACAAAGGCCTGGAGGTCGCCAGTCAAAAAAAACTGCACTGCCTTTTCAAGGTCGGGGTGCAGGTTTCTGTATTGTTGAAGCTGCTCAATCGAGATAATAAGCATACATAATCACCTGCAGATGACAACAGCTGGAACAGGCAGCGCACGATGCCGTTCTACAACATCTTCAGGAGGGCCTCTTCATCGCAGTCGGGAAATTTGATGCAGTTAACACAATCGCGCCATACCTTATGCGGCAAAATAGCCTTATCGACCGGATCAAAGGAATATTTTTTAAAAAAATCAGGCACATACGTCAGTACGAACAGCCGTGTAATACCAAGCGCAACAGCCTCGTCCTGACAAGCCTCAACCAGGGCACGACCAATACCCTGCGCTTTGCCATCGGCTACAACAGCAAGCGAGCGGATCTCCGCAAGGTCTTCCCAACAGATATGCAGCCCGCAGATTCCCAGCATCCGGCCATCCTGTTCATCAACAGCCACGAAAAAATCCCTGATCTGATCATACAGGTCGCTCAATGATCGCCCAAGCAGCACGCCCTGCTCGGCATAGCCACGCAGCAGCGCATAAATCTGTTTAACATCTGTGATTGTTGCCTTGCGAATCTTGTATGCCTGCGCCATAAAATACACCGTTCCTGTTCACGTTTCATTTAAAATGTCTATTCGCCCGGCCCCACCCTAAGACCTGCAACGCCTGCCTACTGCGCAGCCTGTTGAAGCAAGTCACGGGCATGCGCGGTGGTGGCATCCGTAATATGTTTGCCGCCCAGCATACGCGCGATCTCCTGCAAACGCTCCTGCACGTCAAGCCGGGCTACGTCCGTAAGCGTTCGGCCCTCACGCGCCGTCTTGCTGACGCTAAAATGATGATTGCCAAAACAGGCAATCTGCGGCAGATGCGTGATGCACAGCACTTGGTGATCACGTGCGATTTCTTTTAATTTCAACCCGACCGCATGGGCAACCGCTCCGCCAATACCGGCATCCACCTCATCAAAGAGCAGTGTGGGCACATGGTAATTACCTGCCAGAATTTTTTTTAATGCCAGTACAATACGCGACAGCTCACCTCCCGAAGCTATTTTAGAAAGCGGCTTGGGCTCCTCGCCCTGATTGGTTACAATCAAAAACTCGACCTGGTCACATCCGATGCGACTCAGTCCCACAGCCCGGCCCTCAGGTTCACCAGCCACAGGACACTCAGCCGAAATAATAGTGCAAATAAAAACAGCCTTCGCCATACCGATCGATTCCAGCTCGGCAGCTACTTTTTTCTGCAAGGTTTCAGCCGCGGAGCGACGTCGCTTCGTAAGAACGCCGGCCATATTCCAAAGAGCATCAACCTGCTGATTAAGGGCAGCCTGAAGCTCTTCAATGCGCGCACTTCCGCTGGTAATGCCTACCAGGCTGTCAGAGCATTCCTGCAAATGCTGCAACACACTCTCCAGGGTTCCGCCATATTTACGCTTAAGCTGCTGCAAAAGCTCCAGTCGATTTTCCACATCCTCCAGCCGCTGCGGATCTACCACCACCCGCTCAGCATAGGCCCGCAATTCAAAAGCAGCATCTTCCATCGTGGCTGCGGCCTGCTTCAATTGATCGCTGGTGCCCTGCAGCTGCGGATCAAGCCCTGAGGCCTGGAGAATATCGCCCGCCATGCGCTGCACGGCCCCAAGACAGGAATGTTCATCCTCATAGAGCTGCTGATAAGCACCCCAGGTACGCTCATACAGACCGCGCGCGTTCTGCAAAACAGTACGCTCCTGTTCAAGTGCCAAGTCCTCACCGGGCTGAACGCGAGCCTGCTCAATTTCGGCAAACTGAAACTGAAGCAACTCCTGCTGGTCCAGAAGACGGCCTTCACCGTCTTGCAGCTCACACAGCTCCTGGCGTGCCTGCTGAAAAGCATCATAGGCCTCTGCATAGTCGCGCAGCAGGTCCTGATTACCGCAAAAAGCGTCCAGAATAATTCCGTGATTTTCAAGATGAAGCAACAACTGCTGTGAATACTGACCTGAGATATCAAGCAGGCGCCCCCCGATAAGGGCAAGTTGCTGCAGAGTAGCCGCACTGTCCCCGATGTAGATTTTATTGCGGCCTGAGCGTGAAATAATACGACGCAGAATCAGACAATCATCAGCAGTATCCAGACCGGAACGAGCAGCGTCTGCGGCAAGCTCGCTGTTTCCGGTGACATCAAAAACTGCCTCGACCATTGCCTCATCAGCGCCGGTTCGAATCATGTCGGCTGTTGCCCGTCCGCCCAAAAGAAGCCCCAGCGCGCCGACCAGAATAGATTTACCCGCGCCAGTCTCACCAGACAAAATCGTGAGCCCGCTATCAAAACTTACATCAAGCGCCTGAATAATGGCAAAGTTGCGAATGCGTAGTTCCTGCAGCATGGCTTCTGCATCCCTTAGCAGGCTGTTGAAAACAGCACATCTACAGCGTTGCGCTCATTATTCGTCACTACGGAGTACGAAAAGTACGCCTCATTCCTCACAATGTCGCGCGCCTTGCATCTGCGCATTTTTGAACAGCCTGTACAAAAATAATTTTTCATCACCCTGTTGGACACAGCTCCGCTCAGCGCTCACCCCAGCGAAATTTTTCCCTCAACACTTCAAAATAGGTTCTAACGGGAGATGTGATCAGCTGAACTGTGACAGGGCTTTTGCGCACCTCCACCACATCACCGGCATGCAGCCGCTCGCCCACCTGTCCATCCATGGTCAAGCGAACATCCTCTTCAGGCGTTTTCAAAATCAGCGTGATCACGCTTTCGTCACTGAGAATGATCGGGCGCTGCGACAACGTGTGCGGACAAATCGGTGCCAGAGATATCAGCCTAAGATCCGGATAGATAACAGGCCCTCCGGCAGAGAGAGAATAACCGGTTGATCCAGTCGGCGTACACACGATCAGGCCATCGCTTTTATAGGTCGTTAGATAATCCCCATCAACCAGGGTTTCAATATCTATCATGCGAGCCAGCGCGCTCTTATTGATAACCACATCATTGAGCACCCTGAAACACCGCTCGTCACCACCTGCGGTCACCAAGCGTACATCAAGCATCATACGCCGCTCAATGTCAAAATCACCGGCGCAGACACGAACCAACATGCCCTGCAACTCCTGAACCCGTGTTTCAGTCAAAAAACCCAAACCACCCAAATTTACTGCCAGAATCGGAACAGACTCAACCCCGGACTCACGGGCCACACTCAGCAGGGTTCCATCTCCGCCAAAAACAAGCAACAGATCAGACTCGGCAATTATCTGCGTACGGCTGCAAAATCGCAAGCGCTCATCAAATGGCTCGATAGTATTTTCAATCAAAACCGTTGTGTACTCACGCTGCAACAACGGAACAATGCTTTTTACCAGCTCAAACACCTGCGACCGGTTTTTTTTACCAATAATGCCGATGGTACGCATGCTGTCCGCTCCCTTTAAATGCTGCCGAGGGTACCCCCTGCCGAAAAATATGCACGCTTCAATGCAGGCTGTATTTTTAGCATTTGTTGCCTGCTACCGCAAGCCATATATTCGCCGAAATCAGCCCGGCAGGGTATCATGAAATGCATGTTTCCCGGTGAGAACTATAAGAAATTTGATGCAAAGCCAGAGTATCTGCGCCAGGGCATCAACGTACTTCGTGCTGACTATTTCGAAAATATTCTTACGGTTATCCATGGCGGAAAGCTATGCGAAAGATTTCCACAAAAAATGTTTACAAGTTGTGGAAAACCACGCTTGACAGCACCTGAGACCGCCTAATAAGGCCTGCGCGAGCAGATTGCTCAATTTTGGATCACTTTACATCAATCATAGGAATTACAGGTACTTAGGAAAACAGGAGCGGCAGAACTGGTTGAGACACCTAAAGTATTCAAAAAATTACCCGCGATTTCAACAGGATGAAAAACAAACCTGCTTTTTTCGCTTGATTTTACTTATGAAAAGCCCTGCGTACAGTGAAAACACTCAAGCCCGCGCAGTCAGCAAATCGATAACATTTGAGATCAGTTTCAACCCGGCATCATCCTCAAGCGTCAGAATTGATTCCGGATGAAACTGCACCGAGCATATGGGCAGTTCCCGATGCCGCAGTGCCATGATAACACCATCATCAGACTCAGCAGTTATCTCCAGACAGGCAGGCAGGCCCTCTTTTTTTACATACAGACTATGATAGCGACCGGCAGCCATAGGGCTGGATAAATCCTTAAAAATGCCGCTTCCCTGATGCGTGACAGCCGTTTCACGTCCGTGCATCGGGCTGGGCAACAGCCCCAGGTCCGCGCCAAAATATTGTGCAATGCCCTGATGCCCCAGACACACGCCAAACACGGGTAGTCCAAGCCGTACCGCTTGCTCCACAAGCTTAGTCACACCCATTTTTTCCGGCGTACAGGGCCCCGGAGAAATAAAGAGCATATCAGGACTCAATTCCTCGAGGCGCTGCCCGGCAAAAGCTCCCCGCAGGGTTATAACCTCTACACCGGTCTGACGGACATAATTGGCAAGCGTATGCACAAAGCTGTCCTGATTATCAACAAACAGAATCCTGACTCCCGGACGTTTCACTTGGAGCCGAGGTTTTTCGGGTGCAACTTGAGCAGCTGACGGCGAGGTAACCGCGTTAAGAAACGCCGAGGCCTTGATGCGTGTTTCCTGCTCCTCATCCTCCGGTATTGAATCATATAAAAGCGTGGCTCCGGCGCGGACCCGGGCCGTTCCGTCCTGCAAATGAATCGTGCGAATCGTAATGCCTGTATTAAGCTGACCGTTAAAGGTAAAAAGACCCACACAACCCCCGTACCATCTGCGTGCGCTGTTTTCAAGGTCTTCAATAGTCTGCATGGCAATCGGCTTGGGAGCGCCCGTCAAAGTGCAAGCCCACATATGTGACAGAAACGCATCGAACATGTCATAGTCAGGTAAAAGCGTGCCCTTGACATGATCAACAGTATGAAACAATCTGGAATAGCTTTCCACCATGCGCCGGCCGACCAGCTGGACAGAGCCGGGAACGCATACCCGTGATTTGTCATTACGGTCAACATCCGTACACATGGTCAACTCGGATTCATCTTTGCGGCTGGTCAGAAGAAGTCTGATCTGTTCAGCGTCCTGCATTGGACTGTCACCGCGTTTAACCGTACCGCTAATGGGACAGGTTTCAACCTCACGGTCACTGACCCGTACAAACATCTCGGGAGAGGCGCCGATGAGCTGCTCCGCGCCCAGATTGATAATAAAATCATACGGACTGGGATTGGCCGCCCTAAGCCTGTTGAACAAATCCCCGGGAGCATGCGCGCAGGTCGTGCTAAACTCTTGTGAAAGCACCACTTCAAAAAAATCACCCTGCAGGCATCCCTGCCGAATGCGCTCAACCTTTTGAGCATACTCACCGGGCTGATGATCGCAGTGCACATCGGATGCCGCCTGCGCTTTGGGGAGTTCGATACGCTCCCCTGTCACCGGTATTCCGGCAGTCGTACAGCCACCGGGTGTGCTGAACTCATAGGAAAGTTTGAAGGCTGTTTCTTTCTGGCGATCAATTGCGGTTATGCGGTCTGCAAAAAACAGGTGGCAGTCGGATCCGGCTTCGGATCGATCATGCCGGAAGTTAATCGGCTCAAACTGAAAAACGAGATCATAGCCAAACGCACCAAACATGCTCAAATATTCATCCTCACAGGCCATCACATCGGACAAGGCCCGCAACACGGAAAAAATACTAGGTTGCTTGCTGCGCTGCTCCTCCGAAAAACCGTCTGGCATTGAACGCACCCGGCCGCTGATCAGACCATCAGTCTGACGGCAGTCCTCAACGTCACCGTGCCCGTCGATACTGCCGCCGAGCATCTCCAACATCACGTTACCGCGAAGATTAAGCGCGCGCAGGCTGAACTCACGCCCAAGGCTCACCAACTCAAAAGATGGATCAATAAACCCAATATCCCAGCGCGAATAGCGGCCCGGATATTCATAATCGCTAGCCAGGATACACCCTCGGGCCCGGTCAATGTGTTGATAGACATCATCCAGGGCCGTTTCCACCTCAACCGTTTCCTGAATACGCTCAACGTGAATTCCGCCCCTAGTAATAAACGTTTCTTTCATACTGTACTCCTGTGGCGCAATGCCGTTTCAACAATACCTTTGTTACCGTGCGCTACCGTATTAATACAGCATACACAAGGCAACAGGAAAAAATCCATAAAAAAAACAGGTGAAAACGACCTCATTTAAAACACGTCAAACACAGCCCAACTCACAACCTGTCTGCATACTACAACGAGGCTGAGCCATGAAGCAATTTTTTTGTGCAATTTGCGACAGATTCACAGGATAATCAGAAGACTATCGGGGCGTATCAAGAACTGTTGCCGGCTTGAGTGCAGCACAACCCAACCAGTCTCCTGCGTACGATTTCTTTTTACATTCAACCCAATTTGTATTACCATGCCAGCCATGGATGCAAACGCACTCAACGATGCGGAATGCCTGCAGAAAGCGGTTGAATTTCTTCAAAAACGCCCGTCTGTCTTGAAGCTGCTGAGCGATCCGCAAACCCGTGATTTTATCGATACCCTGGGTGATCAGGGTTTAGAGCGCATCGCGTTTCTGGCCAAAAATCCCTGGCTTGATCTAGAACGCGTTGTCCGCATTGCCGACGAGATCGTCAATATCTCCCCCGAAATCTCGCAGGAAGACCTATTACAAGTGCTGTGCCGGGATGCCGCCCTGATCTGCGAGGCGCAAAGCGCCACCTGCCGGACCCATGACCCACTGCGCAACAGCATGATTGCCGCCGGCCAGTACAACTGGAATGAAGAACGCGCCGGAGAAATACCATATGAAGATTCGCTGGCAGGAAAGGCCATCCGGGATAACACACATTACTGCGTACCGGATATAAGCGCTGAACCTCTCTACCGCGAAAAAGAAAAAATTCTTGCGCGCGGCCTCAATTCAATGCTGGCTCTGCCGTTCCGTCTGACGGACTACGACGGTTCCGAAAAAATTGACGTGCTTGTCGGAACCCTGCAACTATACTTCACGAAAAAAAATAGGGATTTCCCCCCGGAACAGATCAAGCTCCTCAACAGTATCGTCAGCCGCTTCAGCTATGTGCTATCCCAGCAACACAAACGCGAATTGCAAAAACGTACGATGATTCTCCAGGAAAGCCGCCAAGCTCTCATATCCATCTTAAAACGAACCGAGTCGCTTGACCAGGTTCTCAGCTTCCTGATTGCACGTATTGCCGAGTCCATTGATGTAAAACGCTGTTCGCTTTTTTCGATTGAGCAGAATTCCAACGATGACCGGGTGGCTGTATTAATCGCTGGCTATCCTTTGGACGCTTTTGAACACTGCTATGGCAAGGCCCTACCCTTCGACCAACATCCGGCCTTCGAAGAAGTATATCGCAAAGGAACCGCCCTGTTGATTACCGATGCGCGCAATGACCCGCGCATGCTGGCCAGCGTTGACCTCTATCTTCATCATCAAATCGACAATGTATACTTCGTGCCGATACAGGATGAGAATAATGTTGTTACCAATATTATTGTTCTGGATGCGGATGAAACCCACCCGCTTTCAAACGCTGACCTGTTCTTTTGCAATGCGCTGGCCCGGGATATTGAGCTGTGCATCCAGGTATCGCTGCGCTCACAGGAACGTCACGATTTTTTCAACCAAATGCTTTCATTCGGCGCAATCGCCAAAGTATATGCAAAGCGCCTTGGCTCGCCCGATACAACCGCCGAAGAGCTCAATATGCTGTACAAAAAGCTCTATCGCAGTATGCTTACCGTCAATGATATTATCACCGACCGCGTACCGTTTGCGTGCAAAGAGCACGTTGACCTCGTAGAAATCATCGCAGAGAGGCTTGAAGGATACTACTTCCCTCCGCAGGTGGAGATAGTTCAGAATATCAACCTGCCCGATTGCTGCATCACAGCCGATCGGAAAAAAATTGGAAGAATTATCGGCAATCTGCTCGATAATGCCCATAAAAAACTGGAAAAACTCAAACAGGGGCGGCTGCAGATTGACGTGTATCAGGAGGATACCTTTATCGTAATCGCAATCGGCAACACCGGCGTCATACCGGATGAAATACGCAGCCAGATCTTTCAAACGCGTGCAGGACAGATGCGGGCCGAAGCCGATACCGAAGGCCAGGGTCTCACCATTGTCAAACTTTTCACCTTACTGCACAACGGCATTGCGGAGTTTGACAGCTCCGCGGACACGAACTGGACCGTATTCAGGATAAAACTGCCCCGGGAATAAACCGGGCAACAATCAAACCGTTTTTGTTGGAAAGGACACATGTATGAAATCCAGGACACACATCATCACACAGGCCGGACAGAGCCTGTGGCTTGACAATATTCAACGCCGGGAGCTTACCGACGGCACCCTGAAGCGCATGATCAACGAAGACGGCATCAGCGGCATCACCTCAAACCCGAGCATTTTCATGAACGCGGTTTCTAAAAGCAACGACTATGACAGTCAGATCCAACAATTACTCACC
>Ga0075120_10001821_pt1 | contig 16231 bp, 15 predicted proteins | sample AntAceMetag02UKL_FD_69792 | JGI IMG/M metagenome (GOLD analysis project Ga0075120, IMG submission 69792) | Saline lake microbial communities from Ace Lake, Antarctica - Antarctic Ace Lake Metagenome 02UKL | ecosystem: Environmental > Aquatic > Non-marine Saline and Alkaline > Saline | place... | reverse complement strand
ATTGTTGCTTTAACATAATAACAATGTGTTCTCAAAATTGTTCTAACTGTTTACACTTTTCAGAAATATACTGGGTTGAGATTCTATCTCATATGAAAAGTTGTCTTTGATTCGCCAAGAGGATGTTTTTTTATAAGAAGATTAGCTATACGTCCACAATAACAAGGGAGGATCACTCCAGTTTCTATTACTGCAGATGACTTGAATATATCCTTGAGTAAAGCAGATTTATTTGTTTCTGCTTTACCCTTGACATTGTTAATCCTATGGTATTAGGCTTATAAAAAATTATCATCGTTTTTCCAGGAGTATTTTTTGTGAAAACAATACGGAGCCGCTTAATTGTCATTTTTATCATTTGCCTGTCCTTCATGGCTACCCTGGCAGTTGTTTACAACCGGAATATTTTTGATTTAAAAGCAAAACTGATTCTCATTGAACACTTTGATGACTTCAGGGATAATCTGCTGGAGCTAAGAAGGCATGAAAAAAACTTTTTCCTGGCTAAAGATATCACCAGCCTGGACAAAATGATTTCCTATCTTGATAAAACCGAAACCGCCTTTAAAGAGCTGAAAAATCAAATTAAAAATGTCATTGGAAAAAAACAGTTTGATGAATTCCAGATTGCCCTGGAAAGCTATAAGCAATTGTTACAGGAAGATATCAACACCGCAAAAATGGGTTCAGAAAAATACAGTGATGAAACACTTCGGGAAAAAGGAAAAGTTCTCAATGACTTCAGCAATAACCTGATTTCAGTCAAACGCCAGAGGATTGACACTACCCTTAATAACATACAGTTCGTACCAATTGCCTTAAGTGGTATTTTCCTGATAATCTTCATTATTATCCTGCGTATTGCCCAAAAAGACATTTTTGAGCCTTTATCCCTCCTGCGGGGGGCCACTGAAAATATTTCCAATGGCATTTTTGAACCAGTAAAATACCCCACACAAAAATGTGATGAAGTCTCACAATGTTTGATAGCTTTTAATAAAATGACCCATGAAATAGAAACCCACCAGGCACAGCTTGTGCAATCCAGAAAAATGGCCTCCATAGGTACCTTCACTTCGGGCATAGCCCATGAACTTAACAATCCCATCAACAACATTTCCCTGATTGTGGACACGCTGCTGGAAGACGGGGAGGACCTGCCATCCGAAGAACGAATCAGCCTGTATAAAGACCTCATGGGCCAAGCTGATCGTTCAACTGAAATTGTCAAAAGCCTGCTGGAATTCTCCCGGACAGACCAGGAATGTTTGGAAAAAATGTCTCTGGAAGAAATGGTTGATAAGACTGCCCGGCTCGTTAAAAATGAAATGCAGTTGAAGCAGATCAAATTTAAAAAACAAATAAAAGGTGCCCTTCTACCGGTCTGGATCGACAAAAGTCGTCTTCAGCAGGCGTTGCTTAACCTTATGATCAATGGCATTCAGGCCATGCCCCATGGCGGCACCCTTTCAACTATCCTGGGTCCTGGTGAGACTTCAGATGAAATGAGAATCGATGTTATAGACACTGGTATAGGTATTCCTGCCGATCAATTGGATTCCATTTTTGATCCCTTTTTTACCACCAAAAAAGAAGGAGAAGGAACGGGATTGGGTCTTTCCGTAACCTATGGCATCATCCAGAAACATGGGGGCCGAATTTCAGTCAAAAGCACTCAGGGGAAAGGAACCTGCTTTTCAATTTTCCTGAACACCAGGTCACATAATGAGTGTTAATATTCTCTCACAGTCCCTCAGGGTTGCGGTAATTGATGATGAACCCATTGCCTGCAGAGAAATTCAGCGGGGTCTGGCCAGGGATCTTTATATGATTGAAACCTTTGGGGATGGTGAATCCGCACTTAAAAAAATGTCTATTGACCCCTTTGACCTTATCCTTTGCGACATAAAACTGCCAAAAATGAGTGGACTTGCGGTATTAAAGGAAGTCAAAACCCGGTACCCCATGACAGAAGTCATTGTTTTCACAGGATATGGTTCTGTCAACACTGCGGTTGAGGCTATCCAGGCCGGGGCATTTCACTTCATGACTAAACCCGTAAAAATGGACGAGCTCAGATCTCTATCAGCCAGAGCACTTGAAAAAGTAAAACTCATCCGGGAAAAAGAGATCCTGAAAAAATCTTTGTTTTCCCACTCCCGGCAGCAGTATATTATAGGTCACAGTCGGGCCATACAGGATGTATTATCCCTTGTCAAAAAAGTCAGCTCCCTTAATTGTAATATCCTGATCCAGGGTGAAAGCGGCACAGGAAAAGAGCTGGTTGCACGAGCACTGCATTTTTTAGGATCCAGACGGGAACTTCCCTTTGTTGCCTTCAGCTGTGGTGGTTTTTCCGAGGAACTGATAGCCAATGAACTTTTTGGCCATGAAAAAGGAGCCTTTACCGGTGCAGTGGATACCCGGATAGGTCTTTTGGAATCTGCTAACAAAGGCACCATCTTCTTAGATGAGATCGGCATTATGCCTTCGAGCATGCAGGTCAAACTGCTCAGATTTATCCAGGAACGAACCCTGACCCGTGTCGGCGGCACAAAACAGATTCCCCTGGACGTACGCCTGATAGCAGCAGGAAACGAAGATTTAAAAAAAGCAGTTGCAAAAAACCAGTTCCGGGAAGACCTTTATTACCGCCTCAATGTGGTGTTAATAGATCTACCCCCTCTGCGGGACCGAAAAGAAGACATTCCGTTGCTCATCAACCATTTTCTGATAAAATACAGCAAACAGTTTGGAAAGGCGGTTGCCTCGGTTGAGCCTGGAGTTGAAGACATTCTCAATCAATACCCTTTCCCGGGTAATGTCAGGGAACTTGAAAATATTATTGAAAGAGCGGTTGCCCTTTCTGAAGGGAGAATGATTGCCATCAAGGATCTGCCCGATGATCTGCTAAGGCTCTCCATCAAACGTATCGATAACGATGACTGGCCATCCCTTCAGGAATATGAAAAAGAATATATCCGCCGGGTCCTGCTCAAGACCGATTATCACAAGGGGGATGCTGCCCAGATTCTTGGAATTCCCAGAACCACCCTGTGGCGAAAAATCAAACTCCTTTCCCTGGATATTTTACCGGAATAAATCTCGTTCATCCACATTTTTTGTTTCAAAAAGAAACAAATCGTTGTTTCAAATTGAAATAACGACTCTTACCTATTTTGTTTCAAAAATAGTAACCATTTGATATAAAAGCAGATTACAAAATGGCACATTTTTTGTATCTATAGTTTCAGAAAAAGGAATTCTGTTTCGAGCAGCAGATGATTGATTCGATAACTGACAGGATGAATTGTGAGTCATAAAAACATATTAATCCCTCTGGGAAAGGACAGCAAAGATCTTAAGGCTTTATATCACGCTCTCTCTCTGGCAGGGCGAATCAAGTCCAGACTCTTTGTTCTTTCCTTTGAAGCCCTGACAGAGAACCCCGAAAAAAACAGACCGGTGATTGAAGCCTGCCTGGATGTCATTCACTCTGCCTGTGAAGAAGGTCTACAGATCTCCTTTCATATCGCAGCAGACAATGCGCAAACAGAATTTCTAGAGCTATTGGAAATAGAACACATTGACCTGATCATCATCAGCGATACTGAAACCCGGATTAAAAAAATGATCAGAAGGATCATACCACAGATTTCTTGCCAGGTGGTTCAGGTCAAGACAAAAAATAATATTAACTTCTTATCGTGAAAGGGTGAACAAATGCCAATTGTATTAATTACAAGCCCTCCCCCCCATGAAATGGGTCATGCACTGGCCCAGAATCTGGCCGACGATACCGGATGGCCCCAGTACTCAAGGGGGCAGCTTGTTGAAGAGGCCCACGCCCATGGAATTAAGCTCAGCAGACTGGAAACCTCCATTATTAAATCCCCGGTTATTTCTGAACAACTGGCCCGGGAAAAAGAGCTCTATTTGTCTTTTGTAACGGACATGCTTTGTGGGGAAATTGAAAACAAAAACCTGATCTATTCCGGCCGCTCCGGACACCTTCTTTTTCCCGGCGTACGCAACATCCTGCGGGTTGGGCTGGGCGTTCCCATAGAGATTCGGATTAACAATGCTTCCAAAAAGCTGGGCATGCCTTTTGAAAAAACCCAGGATTACCTGAAATATCTTGATGAAGATATTGAAAAATGGAACCATTATGTTCACAGGGAACAGGCAAGTGATAGATCCAATTATGATCTTTTTCTGAATTTAGAAAATCTAAGCCTTGCCAATGCATCTGTATTGTTACAAAAAACTGCTGAACTCACGGATTTCCAACTGTCAGATAAAAACCTGAGCCTGCTGGAAGATCTGCACCTGGCAGCCCGTGCCAGGCTCCACCTGGCGCGGAATAAGGAGACCACCGGCCTGAACCTGGGCATTCGGGCCCGGGATAAAGTGGTTACAGTTACCTATATGCCCCGCCAGGAATCGGCAGCCACATCCATTTCACAGGCATTGGACAGCCTTGAGGGCTGTAGGGAAAACCTGTGTACCATGGCAGAAACCAATATTTTATATATTCAGGAACAGTTTAATCCAAAAACAGATGATCTTGGTCAGGTTACCCAATTGGCAAAAAGATGGGGGGCCGCAGTTGAATTAATTCGCCTGGTTCCCAAAGAAGAAGAGGCTGGGTCCTCCTTAGAGGATCTCAGAGCAGAGCCACTGTCTGCAAATGGCAGGAACGGCAGCACCTATACCGGGGGCGTAGAAGATGATGGGCCGGAAATTAATACAGATGATGGTGGGTTGAGTGAGACCCTTGAAGAACTGGTTGCCATGGGGCGGTCTGCCGGCGGTTATACCGTAGCTGGCGCTGGCAGGGAAATCATCAATGCTGTAAAAGAAAACAATAACTACTCCCTTGTCATTCTGGGAAATCTGTTTCTCTCTAAAGGTCCACAGGCCAGTACCCGGCTTACCCGGGAACTTGGCCTGACCCTTCATGATAAACTCAGAACCCCTGTTATCGACATAAAAGAGCTTAAGTCAGAGTTTCTCTTTGGAAAGGCACAGGCTTTCAAACTGGTCATGTTTACGTTGATTCTCGTGTGTATTTACGGTCTTGTTTTTAATTTTCAAAAACCCATCCTGAATGTGATCGGCGGAAATCTTCATGAGCAGTGGAAATGGGCTGCAGCCTTTGGGCTCGCTATTTTTGTGCCCGTTGTTGCCTATATCTACGGAACTGTTTCCGGACTGCTTCTCAAACTCATTGACATCGACTGATTTATCTCAAACGGAGGATAATATGGAATACATTATTGCAAATTTTATTCAAATCAATCTTTCCACTGCGCTTCAGGTAATTCTTCTGGGCTTTATCGGAGGGGTGCTGAGCGGGTTCATCGGCAGCGGCGGTGCTTTTTTTATGACCCCGGGTATGATGAACCTCGGCGTTAATGGTGTTGTGGCGGTCGCCAGCAACATTACCCACAAATTCGGCAAGGCAATGGTGGGATCGCATAAACACGGCAAGGCAGGAAATGTGGACAAAAAGCTGGCAGCCTACATACTGGGAACAGCCATCATCGGAATTCAAATCGCAGTGGCCATCAACAGTTTTCTCTTCAAGGGCGCCTCAGGACATGGCGTGGCAAAGGGAGCCGGATCCAATCTGTATATCAGCCTGGTCTTTGCCATTATCCTGTCGTTCGTTGCCGTTTCCATGCTAAAGGATGTTCTGGGCTCTTCAAAATCCGGAAGCACGGATTCAGGACCTTCCAGAAAAATTGTAGATGCCATGGCAAAAATCAAACTCCCGCCAGTAATCTATTTCAAGGTGGCAGATATAACTGTCAGCCTGTGGGTATTAATGCCCATCGGTATTGCCACAGGGTATCTGGCAGGGACCATTGGTGTCGGGGGATTCATCGGGGTCCCGGCCATGATTTATGTGCTTGGCGTTCCCACTGCTGTTGCAGCTGGAACCGAACTCTATCTTGCCATGTTCATGGGAGCCTATGGTGCGCTGAGTTATGCCTTTCAGGGATTTGTTGACATCCGGTTGACCATGCTCATGTACCTGGGGTCCCTGATCGGGATATATCTGGGTGTTTATGGCGTAAAAGTGGTGAATGAAAGATATATCCGCATGGTGACCAGCCTGATCATCCTTCTTTGCGTCATCAGCAGGGCTATTGCCATTCCCATGTATCTGCGCCAGCTTGGTTTGATTGACATTGATCCGGCCTATGATGTTTATTTCAACATGACCAGCAAATTTTTTCTCTTTTTCAGTGGAATTTCCGGCTGCCTGCTGATCCTGATCAATGTTATCCGAGCCTATATGCAACGAAGGGGCATTCAAAAAACCCTCAGGGTCGTAAAATCGACTGCTGAATAACCCGCCCTGGATAATTTTTAACGGAAAGAAAAAAGGAGTAAATTATGTCAATGGATATACTAATTCTGGATGATGAAACCATTGTAGGGGAAAGACTGAAAGCATCCCTGGAAAAAGACGGCCATAATCTTCAAACATTCACCAGTTCCGTTGAAGCACTGAAAAGCCTGAAGGAAAAAATATTTGATATTGTTGTTACCGACATCAGGATGGATGATATCAGTGGGATTGAAATTCTTGAACATGTCAGGAAGCAGAGCTTGAGAACCAAAGTGATCATGATCACAGGGTATGCCACCCTTGAGGTGGCAAGGGAATCTTTGACCAAGGGAGCCTTTGATTTTATTGCAAAGCCTTTTAAAATCAAGGAAATCAGAAAAGCCATTGAAAAAGCGGCAGAAGCGCTGCGGGCAGAAGACAACAGATAAGAAAAATCCGGCACGCCGGATAACTGCATAAAACGAAAGGAAGGTAGGACATGGGCGTATTTCGAACTCATATGGACAAAATACTCGATGACCTTGAAAATAGCATCATAATTACAAATCCAAAGGAACGCGGAAGAACATTTTTAAGAAAAATCCTCTACAAGACGCTGTTGTGGCTGGACAGAATAGAAAAATGGTTCCGGTCGTAAACCCATTCAAAAAGGCCACGGGGTTATATGAAAATATTCACTAAACTTATTTTCAGTTTTGTTTTAATACTATTCTTTATTTTGATAGCAGATGGTTATATCTCGTTCCAACGACAGATTAAGTTGTTCGAAACAAATATAAAAAAAGATATGGATATCATCGGCTTGACAATGAAATCGGTGATTGAAGACACTTGGCAAAAAAATGGCGAGCAGCAAGCCATTAAAATTATTAATGACCTCACCTCAAATGAATCTCATATAAAAATTCGTTTCGTCTGGCTGGATGTGCCTTCCGGGGATACCAATAGTCCGAAGATATCGGAAGAAAAACTTAAGTTAGTAATCCAAGAGCATTCCGTATTATTTAAAGAGCAAGAAAAAAAAAATTATATACTGTTACTTTCCCATTTTAGTCGACAAGATAAGGCCTGCGGCTCTCGAGCTTTCTGAAAGCCTGTCGTATAAGGATGAGTACGCCCACAGCGCAGCTATCAGGCTCGTTGTATTAACAGGAATACTGTTAATAATTGCCGTACTCTTCTCGACCCTAATGGGTGTCAGGATCTTAGGGCGGCCGATGAAACTATTGGTTGATAAAATTCAGCGAATTGGAGCCGGTGACTATTCAAATCCACTCTTGCTTCCAGGCCACTATGAACTCAGCAGGCTTGCTGTCGGAATAAACACGATGTGCGAGCAAATCAAGGAGACAATGGAGAAGCTACGCATTGAAACAGAGACACGAATCTCTGCCTTGGAGCAATTACGTCACCAAGATCGTCTTAAAACCGTTGGCAGATTAGCCTCAGGAATTGCTCATGAACTGGGTACGCCATTGAATGTAATCTCCGGGCGGGCGGTGATGATTGCCCAGAGGAATTCTGTATCAAATCAAATCCGAGAGAATGCAACTATCATTAAAGAGCAAAGCGACCGTATTACTTCAATATTTCGGCAGCTTCTAGATTTTGCGCGTCAAAGGCCCTCCCGAAAATGTCCCTTGGATCTTCAGCAAATGCTTCAAACAAGCTTGAATCTTATGTCACCGCTTGGGCACAAGCAAAAAATAAAAATTTCTATTACCGGTGATACTGTTCCCGCCATGGGATATGCGGATGCCGACCAACTTCAACAAGTGATGATGAATTTGGTCACAAATGCCATACAGGCCATGCCGAATGGTGGTAATATCGAACTTGGTATACATCGCGTGCAGTCTCATCCACCTGAAAAAAATGGGGTTGCAGACAGTGAATATAATTGCATCACCATTAAAGACGAAGGGCAGGGCATTTCGGAAGAAAATATCAGCCGTATTTTCGAACCTTTTTTTACCACCAAGGAAACAGGAGAGGGTACGGGATTAGGGCTTTCAATTGTTTACGGAATCATATGTGAAAACAACGGTTGGATTGAAGTCAAGAGCGAACAAAATAAGGGCAGCCGATTTTCTATCTATTTGCCTGTGGAGAAGTGATGATGGTGGGACGAATTTTGATCGTCGATGATGATCAAAATATGTGTGAAATGCTTGAAAATTACTTACGAGACAAGGGATTTGAAACGTCATGGTATACGGTAGCGGAAGAGGCTTTTTCCGTCCTAAAGCGTGAAAAAGTCGACGTTGTATTAACGGATCTGCAGATGTCGGGGATGAATGGTATTGATTTATGTGACAGAGTTGTAAAAAACTGGTCTGACATACCAGTGGTGGTGATGACAGCATTCGGCAGCATGGAAACAGCAGTGACAGCCCTTCGTGCAGGGGCCTATGACTTTATCACCAAACCATTTGAATTAGATATGCTTACTTTCACGTTGGAACGCGCATTAAACCACCGCTCTCTACAGGGTAAGGTGAAAAAACTCAGTAAGCTGGTAGAGCAATCAAAACGCTTTGAGAAACTCCTTGGTGAGAGCCCCCCAATGCAAAAAATATTTGATTTGATTGCACGGGTTGCCGATTCTGAATCTTCTGTTTTAGTTATGGGTGAAAGTGGTACCGGCAAAGAGCTGGTTGCGCACGCATTGCACCAGAAAAGCCGTAGGCACGCTGCTCCTTTTGTCACTGTTAATTGTGCCGCTTTACCTGAAATGCTCCTGGAAAGTGAGCTTTTTGGTCATACCAAAGGGGCATTCACAGATGCAAAAGCTGAACGAAAAGGGTTGTTTTTGCAAGCTGATAAAGGGACCTTGTTCCTTGATGAGATGGGTGCATTACCACTCATACTGCAACCAAAACTCCTTCGGGCTTTGGAGGAGCATTGTGTCCGTCCGGTGGGTTCTGATAAGGAAGTGCTGTTTAACGTCAGGCTTATCGCAGGAACGAACACCGATCTTGAATCTGCTATTGAAGAGGGACTGTTTAGAGAGGACCTTTTTTTTCGTATTAACGTCATCCAGCTTGAGATGCCACCGCTTCGTTCCCGTGGTTCAGATATACTTTTATTGGCACAATTTTTTCTTGAGCACTTTGCCGATCAATCGGGTAAGCATGTCGCAAAAATATCGCATTCAGTAGCCCAAAAACTTCTGAGCTATCATTGGCCTGGAAATGTGCGCGAATTAAGGAACGCTATTGAGCATGCAACCGTATTGGCACGCTATGAACAAATAACTGTTGAAGATTTACCCGAAAAAATTCAAACTTACCGCAATTCCCATATTATCTTTGGTGACAACAACCCTTCCGAGCTTCTTTCAATGGAAGAGGTCGAGCGCCGTTATATTCTCCATGTCTTAAAAACAGTTGAAGAAAACAGGACCTTAGCTGCCCAAATTTTAAGGCTCGACCGTAAAACCCTGTACCGAAAACTCTGTCAATATGGCAAAACAAAAGGATAAGAAATCCACTTGGAGCTATTTGGTTCAAGTTTTAGCCAGATGGGGTATTCTTACTTCCCAGGGCATAATGCCCCATACCTGGGGAAGATCAAAATTGATTGTATGATAGATATTACAAATCAATTAAGATTTCAAAGGCAAAAAAATAGATACCTTTATAAAATCGTTTGGTTCATTAGTGATACCTATGATTCCATCATGGAGTTCAACTATCTTTTTAGCGATTGCCAGTCCAAGTCCTGAACCACCATGGGTTGTAGAACGAGATTTTTCCACCCGGTAAAATTGTTCGAAAATCAAGTCAAGGTCATTATCGGGAATCGGCCGTCCGGTATTGGAAATTTCCAACAGTATGCTTTCATTTGTATCCCTGCTTTTTATGATAACTAATCCGTCTTTTTCAAAATTATAACGGATACTGTTATCAATAAGATTGATTAAAAGACGAAAAAACTTTTCTGGATCACCATTGAAAGACAGATCTTTTGCCATTCGGTTTTCTATGCTGATATTCTTGGCAGCGAACAGATCCGCATAATCATTCAAAACCCGATGTGTCAAAGTTGTTATGTTTATCGATTTTTTGTCAAGGGTTTCCTGCTGCTCCAGTCTGGAGAGATCCAACAGGTTCCTGACCAGGTGACTCATCCGGCGTGTAGTGTCCAGCTGTTTAATCAAGCCTTCGTTTGCAGGTGACTGTAAATTATCATTCATGAGCATTTCTTCCTGGGACAACATAAGAAGGGTGATGGGACTTTTTAGCTCATGGGAAGCATTGCCTATAAATTCTTTTTGCCTTTGAAAAGAATATTGAAGCCGGTCAAACATTTTATTCAATGAAATGGAGAGATCCTGTAATTCGTCGCGATTGCTGCTCAAGGGGATGCGTTTGTATAAAGATTTCTCAGTGATTTCTTTTGCCATTCGGGTGATATCGGCAAGGGGAGTCAGGATCTTTCCAGCCAGTTTATAGCTCAATAAAATGATGATCAAGATGCATCCGGCAAGGCTGATTAAAACATTCCTAAACAGTTCAAGCACTTCTTCCTCAAGGTCTTCAATGGGCTTGGCAATTCGAATTTCAACAGGAACTTGATCAATTTTCGTCTTTGTCACCATCACTCTGAAGAGAACATCATCCTCATCATCCTGCTCGAGCCAGATTTGAGATCGGGGGATAACTTTTTCTATCATATATGTGCTTTTATTTCCTGAAGAGGGGATATCCATATAGCGGGTCATTTCAGATTGATATAAAATGCTGCCGCTATTATCGGTAACCTTAATCCAATATTGATTTGGATTATAGGGCATATGGGACAGATCGTATTGACCTTTGTGTATGGTTGGACTTCCCATCTGTTCCACAAGTGACTGCGTCATGTGTTGCATCTCTTTATCAATAAATTTGAAAGGCTCTTCCATAAGTTCGAAAAAAATAATGGATGAAAACGCAATGGTCGACAATAATGTTGTCCCGGAAATCCATAAGGTAATTTTTTTTCGTATTTTCATATCGCATCATCAATTATAAACCCAATACCACGGATCGTCCTGATAATTTCAAGATCCTTATGGGTTTTGATTTTTTTTCGCAAATTTTTAATGTGGACATCAATAAAGTTTGACATGGAAAAAGGATCAAAATCTTCTCCCCATACGTGTTCAGCCAAGTTAAATCTTGAAACAGCACTCCCCTTATTGTGCAATAAAAATTCAAGGATGGAAAATTCCTTGGCGGTTAAATCAAGCTGTTTACCATTTCGGGTAACCTCCCGGCTGATGGTATCCAATTTAATTGACCCTGCTGAAAGAACCGGGTCCCGTTTGCCATCCCTTCTCAACATTGCCCTTATCCTTGCCATGAGTTCTGCCATGGAAAAGGGTTTGGAAAGATAATCATCCGCACCATAATCAAGTCCTTTTACCCTGTCTTCAACATCGCTTCGGGCGGTGAGCATCAAAACAGGGATGTTCAACCCAGCCTGTCGGACCTCCTTGAGCACACTCAAACCATCCAGGCGCGGCAGCATTATATCCAGCAAAATAAGATCATAGGTGACCGCAAATACTTTATCCAGCGCCTGTTCTCCATTAACAGCAGTTTCTACCCGGTATCGTTTTCTTTCCAGGGAGGTTCTGAGTTGGTCAAGCAGCCCTAAGTCATCATCTACAATGAGAATGTTCATGCCAATATTTTCATGTTTTTAATTCCATATCTATTATTAGAATATCGCGGTTTCTTTTAAATAACAAATCTTAAATAAGGATAACTGCCCATACGATGATCACCATTGCTATACTGACAAAGACAGCAGCAGATCCCATATCTTTTGCCCGCGCGGCCATTGGGTGATAATCAAGCCCGATACGGTCAACAACCGCCTCTATTGCGGAATTTAAAAGTTCTGTGAGAATCACAATCATCAATGATGATATCAAAACTACCTTTTCAATATCGGTTTGCCCCATAAAAAATGCCAGAGGCAATAGAATAGTCAAAGCAAAACATTCTTGTCTAAATGCAGCTTCATTCTTCCAGGCGGACTTAATTCCAGCCCATGAGTACCCAAAAGCCTTCATGATTCGCGGCAGACCGGTGGGTTTTTGCTCTGTCATATGATTTTCCTTGTGCAAATCCTATCTTTTTGCAAGATCTGTTAAGTTATCAGACCATCGGTTCAACCTGTTCTTAAAAACATAATCAGCGCCCTGATAATATGACATTAACTCTTTAACAAAGGGATAAGAAAATTTTATTTTTTTAAGAGAGAGCTCCTTTGAGTTTGTGTCAATGAGGCTTATCTCTTTTCTCGGTGACAGAATTAAAAGTTTTTTGTCCTTTAATATTCCCAGTTTCTGATAATTTGCTATCAAGGCCCTTGGTTTGAAGTCTGAAGCCAGGATATTTTTTCCAAAAAAGAAACTATCATAGGAAAAATTAAGTAAAGAAAGTAGTGTCGGGGCTAAATCCATTTGACTTGACAAAGTGTTTATTTCTTCCGCCCCAATATGTTCAGGTGCATAGATAAACAAAGGGATATGGTATTTATCGACTGATAGTCCAACCCTGCCGGCACTGGCTGCACAATGATCTGCCAGGACCACAAAGATGGTGTCATCAAACCAGGGTTGTCCTTTTGCCTTTGTGATCAACTGCCCCAAAGCATAATCAGTATATTTTACGCCACCATGTCGGCCGCTGCCGGCTCTACTATCACCGGGGGGCAGATCAATTTTTCCTTCAGGGTAAGTGAAAGGCCTATGATTGCTGGTTGTCATAATATGGAAGAAAAAAGGTGTTTTTGAATCATGAACCTGGTTGGCTTCATAAATGGCACGATCATAAAGGTCTTCATCACAAACACCCCAGGCGTTTTTAAAAGTGACCTCTTTATCTCTTAAATCGGTTTGATCAACAATCCGGTACCCATTTCCTGTAAAAAAGGCGTTCATATTTTCAAAATATCCCCGTCCCCCATATAGAAAGGCTGTATCATATCCCTTATCTTTGAATACTTTTCCCAGGCTATACATATTGCCGTTATCCGGCCTCTTTATAATTGATCGCCCTGGTGTCGGTGGTATGGACAGGGTGACGGCTTCAAGACCCCTGGTGGTTCTGGTGCCCGTGGCATAAAAATTTGTAAAGAGTTTTCCCTTTTTAAACCAGTCATCCATAAAGGGGGTAATGTTTTTTTGTTCCCCAAAACGGGTCAGGAACTTAGCACTCAGACTTTCAACCGTGATCAGAATAACATTGAGTTTTTTGGGAGGCTCTTTTTCTTCGATGTGTCTGGCAATATTGTATAAGTCTTCATTATAATATTGAGCATTTTTTTCATTGACCTGTTCTTTCAATATATTAGTGAGTGTTTTATCATCTCCGGTTTCGTAGAATTGCCGGTAATCGAGCGTGTTGTTACGGAAAGCGGCAAATAACTGATAGGGGCCATTTGATGCCAGTTCATTTACATAATTATTGTCGGAATAACCCCGTTGGGATTGATTCAATAAAAGGAAGGCGAAGCCTGGAACCAATAGCAGACAGATGGCAATGACAAATCTTTGAGAAAATTTCTCCTTAACAAGCATTGCTTTTGCAAAAGAGGGCCGTACTATAAAAAAGATAAAGGCCGTTATGATGAATAGGATGGGCAATATCCAGAATACGGGATAGGATTGTATGATATTATCAGTGACTTCACGACGGTAGACAAGATAATCTACAGAAATAAAATTAAATCGCACCCCGAATTCATCCCAGAAGAACCATTCAGAAATGGTACAAAAAAAAAGGCCATACAATATGCAAAACCCGGACACCTGTGCCAGAAATCTGAAAATGATACTGCCAATCCACTTATTGGGCAAAATCAGTAGAAAGACAACAAATGGAATACAAAAATAGCTGATAAAGGCAATGTCGTAAATGAGACCCTGGCCAAAAATATAGACCCATTCAAATATGGTATGATCAATAACAGTCCACGCCCTGATAAAGAGGACGGCTCTAAATGATGCAAAGCCTACAAGTACAATTACTGCCAGCTGAAACAGCATGGCAAATCGTGTTTTGGGGGTATTAAAAATTTTATTTATCATTATTGATAACGTCTCCATTCTTTTGGGTAAAAAATAAAATAAAATATCAATGCCGCGTACCAGCAGATGACCAGGGAAAACAGGTCATGGCTGGGGAAGTGTGCTCCTCGAACCTGTTGGCCTATTCCAAACAAGAGGCCAAGCCCCAGTCCGAACAGGAAACCATATTTTCTGTAAGGTGAACCCATGTGCAATAAAAAAAAGTACAGGCTGAAAAAGGCATAGCCGCCGGATGCATGACCCGATGGGAATGCTTCACCAATCGGCATGCCTTTGGGAACAGGATCAAATAATCTGATGTAAGGCAGTGTGCCCGAAAATATTTTCAGATCCCATGGTGTATAAATATGTGTAGTTTGCTTTCCGGCACCCACTATCAGTGGACCTGTAGCGGCTGCCACCAAAAAGTAGATCATAATTTTTTTGTACTTTTTTAACGGGTCAAAAAAAAACGTAAAAAAGAAAAATATCAGCCACAACACTGCAACACCAATGTTGAAATATCTTCCCCAGTCATGGATGACAGTATCGAATAGCCAATGATCCCGAAATGGCCAGGACTGGCTCAGATCATCATAAAAATGAGAGACCCACCAAACATCAAAGCCGCTGTATTCAAAGGTTATTCCGATAAGAAGCAGGAACAATGGAAAAAATAACATCAAAGATTGATACCCCTCGGACTTGATTTGTTTCCTAGGGAAAGCATCTTCAGAAATGTGGCGGGTGAAAGGAATCCACCCCGCCCGTGATTGCCATTGATTAGGTATTTCATTAGAATATGAGTGTTTTATATCATTTGTGGTCATTTTATTAACTATACTATCTGTTATATGTTGACCAAAAAAATAGCACTGCTATTATGAAGAAACTGTGAAGATAGTTGCCTTTTTTAAGAAAAATTTTTAAATTATATTTTTTTGAAATATTGAGTGAATGATAAACCTTGAACTGATGATAAAATTTCTTCCCGGATTCTATACGATTTTTCATTTTTTTTCTTTAATTGCAGCCGTGTGAGAACGATCACAAAAAATCATGGAAAAATTGAAGAAAATTTGCAAGATATACGAGGTTTAAGGCAGAAGCTCCCCCTTTTATCTTGTAAATAATCAAGGAACTCCTGCCCAGTCCACAACAAAGAAAGGACAGGAGATATGCTATCAGAAGTTTTAAAAAACGAAAGTCTTTTTTGGGATCTATACAAAATAGATCTGGCAACAGCCGAACTGTATAGGCAAAAGAAGTGCCCTCATTGCCAGGGGCCGCTGTATTATGCCAATTATTTTCGCAAACCCAGGGGAGAACCTGACGGGTTATCTGAAGAATATTTTTTGCAATTCAGTTTGTGCTGTGGCAAAGAAGGCTGTCGCCGTCGATTGATTCCACCAACCTGCCGTTTCCTGGGCAGAAAAGTATACTGGTATGCTGTTATCCTGACAATTGTGTCGAACTGGCAAAACAAAACTGAAAATATCACGATCTCCAAGCTTGCCGGGAAGTTGGAGATATCCCGTAATACCCTTAAAAGATGGGTCCATTTTTTTAAAAATACTTTTCTGGCAAGCTTTCAATGGAAAAAAATCCGGGGGCGTGTGTCAGCAATTGTAAAAAATGACCGCCTTCCCGGCAGTTTGATCAATTTTTATCTGCAGCAACAATCAAACATCGAAAAAGCATTGATATCCTGTCTGAAATTTTTATCCCAAGGCAGTGAAATATCACAAAAAGCCAGGGCTGGGTAATTTCACGCAGAAGATGGGCATAGCTTTGGCAACTTA
>Ga0075120_10001817_pt1 | contig 16251 bp, 14 predicted proteins | sample AntAceMetag02UKL_FD_69792 | JGI IMG/M metagenome (GOLD analysis project Ga0075120, IMG submission 69792) | Saline lake microbial communities from Ace Lake, Antarctica - Antarctic Ace Lake Metagenome 02UKL | ecosystem: Environmental > Aquatic > Non-marine Saline and Alkaline > Saline | place... | reverse complement strand
ATGAAATACATAAGCAGTAGGTGGAAAGTAAAAACGAATTAATAAAAACATCATGACATACACTGAAATTCTTGAACACTTAACTGAAAACAAAACCCAGTTCAATCAAATCACACAATTTTCGAACAAGCCTGGCATTTACGCGATTTACTTTCATGGCGAGGCATTTCCTGATAGCGAACTCAACATTAAGAAAGATGATTTGATTTATCTTGGGAAAACAGAAACAAGCCAGGCAGCAAGGGATAGAGATACGCATTTTAAGGCTGGTAAAACCGGGAGTTCAACCCTTAGAAGAACAATTGGATCGTTACTGAGGGAAGAATTGGAGCTGGTCCCTATCCCAAGAAACGCAAGCGATTTCAAAAAAGGGAAAACCACATTTTTCACCTTTATCGAACCCAGTGAAGGTACGCTTAGCTCATGGATGAAAAGTAATCTATCGCTTTCATTCTACGATTATCCCAAACCACCGCAGGCCATCGACTTTCTGGAAACTGAATTGATTAAAACTGCCTTACCGGTTTTCAATATTTCAAAATATTCCAGCAATCCCATGGGACCCTATTTAAAAACACAGCGAAAAGCATGTGGCGAACTGGCATTCAGTCAGGCTAAAGTCGATCCATCAAAAGGTACTGTACAAAGACAAGATGAAGCCAAGCATGCTTATATTCCTACCCGCTCCGAAGAGGGGTACTCGCCACGTTCATTTGTTGAATCCCGTGATGAATGATCAAATTAAGAGCTCAGTATTTTGGACAATTCTCAATTCTAAATCGCAATGTGTCAATAATTAAAGAGGCAATTGTTATATTGTCAAATTGTTATACTGTTGATCCCAAACAATTTAACAATTATTGTATGGACAGTATATTTTATTGCGAACCTCATTAACCAACCTACTATTTTCCTGAGTTCTGAAATTAAGCTAACAGCTATGAATTATTCACAGTTTGAGATTGAGGGTGGTAAAGTGAAATTAGTCAGGTAAAACGAAATGAAAAATAATAAGTAGGCTTCAAATGAATAGAACGTATAAAATGAAATGTAACTAATCAGCCTAATAAAACGCTTGATCAAATTGTTCATCCGCGTAGGAAAAACTCACCACAGACAATAGGATAAACTTATCGAATGTTGGTGATGTATCGTTTACGTTAAATGGTACAGCCTTAAGTTTATGATAAAGGATTATGGCTAATATTTCCTTTAAAGAAGAAAATCCTCAAGCTAAAAAGAGCTTGCTCAAAAAAATGGGTAGCCTTTCAATTTTTGGTAGCTGTGTTTATCAAGTCATTTGAGGTTGTATGATCCCTGGTTTAAAGTTGATAAGGACAGGCAACTAACTTTTCTTCAACATCTTCAAATAATGTACCTGCAAATCGTTTACTTTTAATGCGATGAAATAAAACCCATCGGGGAGCTTGGAATCCACCTGCCACACGGCAGTGTATTTTTCAGAGCTTAAAAATTTATCTTCCAGCTTGGCAACGTTACGGCCATTCAGATCGTAAACGAATAAGCTCACTTTAGCATCACGAAATACACCGTAGTTAATTTCTACCCGGTTTGAAAATGGATTTGGATTGGCTGAATAAATCATGCCTTTATCAGAATGCAGGTCGTTGGTTCCAACGATACCTTCACCATCAACAACAATATCCCAGGTTCCTTCATATTTCCCTTCAAAATTCATGGTAAGTGGAATGATGCGGTGTGTGGCATCATAGGGGCCACTTGTGATTGATGCCGCTGCATCACCTGGAATATATTCGTCGCCTTCAAAATAGAGCTGGGTAGTTAAGGTATCAAATCCCGGAGGAGTAATTTTAATATGAATATGCGAAGGGCGAAAACTCCCGGCATTTGGATAATGCCCCGGCAGGATGGTTTCGAAAACATAAAAGCACTGGCTATTTGAATAGGTAATTCCACGAAGATTGAATCCTGCATTGTCGTATTGCCCCGCATCATTAGCATGCCATGCATCAACCACTGTATTTTGAATTAGCTCCGAACAATCGAGGTTACGCACCTGGCCACTCAGGATAAGCCGTTCACCCGGTTCATTTTCTCCTGCCAGAATATTGTTGACCATCACTGGTGGATCGGGTGTGTAAAACGGGCCTTCGCCATAATAATCGAGTGTGGTAATATTGCAGTCACGAAGTGATTTATCTCCTTCACTTGGATTGCTCTGTGCTATCGCAGGAAAAATACCTACAGATAAAGAAGCAAGGGATAAATTCTTTAGAAATTGACGGCGCGGTTTATTGCTGGTTTTCATAGTTGCATATTTTAATTCAAGACAAGAATGAAACAATTGGTCGAGGAATAAGTTCAACCAAGATTATAAGCTATAGGTTTTGCGTTCGGCGCTTTGCGTTTCATTTTGATTTCTTGGCTTTGGCTTTGCTGTGTATTAATATGTCATCCATACGGACCCATACGGGCTTACTTCGTATCGGAAGTTTAGGCTGCGCCGTCATTTTTGAAAGATAGCAAGGAGAATCAATAACAATTGATGAGAATAAATGACTTTACAAAAAAATGGAACCATCTATAACCCACCTATGCAAAAAACTTGATAAATTTGCCATCATAAAATACTCGATTCATTTTACACATCAATTTCAAAGTAAGCAACAATGAGAAAAATTTCTTTAGTACTATTATCAGTTCTAACAGTTTTTATGATTTCCTGCGGTACTGATACTGATCAAAAATCAGCAAAGGAAATAACATTTGAAGCCCGGGATTTATTTCCTGAACCTTCGCGTCCCGATGGTCAACAAGATGTTATCGAACTCAGGTGCGAGCCTATCGACACAGTGAGGATAGCATTTATTGGCCTTGGCATGAGAGGTTCCGGGGCAATACACCGTTATACATTTCTTGATGGAGTTAAGATTGTTGCCCTCTGCGATGTAGTCCCTGAAAACGTAGAAAGAAGCCAGCAGAAACTCATCGAAAAGGGATTCCCCAGAGCAGATGAATACACCGGCGCTGAGGACTGGAAAACCATTTGCGAAAGAGATGATATCGACCTTATTTATGTTTGTACACATTGGGATTTGCATACACCCATTGCCGTTTATGCCATGGAACACGGCAAGCATGTTGCCACTGAAGTTCCGGCAGCCCTTACCATTGATGAATGCTGGCAATTGGTGAATACTGCTGAAAAAACCAGGAAACATTGCATGCAGTTGGAGAATTGTAATTACGACTTTTTTGAAATCGCAACCTTGAATATGGCCCAGCAAGATTTGTTTGGCGAAATTGTCCATTGCGAAGGCGCCTATATCCATGATTTACGCTGGCTCAACTTTGATGAAGAAAATGGCTATTGGGATATGTGGCGCTTGAAGCATCTTGAGGAAAAGGATGGGAATACATACCCCACTCATGGCTTTGGCCCGATATGCCATATCATGAATATTCACCGCGGCGATAAGATGAATTACATCACATCCATGTCGAGCGATCAGTTTGGGATGACCGCTTATGCCAAGGAAAAATTTGGCGAAGATTCTGATTACGCGAAAAGGGATTATAAAAAGGGCGACATCAACACCTCACTTATCAAAACAGAAAACGGTAAAACCATCATGTTGCAGCACGATGTTACCAGTCCGCGACCATACAGCCGTTTGCATACGGTGAGCGGCACCAAGGGTTTTGCCCAGAAATATCCAAAAAAAGGAATTGCCCTCGAGCCCAATGCACATCATTTTCTAGCACAAAATCAACTCGATTCCCTGCTTAAATTATATGCCCATCCGATTGTAAAGGATATCGAAGCAAAGGCAAAGGAAGTTGGAGGTCATGGCGGTATGGATTTCATTATGGATTATCGCTTGATTTATTGCCTCCGTAACGGACTGCCCCTCGACCAGGATGTGTATGATGCAGCTGAGTGGTCGTCGATTATTGAACTTTCCAGAAAATCTGTGGAAAATAACAGTATGCCGGTAAAGGTGCCTGATTTCACACGTGGAGCATATAAAAAAGTGGACGAGGTTATTTACTACACAAAGTAAAAAACGTATCATCCATATCATCGATTTAAAGAATAGAACACGCCTGCCTGCCGGCAAGGCAGGGACAACACGGATGACACGGAAGGACACTGATAAAAGAAACAAATAAAATCCGTGTGAATCTGCATCATCGGCGTCATCTGTGTCATCAGTGTTCCAAAAATAGAACACGCGTGACTGCCGGCAAGGCAGGGACAACACGGATGACACGGAAGGACACTGATAAAAGAAACAAATAAAATCTGTGTTGATCTGCGTCATCAGCGTCATCTGTGTTCCATCAAATGAATGTGGATTAAAAACCAAACGCTTATGCAACAAAATAACCTCGATTCTATTCTCAGTAAATTCTCGGCAGAAGGGGAATTCATCAATGCCGTGCCATTTGGCACCGGCCACATTAACGACACTTTTCTTGTTTCCACAAGCGTTGAAAAATATATCCTTCAAAAAATAAACCACAGCATCTTCCCGGAAGTTGAATTGATGAACCGGAATATTGAAATGGCTCTAACTCATTTGTACGCTAATCAAAGGGTCGGAGGTGAAGATAGGTTCAGGGAGCTAAAACTCATTTTTTGTAAAAATGGCCTTAACCATTATAAAGATAAGGATGGTAATTACTGGCGGCTGATGAACTTCGTTTCAGACAGCCTTTCATTTGATGTGGCCGAAAATCCTGAAATTGCTTTTGAAGCTGCAAAGGCTTTTGGCTACTTTCAGAAAAACTTAATCGATCTGTATCCCGATGATTTCTTCCCGGTTATCAAAGGTTTCCATAACCTTGAAAAGCGGATGAAGACTTTTAAAACTATTGTTGAAGGCAATCCTGAAAATCGGAATCAATTTGCATCACCAGAAATAGCGTTTGTTAAAGCCCACGGGCATCTAAGCATCCGGCTAAAGGAATTGCTGGAAAGTAGTCAAATCCCCATAAGGGTAGTGCATAACGATACCAAAATAAATAATGTGCTCCTCGATAAGGACACTTTAAAAGGAATTGCTGTTGTTGACCTTGATACAATCATGCCTGGTACCGTTTTGTTCGATTTTGGTGATATGGTACGAACATTCATAAGTCCTGCTGAAGAGGATGAACAGGACCTATCAAAAGTTGAGTTGAGGCTTAACATATTTGAAGCAATTGCCTCGGGCTATTTATCGGAATTAAAAGATTTACTTACCAAAGCAGAAATCAACAACCTGGTTTTTGGTGGAAAAGTGATGACGTTTATGATTGGTTTGCGTTTCCTGACCGACTTCCTGCAAGGTGACATTTACTTTAAAACTACCCGTGAAAAGCATAACCTCGACCGATGCAGGACACAGTTTAAACTTCTCACAGAGATTGAAAGTAATGAAGGTGCTTTGCAGAAAATAGTATTGGATGGGGCCATTCAATAATTTTGTAATATGGTATTAGGAGTTAAACCGTTTTTTTTGAATGTTGAATACTGAACACTGAATATCGAATAATGAAGTTTTAAGTCCACATCGAATAGTCAAAGGACGTGTTATTCCTTTTATGAAGACCCTTCTTACTTCAACATTCAGTATTCAATATTGGATATTCGATATTCCTTGTATTTTTGGATGGAAATTCAGGCCAATTAATACAGCACAATAATAACTTCAATAATTGAAACCGCATGAAAGAACCCACGACAACCCTCAACCCATACCTCACCTTTGCAGGCAAATGCCGAGAAGCTATGACCTTTTACAAAGAAGCCCTTGATGGCCAACTCGAAATTTTGTCTTTCGAAGGCAACCCGGTTGAAGTTCCGGAAGATTACAAAGACAAAGTGATGCATGCTACCTTAAGGTTTGGCGATGCTGTAATAATGGCTGCAGATGCAATGCCCGGTCAGCCCGTTGACCATGGAAATGCTAATGCACTTTCGATTGCTTGCACAACCATAGCCGAAGCCGAGCGCTGTTTCAAAAATCTATCAAGTGGCGGAATCATTATTATGCCTTTCGAAAAGACTTTTTGGGGAGCAATGTTTGGCTACTTTACCGATAAGTATGGCGTGAGTTGGATGGTGAACAGTGAGGAGTAAAAGCGTTTCGTGTTTTGCGTTTAGCGTTCAGTGCCCAACTGTCAGACAGTTTTGCGAAAGTAAAAATGAATATTTCACTTCTAATGTAATATCAAGTTTTTAAGATTCCGGGCAACTGTCTGACAGTTTCTCCCCCACCAATTTTCCAATACTCCATCACTCCACCACTCCCTTCTTCCCTCCCTTCATCCTTCCACTATTCATGCTTCAATGTTTTGATTAAGTTGGCCTTGTGGACTTTTACGATGAGAAACAAAATTGTGAGCAAGATAAAAGCCAGTGTAATCAAAAAAGTTTGCACAAAAACCATTAGCCCGATTTCTATTCTGTAATGAAAATTATTGAGCCAGTTGTCAATTACAAAATAAGTAGCAGGAATGGCTACGATATTTGAAATTACAACAATCCATATTTGCCCTTTGGCCATCAGTAAGAAAGTGTCGCTTAACTTCGCACCAAACAATTTCCTGATGCTGACTTCCCTGGCTTTTTTCTTAACCGTAAACAGGAACAATCCGAAAAGGCCCAACAATGCAATCACAAATGTGATGATGGAGTATGCCTGAAAACTGTTTTTTAAATCCAGTTCTGATTTGTAGAGTTCCGCTATCCGCTTATCTAAAAATGTAAAATTACCATTAAATCCAGGTGCAATATTTCTGCAGGTATGCTCAATAAATTCAATGGTTTCGTTGATGTTTTCCGGACGGACTTTAATTTGAACCTGGCTTCCATTGTCACCTTGTTTTATATCCAGGGGGTTTATTACCAATGGTTGAATTTGCTGGTGCAACGAACTAAAATGAAAATCGCTGACAACGCCAATAATATTTCTGCCATTGAATTTTTTCCCAATAGGATTTTTTAAGTTGAAGGCCCTGCACGTTTCCTTGTTGATGATGCAACTTTTGCTAAAGTCAGAGGTCAGGTTCCTTGAAAAATTCCTTCCATCCATCATTTCTATTTGGTATAAATTGATGTAATCCGGGTCGGCAGAAATGATATTACATAGTTTCGCGTAATCGTTGCATTCCAATATGGATTTACAAAAACCGCCTCCCAAAATCCCATCAGAATAAGAAACGAAACCAACATTCGGGTTTTTCAACAAGGAGGTTTTTAATACCTCTTTTTTGTTCATTAGTATTTCGTCCAAGTTAAAATACACCAGGTTTTCATAATTGAAACCCAAATCCTTTTCGGAGAGATAGTTCATTTGGCGATTGATAATGAATGCTGAATTGAGGAAAATAGCCACTATTACAAGCTGAATGATAAGCAGCATTTTACGCTGCAATCCACGTGAGTTTATTAATGATTCACCTTTTAAGGTTTTCAAAACATTGATCTTCGAAAGGATTATTCCCGGAATAATTCCGCTTATTAAGCCGATAATTGCCATGCCTGCGAAATACCAGATATACAAGTTTGTACTCTTTGTTGATTCGGCAATAGAGATGTTTAACAAGCTGCTGATTTCAGGAAGAAATAGTTCCAGAGCAAATATGGCTATTGTAAATGCAATAAGCATTTCTGCCAATGCTTCAAAAATTGATTGCTTAATAATCTCTACTTGTGTTGCCCCGGTAATTTTGCGAATGGCAATTTCTTTAGCGCTTGCCCCGGCCATTATGGTGGAAAGATTGATGTGGTTTATAATTACAATCAATACTATTAAAATGGAAATGGCGAAGTACAATAAAACTGTTTGCCGGTTTCCATGCTTACATCCATCGTACTTGTTGTTTTTATAATCAAAATATACATCCCCTAATTGTTGCAGTTCCAGTGGTATCATTCCTTCGCCTGTTCCCATCCTGAAATCCCCAATAATCGAATTTATTTTTTGGGTGGTTTCGTTGATTTTTGCCTGGTCTGATAAGCAAATATAGCTTAAAATATACCAGGTGCTGCAGCCCAGTTCATCACCATTATCACTATGCCTTAGTGTTTCGATAGAAATGAATGCATTGGCCTGAATGTGCGAATTGTAAGGGATATCTTCCATTATTCCTGTGACGGTATAAACTATTCCATCTCTATCGCGGATGCTTTCGCCAATCGGGAAATCGCATCCAAATAGTTTGTTTGCCGTGCTTTGGTTTATAATAACGGAGTTGGGTTCAATTAGGGCTTTCTCAGGATTTCCCGATAATAGCTTGAACGAAAAAATGTTGAAAATTTCAGGGTCCGTATAATAGGTGTTTTCAATTTGCACTTCATTATCATTGTTGATGCAAGTCAAATCATTCCTGATAAACCTGACCACTCCGCATATTTCAGGGATTTGGTTTCTCAGCTTATCGGCAAAACATGGTGGTGTTACACCATAACCTCCTGAATGGATGCGGTAAATGTTGTTTGAGTTTTCATGAAACCTGTCGAAACTAAGCTCCTGGTAAACATAGCTTAAAATTACTGCCAGCACCAGAAATCCTGTTATAAACCCAAATAGGTTGACAAAATAGAAAAAGCGGTTCTTTTTAAAACTTATTAAAATTATTTTTATAGCATGATGGATCATAATCCCTTGAATTAGACCACTCTGTCAAAGTTCCTAGTCTGAAAGTGTCTGTTTTTTAGTGAGTTTTTTTGACTTATCAATAGCCCCGTCCTTTAGGTCGGGGATTGAATTAATGGGATGCCCCCCCCGCCTTTTCGCTAATATTGCATTTGGCAATATTAGCGAAAAGGCGGGGGAGATATTTCAAACTCATTTTCCCCCGAACGGGGGCTATTGAAAAGCTGACTTTATAGACGACACTAATTATGAACTTGATGCAGTTGATAAGTGGAAATGAATAAATATGAATTGCTTGTGATTGGCCGGCCTGGGTTCAGCCGTGCTATCAAATAACCTGGTTCGGAAAAGTACTTATTGATATGATGATTACAAAAATTTGTATCGCTTTCTTTGTGAATTCCTTTGTGTCTTAGAGTCTTTGTGGTGAACTTTCCCTGCCACTAAGTCGCCAAGTCACTAAGCTGCACTAATGTTGGTTTATAGTTAGTTTAGTGCAACTTGACAAAGTAACAATAAGTCGAATTCAGGTTATTAAGCGAGGGGGTAATAATCTTCTGCTGCTGAGAGGGAAAGTATTTTTTTTCTGAAAGGTGTTCGATACAATGGTTTTATTCCGATGGTATTCTTTATGTATATTTTAAGGGCTGTTTCGACCAATGAGTCTTTTTGAGTAGCCTCAAAATATTTTGTTGTTATTGACTGACAAAGATTTGACCTGAAAAACAACTTTGCTTTGGTAAAATCAATTTCGGGGATTACACATTCGATGTTGTAACTGATGGCCAGGCAAGTTGCGTCCTCCACTTTCGAAGGTTCATTGTCATCCTGATAAAAGGAAATCATCAGCATGGACACGATAACAAAAAATGCATACATCAATACAGCTCTCATAGCAGCAAAGGTATTCAATTAAATATGAATGTGGGCAAGTAATACCTATGGATCCATTTTATTCTTGGAGGCGAATGGCTGCATTTAAATGTTTGATCTCCCTTGCAAGGTAAAAAGAAATTACAATGCCTGAAACCACATCCGAAACAGGGGAAGCCAACCAAACGCCAGTTAAACCAAGATATCCCGGCACTATCAATAATACAGGGATCAACACAATTACTTGCCGCAGCATAGATAAAAATGTAGCAATACCGGCCTTTCCAATGGATTGAAAATAGTTACTGACTATAATCTGGAAGCCTATTATTGGTAAGACTGCCAGAAAAATCCGAAGCCCTCTTGTACTAATATTCAACAATTCATCACTTTGGCTATTGAATAAACGGATGATGGAATGTGGAAATAGTTCAACCAAAAGAAAACCACCTATTGAAACGAAAGTTGCATATTTCATTGCCAACATCAGGGTTTCTTTAACCCGTTTTAAATTACCTGCACCATAATTAAATCCAATGATGGGCTGAATCGCCATATTTATAGCGACAATGGACATGATAATCAACATGGCAACGCTTATGATGATTCCCATGGCCCCTACAGCCAGGTCCCCGCCATATTTTACCAATTGCATGTTAAAAGTCACCTGTACTAAGCTAGCAGCCATTTGCATCGAAAAGGGTGCAAACCCGATAGTTACGATGTAGAGGATAATATCTTTTTCGGGTTTGAAATTGGAAGGTTTAAGTTTTATTACTGATCTTTTAGATAGAAAATGTCGAAGGACCCATATCATTAAAACGAATTGAGAAATTATGGTAGCCCACGCTGCTCCTTTAACACCCATGTCCAGAACAAAAATAAAAATGGGATCCAGCACAAGGTTTAGTCCTGCACTGATAAGCATGGAGTACATGGCGATATTGGCATTTCCTTCGGAACGGATCAGGTTGTTTAATGAAAAGCCCATCATATTAAAAAGGGAACCGAATAAAATGATGTTTAGATAATCATTGGCATAATCAACTGTTTCGGGGCCTGCACCAAACATGCGCAACATAGGATCCTTAATTAGGAATCCTACAACGGTTAACAATACAGCCATTATAATAATCAGGGTAAAAGCATTGCCCAACACTTTTTCGGCACGGTTAAAATCCTTTTTTCCAAGATTAATAGAAATGCGAACACCGGCACCTATACCTATCAACATTCCGAATGCCATCATAATAAGCATTATGGGAAAGACCGCACTTAGACCTGATAAGGCCAATGCACCAACACCCTGGCCAATAAATATCCTATCAACAATATTGTACAACGAATTGATAATAACCCCTGCAAAAGCAGGTAGGAAATATTTCCACATCAAAGCCGGGATGCGTGCATTTCCAAGGTCATAAACGTTATCGTGGGTGTTTTTCATAAAAATTTTGAGCGCGCAAAGCTACTAAAATGCCGATAGTAATCCGGCTATACAGGCTTGCTGTTCGTGTATAACATCAATTGCATTGAAAGGGTGTATAATTTGCCTATGACAAGACGGTGACTCCATCACCAACACTCCACCACTTCTCTATTGCATTCCCCTCATCGTTGCTATCCGTTCGAAGTATCATATTTCCTCCAAATAGAATTGTCAAGGAAAAAGTCTTAAGCTTTCATTGATTAATTGTAAAAACTTCGAACTATCGAATTTCCAGCTTTCCAATCTTCCAATCTTCCATAACTCCACTATTCCACCATTCCAATGCTCCACCACTCCATCATTTCAATCTTCAAAACCTCCATCACTTCATTCAGCCATTCTCACATTCCATTCTTCCATCACTCCACTATTCCAACATTCCAATACTCCAATTCCTTTTTCTTTTTCAAAAAAATGTTAATCTGCTTTAACACTAAAACTTATCTCTTATCTTTGCGCTCAATTTTCAGATACATATTCTAAGTCATTATCAATGAGTAAAAAAAGTGAAGGTGTAGTTTCCCAGGTCATCGGGCCTGTAATCGACGTTACATTCGAGCAGGGCGAATCACTTCCCAATATCCACGACGCGCTGGAGGTTACCAAATCCGACGGCAATACCATCACCCTCGAAGCACAGCAGGACATCGGCGAAAATACCGTGCGTACTGTTGCCATGGACTCCACCGACGGAATCCGCAGGGGCATGAAAGTGTTGAATACCGGCGGCCCTATTTCTATGCCGGTAGGTGACGATATCAAGGGTAGGCTCTTTAACGTGATTGGCAAACCAATTGACGGACTGAAAGATGTGCCGAAAACCCAATCCTATTCCATCCACCGTGAACCACCAAAATTTGAGAACCTAACCACCTCCAAGGAAGTTTTATTTACAGGCATCAAAGTCATCGACCTCATCGAGCCTTATTCCAAAGGTGGAAAGATTGGTTTGTTTGGTGGTGCCGGCGTTGGTAAAACGGTAATCATCATGGAGCTGATCAACAACATCGCCAAGTCTTATGCAGGACTTTCGGTATTTGGTGGTGTGGGCGAGCGTACCCGTGAAGGTAATGACCTCTTGCGCGAGATGATTGAATCAGGCGTTATCAAATACGGCAAAGCCTTCATCGAAGACATGGAGAAAGGTGGATGGGATCTTTCTAAAGTTGATTATAAAGAACTGGAACAATCACAAGCTACATTGGTTTTCGGTCAGATGAACGAACCTCCCGGGGCACGTGCACGTGTTGCCCTTTCGGGTTTGACACTTGCGGAATATTTCCGTGATGGAGATGAAAAATCCGGCGGACGCGATATCCTTTTCTTTATCGATAATATTTTCCGTTTCACCCAGGCAGGTTCTGAAGTGTCAGCACTTTTGGGACGTATGCCGAGTGCTGTAGGTTACCAGCCAACACTGGCTACCGAGATGGGCTTGATGCAGGAGCGGATTACTTCAACAAAGCGTGGGTCGATCACATCAGTACAGGCCATTTATGTTCCTGCTGATGACTTGACCGACCCTGCGCCTGCTACAACATTTGCCCACCTTGATGCAACCACTGTGCTGAACCGTAAAATTGCTGAGCTGGGAATTTATCCTGCTGTTGACCCATTGGATTCAACATCAAGGATACTCTCACCCGATGTTGTTGGCGACGAGCATTATGACACGGCACAACGCGTAAAATTAATTTTACAACGATACAAAGACCTTCAGGATATTATTGCTATCCTCGGTATGGATGAACTTTCGGAAGAAGACAAGCAGGTGGTCCATCGTGCACGTAGGGTACAGCGTTTCCTTTCACAGCCATTCCACGTTGCCGAACAGTTTACCGGCATCCCCGGAACTGTTGTTTCCATCGAAGACACCATCAAGGGTTTCAATATGATCATGGACGGTGAGGTTGACGAATATCCCGAAGCAGCTTTTAACCTGGTGGGTACCATCGACGAAGCCATTGAAAAAGGCAAGAAAATGCTTACCGAAAGCGAAGCGTAAACCTCCAGGAAAAGACAAAGCATACAAAAATGAAAATTCAAATCATTACACCAGATAAAACCTTGTTCGAAGGAGATGCAGATTTAGTGCAACTTCCCGGGCTGGATGGTTCGTTTGAGTTATTAAAAAATCACGCTCCTTTAATTTCGGCCTTGAAAAAAGGCAAGGTTAAAATTAAATCCAATGAAGAAAAGGAGCAATTTTTTGAGATCAGGGGTGGAGTGGTTGAAGTGATTAAAAATAAGGTTTTGATTTTAGCTGAGTAATGATATTTCAGCAAAACAAAATTGCACATGAGTAAAAACAAACGTAAAAAATCAGGCTTAGTCAGGAACGGACTTCTCGTAGCGGGAATTCTTGCTATCCTGATTACACAGGTATTGGCTGTCGATCATGGACATAAGGCAGAGGGCGATCAACACGAAGGCTGGGAAGCCGACGTGGTGGAAGAGGAGTTCAATGCCGGCGAAATGATCATCGAGCACATTATCGATGCCCACGACTGGCATATCCTAAGCTATGGCGATTTCCATTTGACCATCCCATTACCGATCATCCTAATCTACGATGGACAATTGCATGCCTTTATGTCTAACAAATTCCATCACGGACACGATCATTATAATGGTTTTGGTATTGCACACGAAGGACCTGAAAAGGGAAAAGTTGTCCGGGTACTTCAGGACAGGTTCCTCGACGATCATGTAATTGTTCATGATGCTAATCAGGAAATGCCACTTGATTTTTCGATGACTAAAAACGTATTTGCCATTTTCATGAGTTTGATTTTCATGGCCTGGCTGTTTATTTACATTGCCGGAATGTACCGCAGGCGTGAAGGCGAAGCTCCGAAAGGCGTCCAGTCATTTCTTGAGCCAATTATTATTTTTATCCGCGACGATATTGCCAAACCATCGATTGGTGAGAAAAGATACATGAAATACATGCCTTATCTGCTCACGCTTTTCTTTTTTATCTTTTTTAATAACCTGTTTGGCCTCATTCCGTTTTTCCCGGGCGGGGCCAATGTAACAGGAAATATTGCCGTGACCATGGTACTGGCATTGTTCACTTTCGTGATCACCACATTCAGTGCAAACAAAAATTATTGGGTACATATTGTAAATACACCGGGTGTTCCCTGGTGGCTGAAATTCCCTGTGCCATTGATGCCGGTGGTCGAAATTATTGGAATTATAACCAAACCCTTTGTGTTGATGGTGCGTCTCTTTGCCAATATCACGGCAGGCCACATTATCGTGTTGGGTTTTGTTAGTTTGATATTTATTTTCGGACAAATTAGTGTAGGTCTTGGATACGGTGTTTCCATCGTTTCGGTTGCCTTTGTAATATTTATGGATTTCCTTGAATTGTTGGTTGCCTTAATCCAGGCCTATGTGTTTACATTGTTGTCGGCACTTTACTTTGGTATGGCCACTGAGGAGAGTCACTAAGGGGAAGTTTGGAGTGCCGAAGCTTTGCTTCGGGCATCCTCGAAAAATAATACAAATCATAGATTTGTGATTTTTCGGGATTCAGAGTGTTGAGTTAAGAAAATAGAGTTCTTTGTTTTTGAATTAAAATAGGCCCCATCCCCGACCCTTCCCCTGGAGGGGAAGGGAGACCAGCCGCACAAGCCACTGCAGTAGATGGTGGGGTGGCATCCTCCCCCTCGAGGGGGAGCTAGAGGGGGTCTTAATTTGAAGTTTTTTTTAAATCATAATAAATAATTATCATGGAATTATTAGCAGTATTATTACAGGTTGCAGCCGATTTGGCGCCTTACGCAAAAATGGGTGCCGGTATCGGAGCAGGTGTTGCAGCAATTGGGGCAGGTATCGGAATTGGCCAGATTGGCCGTGGTGCCGTTGAATCGATTGCACGTCAGCCGGAAGCAGTGGGTGATATTCGTTCGAATATGATCGTTGCTGCCGCACTTATCGAAGGTGTTGCTTTCTTCGCCATCGTTGTGTGTTTGCTTATTGTTTTCCTGTAGAAAGAACAAAACCCTATAGTCCCAACGGTTGGTTGGGACAAAGGGTTTTCTCTAAAGAACAAATAGCAAAATCCAAATGACAAATAAATTTCAATTCTCAAATTCTAATGTCCAAAAATAGATTGTTTAGATGGCTTTGAGTTTTGATTGTTGTCTTTTGATATTTATTTGAATTTTGTTTTTTGGATTTTGAATTTTCTTTCTTGACAGCGGTTTTTATTGAGTTGAGAGTTAATACGGATTTACAAGATTATTAAATTGAAAATATACTAAAATGGAATTAGTTAATCCCGGAATTGGATTGATATTTTGGATGACCCTTGCCTTTGGAATCGTTCTGTGGTTGCTGGGCAAATATGCATGGAAACCGATCATGAAATCTTTGCATGAACGTGAAGATTCGATTGATAAGGCCTTGCACCAGGCTGATCAGGCTCGCAAAGACATGGAAGGTTTGAAGATCAGCAACGAGGAATTACTGAAAGAAGCCAAGGAAGAGCGTGACGGGATCATGAAGCAGGCACGTGAGATCAAGGACAAGCTGATTGAAGATGCACGGGTAAAGGCAAATCTTGAGGCCGGCCGTATTGTTGAAAGCGCCAAGGAAACTATCCAAAACGAAAAGATGGCTGCCATGGTTGAACTCAAAAATCAGATTGCCGAGCTATCGATTGAGATTGCAGAGAAGTTGCTTGAGCATGAACTCAGCGACAAGAAAAAGCAGAAAGCCTACGTGGAACAATTGATCAAAGAAGCCAAACTCAACTAAGCAAATTAATTAACAATGGATGTTACCATAATATCGCAACGGTATGCCAAGGCACTGTTTGAGCTTGCACAGGAAATGAAAATCCTGGACAGGGTTAATCAGGATATGTCGCTCGTGCAATCTGTTGTGGCCGAAAATCCTGAGTTGAAAAGACTGTTGGCCAGCCCGGTTGTTCCTCCTGGCAAGAAATCACAGGTACTCAAAGCAATTTTCGAGAAACACCTCGATAAACTCTCCTTCCGATTTTTGGAACTTGTAGTAAGAAAGGAGCGCGAAGCTTATTTGAAGAATATCGCGGATAATTTCATTTCCTTATTTAAGGAATTCAGGAATATCCTCCCGGTAAAAATTACAACAGCCCAGGCTATTGATGGCGAGGTCAGGCAGGAAATACTTGATCTGTTGATGGATGCCGAAAATAAAACAATTGAACTGGACGAAGCAGTTAATGAAGACTTGATCGGTGGATTTGTGCTGAACATGGAAGAC
>Ga0075120_10001816_pt1 | contig 16254 bp, 15 predicted proteins | sample AntAceMetag02UKL_FD_69792 | JGI IMG/M metagenome (GOLD analysis project Ga0075120, IMG submission 69792) | Saline lake microbial communities from Ace Lake, Antarctica - Antarctic Ace Lake Metagenome 02UKL | ecosystem: Environmental > Aquatic > Non-marine Saline and Alkaline > Saline | place... | reverse complement strand
GAATAATAATTCTATGGAAATAAACGAATTTTTTAATTTAATAAAGACACGTCAGCGAACTGTTTTGAGGATAGTTTTGCTGATTTTGTTTATTGTATTAGCTGTTACTTTTGTTCAACCATTAAAGTATTGTGCTAGCTCAAAATTATTATTAACTCAAGATAGTGTTGTTGGAGCTGATGCTTATAGTATCTCAAAATCAAATCAATTTTTAACAAATACTTTATCTCAGGTTGTTTATTCAAATTCTTTTTTTGAGCAGGTTTTGGCCTCTGGTTTCAATATAGAAGTTAGTCAATTTTCCACTAACCAAAACAGAAAAATGAAGCAATGGCATAAAATGATATCGGCTCGCCCAATTAGTGATACTGGTATGATAGTCATTAATGCTTATCATCAAGATAAATATCAAGCTGATCAAGTTAATCAAGCCGTTACTTTTGTTTTGAAAACCAGACATGGACTTTATCATGGTTTGGCCAATAAAGTTTCAATTAAAATTATTGATAAATCAACTTTATCTAATTGGCCAGTTAAGCCAAATATTATAGTTAATATTTTTGTCGGTTTATTTCTTGGAATTATTTTTAGTTTCGTATTTGTATATATTTTTTCAAATAGTGATTTTAAATTATGGCCGAAGAAAAAAAACAAATCAAATGATTCTGGAAATTTAAAACAACGATTATTCGAGGCGGAGAAAAAATATGTTGATAATAAAAATTGGCATAAAGTAGAAGAGCTGATAGAAAAAAAACAAACCGAAGGATTATCCGAGGAAGAGCTGAATTTTTTTAATAGAGATGAAATTGTTCCAAACAATAAAGAAAATGATCCAATCAATTTTAATGGTGATATGAGAAATGTAATTAAATAAAAATGAAAAATAATAAATTAAAAAATAAAGAAAAAATTACAGTTATAATTCCTACTTATAATGTTGAGGGGATAATTCGTCGTTGCATAAAATCAGCTCTTTGGGCTGATGAGATTTTAATAGTTGATGGTGATAAAATTGGTTATAGCACTGATAAGACTGTAGAGATTGCCAGAGAAATGGGTGCTCGCATCTTAAAACATAAATATGAATATAGTGCTAAGCAAAAAAATTGGGCTATCCCACAAGCGAAAAATAATTGGATATTTCTTCTGGATAGTGATGAAGTTATTACTAAAGAATTGAAAGATGAAATTTTTAATTTATTACACTCAAAAGATTTGAATAAATATTATGGTTTTGGTGTTGCTAGACCACATTATTTTTTGGGTAAATTTTTACGTTGGGGTGGGCGTTATCCTTTATATAATATCAGAATGTTCAAAAGAAAATGTCGTTATGAGGACAGAGATGTTCATGCTCATATAATTTTGCCAAAACACAAGGTACAAAATTTAAAAGGTGATTTGTTACATTATAGTGATCCAGATTTAAATCATTTTTTTCAAAAATTTAATCGTTATACTACCTATCAAGCAAATTACATGCTAAAAGTTAGACAACGGGGAGTAAAAATAGAATGGAAGAAGTTTTTTTCTTATAACATATATACAAAGTCTATTATTAAGGACATTTGGTATTTTTTACCTTTTGCTCCAATTTCTAGATTTGTTTATATGTATTTTGTCAGACTTGGGTTATTGGATGGTCGTCATGGTTTTATGATAGCGCTTCTGTATGCTTTTCAGGATTATGTCAGCAAAACAAAGTATTTAGAATTAAGACAAAAACAACCGAGATTAAGGTTTGCGATTCAGGATTTTGTTAAAATATTTATTCCAAAAAAACATTTTAGTATCGGGATATCCGACAGGTTATTTAAGGAAACTATTTAATCAGATGTTGTTTTTTAGCGAGTATTTATACGGTTTTGACTAACCGTATTTTTTTGTGTAAACATGGCGCCAAGGATAGACCAAATAATTATTTGAGTAATTATTTTTTGCGAAGCCGATTCAAAAATTATCGAGGGAATAGTTGCTAGTAAAATCATTGCAACTCCAAAGCAAAAAATTTTAATATTAATTTCAACTTCACGACCTAAAAATTTAACTTTTTGATATTTATTAGTAATATTAACGTAAGTTTTAAACGTATAAAATATTGCGCCAAAAGTATATGCAAAAAATAATATTATTCCAGTAATTCCCAGCTCTAAGGCGTGAAGCAAAATGTCATTATGGGGCAGTGATGAACCACCTCGCCAAGGTTTAGAATTTTCAATGACTGTCTCCGAGATTCCAATACCATGACCAGTTAAAGGTTTTTTCATAAATTCTTTCCAAATAACATCCCAAATATTTTTTCTTGATGCCCATGAACTATAGATACTTAAACTTGCAAGTTCAACAATTCTGTTTCTGATATTTTCTGACATTAAAATAATAAAAGTAATGATTGGCAGTAGAGATCCCCACAAAAGCAATAATTTATTTTCAAAAAAAGTAAATAAAATTATAAATATTGAGAAAGAGACCCACGATACCCTGGAATAAGTTAGAATAAATATAATTGTAATAATTAAGAAGTATATGGCGATTAGAATATTTTTTTCTATTTTTCTATTTTTCTTAGCTAGATAATAAGAAAAAATTAGTGATAGAATGACAAAAAGATATAATCCGAATGAATTGGGGTGAGCGAAGGTTCCAGTCAGCCTGCCCAAAGACGAATCTTGTTCAAAAAAATAATTATTTGTAATTATTTGGTAGATAGCTGAAACCACAGGGATAACGGAAGATATGACAGAAAAAAATATAATTTTCATTAGATTTTTTGTACCAGAGAAATTAACAAAAGAAATTACGTACATCATAAAAGGCACACAGAAATAAATTGCCCCAATAATACTAATTGATTTATAATCAGACCAAAAAATCGACAGAATGACATAAGAAGTAAATAATAGTATAATATATCTAAGCGGTAATTGTTTGATTTTTTGCCAATTTGTTAGAATTATTATCAAGCCAATAGTGATTATCACTAAATAAAGGAGGGCGATTGGATTTATCAAAATTGAGCCGTAGTTTTTTGAAAATAAATATTGGGTTAGGTCTATTTTGTAGTAGTTAAATTTATAGGCGGTTGGAAAAATTAAAATTAAAAATAAAAATAACCAATTAGTATTTAAGGCAGCCATTATAAAAAGCAGCATTAAAATAATTAAAGATAATGGCAGAAACCAATTGTTTGTTATGTCAAAATTTACTAGGCAAAAAAGAAGCAAAATACCGAGTGAAGATGAAATAACGATATAAAAAATTTTGGCTATCGGATTCATTTAGTGTTTTGAAAATGAATTATTATATAATAATTTTAGAATAATTATCTAAAAATAGCAAAAATGAAAAAAGTATTTATCGTTTGGGGGAGGGAATTGCAATTGAGCCAAAATCTTACGAAGGCTTTAGACATGGAGCTAAAACAGTTTTATTTTAAAGAAAATTCTATTTTTTTGCGATTAGTTTTTTTAAGATATGTCGCGCAAAGTATAGCAACGTTAGTTTATTTATCCAAAAATAAGCCAAAAGTTATTTTAGTGCAAAATCCGCCAGTTTTTGCTTCCGTGACAGTTTTATTTTTTTGCTGGTTGAGTGGTTCTAGAATGGCGATTGATTCGCACACGGCTGCTTTTTTAGATAAAAAATGGAGATTTTTCTTTCCTCTTTTCAAATTTGTAGCCAGAAGAGCGATTGTTAATACTTGTCATAATTATAAAAATTTAGAGATATTGAAAAACTGGGGGATATCACCGGCGATGGTTATGCAGTTTGATAATCCGATATATAAACAGAATACGCTGGAGCAACCAATATTAGATTTAAAATTAAATAAAATTTTGGAAAATTCAAAACATCCGATAATGATGGTAAATCGTTTTGCCAATGACGACGACGTGGAGACTGTAATAGAAACAGCGAAATTATTACCTAAATATACTTTTTATATCACAGGTGATTCCGCAGAATATCAGAATCAGAAGATTTTACAAAATATGTCGCCGAATATTTTTTTGACAGGATATTTAAAGCATAATGAATTTTTAAAATTAATGTGGCGATGCCGAGTTATTTTAGCTTTTACTACAAGAAAAGATACTGTTTTATGGTCTATTAGGGAAATAATGGCTCTTAATAAGCCATACGTAACAACCGACAGCGATGTTTTGAGATATTATCATGGAGAGACTGGTTTGTTTTCTAAATCAAATCCAGAGGAGTTAAAAATAAGAATAGAAGAAGCAGAAAGAAATAAAAAAACTATAAAAGAAAAAATAGAAATATTTTTGAAAAAAGATAAAGAAAGATGGGACAAAGAGATAGAAACTTTAAATAGCATTTTAAATGAGAGTTGATTTATTGAAAAGATTTATATTTTCCAGCCCTAAAAAACAATTTAATTTATTGTTAGTTTTTTTATCTTATTTTTTAAAAATCAAAAAGCCGTGGGGGATCCCGATTCGTTTAATGATTGAGCCGACTAATTTTTGCAATTTAAAATGTCCGACTTGTCCGGTTGGGACGGGTGAGATTGAAAAAGACAAGGGTGTTATGAGCTTGAACGATTTAAAAAAAATAATTGATGAGGCAGGGGATTATTTATATCATATTACTCTCTGGAATTGGGGTGAACCTTTTCTTAATACAAAGTTAGTAGAAATGATAAGTTATGCTAAAAAAAAGAATATTTATGTGATTACGAGTACTAATGGACATTTTTTAAATAAAGAAAATATAGAAAAATTAGTTGAATCTAGTTTGGATGAAATAATCATTGCTTTAGATGGCTTAAGTCAAGAGACATTGTCTAGATATAGAGTTGGCGCAGATTTTGAAAAAATAAAGCAAGGCATAAATAATTTAGTTGAATATAAAAAAATAAAGAATAAAAAAAATCCGATTGTGCAACTACAATTTATTGCCATGAAACATAATGAACATGAAATTAATGAATTGAAAGATTTTGCTTCTAGTTTGGGCGTAGATAAGGTAATTTTAAAAACATTTGGCTCTCATTTAGATGTAAGTAAATTAAAGCAATTTGAGCCTGAAGATAAAAAAATATCTCGATATAACGTAAAGAATAAAAATAAAAATATTTGTAAAAATATTTGGTTGGGAATGAATATTAATTTTGATGGTAATATTGTTCCTTGTTGTTATGATCCTTTTGAGAAACATGTCTTAGGCAATATTTTTTTAGAAGATAATATTGTAAAGGTATGGCGTGGTAATAAATTTTCTGATTTTCGTCGTTCAGTTTTAATTAATAAAAACAACATTGATATTTGTAAAAATTGTGATTATAATAATAAGTTAAGTAAAGAAATAAATTTTAAATAATAAAAAATTAACGAAAAATTATGATTATCTTCAGAGAGTATCTTTTTACCTTTGGTTGGGCAATTGTTGGGGCTATTTCCATGGCGATTGCTTTAGCAATGATGTTAAAAGTTTTCAATTGGTTAACTCCAGTTGACGAGTGGGAGGAGATAAAGAAGGGTAATATAGCAGTAGCAATTGCAGTTGCTTCGGTAATAATTAGCGCAGCGCTTGTTATAGGTAATGCGATTACTTAAAATTTTATAAAAAATATTTTTATGAAAAGAGCAAGAATATTATTGCTTAGCCTTTTGTTAATTGCAATTGGCGTATCGGCAGTTGATTTATCAGCTCAAGCTGGTATTCTTGATTTTTTTTATAAAACTAAAGATGTATTAACTGTAGCGGGCAATCAAGTTTTATTAAATGGTAATAAAATATTATTGAGTGGCGTAGCAGTTGGTGATCCACATTCCAGATTAACTAATGATCAAAGAACAATTGACGATTACGAAGTGATAAGCAAGGAGTGGAAAGCTAACGTTGTCCGATTATCTGTCCATCCTGGCGTTTGGCGTCGAGATGAAAAAAGAGGCAAAAGTATGCTGGAGGAAGAGGTTAAGGCCGCACGTGATAACGGTCTTTTTGTTATTATTGATTGGCATGTGATCGGTAATCCAAACGGTTGGTATAAGCCTTGTCCTTGGGGTGAATACCATTACTATTCTTATAGTAGTAATTTCAATATTGCTAAAGATTTTTGGAAGTATATCGCTCTAGAATATCGTAGTGATCGTGGTGTTATGTTTGAATTATGGAATGAGCCAGCTGATGACAAAGATCAGAAGTGGGAATACATACAAGATTACATGCAAAGATTAACAGATATTATAAAAAGTAATGGTGCAGAAAATATTATTATTGGTCCAGGTGTGTGGTGGACATACGACTTAAGGGGAGTAAAGAATAAACCACTCTCAGGAGACAATATTGCTTATGCTTGGCATAATTACCCAACCAATAATAGTCGTTATATATCTTGGGATTTGGCGATGGATGATTTATATAAATATTATCCAATCTTTGTAACAGAGTGGGGCTACACAGAAGAACCAGGGAATATGTATTATTCAAATGTAGATAATTATAGTGAAAATTTAAAAAAATATTTATTAGAAAAAGGATTGCATTTTACTGCCTGGTGTTGGCATGCCACCTGGAAGCCAACAATGTTTAAAGCAAATTGGGTAGATTTGAATGAGTATGGTGGATTTGTAAAAAAATTATTAGCTGATATTGAGAATGGCTGGGCATATTTAAATTTGGAAGAGACTAAACCGCTTGATTGTGATACGCAAAAGCGGATAACAGATTTTATAAAAAATGGAGTTGATAAAAATTCTATTTATATCGGAGAAGGGGAGAGAAAAGCAGTGGTCTTTTCTTTTCAGCAAGCATTCGGTCGATTACCTGAGAGTGATACTGATCATGAAGATATAAAACTTATTGCTAATGGACATTGGCCAAGTCAAAGAAGTACCGTTGCTGAAGCAAAGGCACAAAATACTTTTCGTTATATTTATAAGCGAGAATCAAACATGGATTACCCTTGTGATAATGCTGCTATAACAGTCATGGCTTATGGTTTGAGGCAAAGAGCTGAGAACCGTAATTTAGAAAGCGAAGAACGAGGTTTAATAATTTTTAAAAGTTTATATAATCATTTGCCAGATTCAACTGAAGATTGGAATATTTTACAAGCGATAACTTATTCAGGTGCATCAAGGTAGCGGCGAATCAAAAATATTAAATTTTTTTGTTATTCTCAACTTAGTTGGGATTTTTTTAGATTCCCGCGAAAGCGGGAATGACAGTGGAGGGGGTATTTTTTAGAAAATAAAAAAAGGGCAGAGGACGCATGTCGAATATTTGCGTCTTGCCCTTTTGTGTGCTGAAAAGTCTTTTTACTTGGTGCAGTCCGGCACTGGTGCCGTACTGATAAGTTCTTCGGACCTCTGCTGGTCCGGAAGCCTGAGGGTTTTGTCGGCCTGGCTCTTTGTAGCCGGATCGACTGATCCTCTTTGGACAAGGTTATATTGGCATTGAAATGCTTTTACGTCCTTGTCTAACCTGGCTTTAAGGGTAGCGGAATATTTCTCATTAATTTCTTCCGCTTTCATAAGAGTGGCCTCTGACTGGTTGCCCCAAAGGTTATCCTTCTTGATTCCCCAGATATTCTGGAATTCATAGAAGGTTTCATAACCCAGAGCTTTGATCCTCGGTAAAGCTTCAGCGCGCCGTAACATCCAGAGTGTTTTTGATCCTGGAATGCCGTCGGCTTTTAAGCCTTCGGCAATCTGGAACTCAACTATGGAATTGAAGCCGAGAATCTTGATCCTGGCTTCTACATCTTCGTAGAGATTCTTTTTTTCCAGAATCACCACTCTTTTTTTAAGAGAGGTTGATTGCTTAACTGAAGCAGGTTCAACTGCGGCGACCGACCTGTCTGTTGACGACGTTTCTTTCAGTGCCGGAGCGAGAGTGGATTTGATTTCCTTTGCCGGTGCCGGTGTGTTGACCTTAGGGGCGGAACCGTAATCTGTCAGACTCCACTCGTGGCGATTGAAATTATCATTATTCATATCGTCCCTAATGATCGGCTGACGGGCATTAAGCCAATCAAGCATCGCCATGAGGAGCGCCGCAGGAATATCATCTCTGGTGGCTCCGTTATAGCACATTATTTGAGGTTCCCCAAAGTACCACTTCGTGGCAAAAAAGCCATTTTCGGGTTTTGTGCTATCAGAAAAATGCTCATTGAAGACTACGTCGCCCACAGTAATCTTCTTTGATGCGGTTGATATCTTCTCGTCAAAAGCATTATCTGAACGGATATTCGGTGTCTGGTTTTGACACCCCATTGTCATTATTGCAAAAATCGCAATGACAACAACAACAAACATATTTCTCTTCATGTCATCCTCCTCCCCGTCTTTTGGACGGTCTGTTTTCCGTCTCATAGACGGTTCTGTCGTTATGTCTTGATCTCTTAGTTACTCACCATGAGTAGATTAGAGAATTTTTTTAATGTTCAAATAACATTTAAAATTAGCATAATTGTTAAAGTTTGTCAATATATAGTTAAAAAACAGCTAATATTAGAAAAAATTATCAATCATTGATTTTGATTGACTTTTTTGTTGTCTCATGCTAAGATTTAGCATAAACTTTTTAAATTATTGTTATGAAAATAAATAAAATCAATCAAAAAATACTATTATTTTTAATAATCTTTAGTTTTGTCTTATTTCCAACCGCTGGCTTTGGCGAAGAGGAAAAACAATACAGAATAGGGGAGTTTATTCATGTTAGTGATAAAGATTATTTGTTAGTTAGTAATGGGCAGTTTATCGAGGTTTTAGAATTAACTAAGGAAGATAAACTAGTCAAAGTCAGTGAAATATACGGTATGGATAGTGTTAATGATATAGCTGTTAATCAAGAAGATGATGTTTTGCGTTTATATGTTTCATCTGGCAATGAAATTATTAAATATAATATTACTAACCCTTTGCTACCAGAAATTGAACTTGAACGTGGTTTGTATGAATGGAGAAGATGGCATGGTGCAATTGGCTATTCGCGATCAATCGCTGGAGTCAATGATTATATTTTGACTGCTGGTTCCAAGGGAACCAAGAGAATAGAAAAAAGTAATTTATTTGATAACAAAACTTACACAGGAGAACCTACTTATGGTGTGACTGCTGATAATTCACGATTAGTTTTTACAACTAGCGACAAAGGGTATATTTATAGTCTTAGCGGAGAGATTGTTAAAGAATTAAAAATCGAGAATTCTGAAAGTTACATCAGAAAGCCAATAATGGATTATTATACCAATACTTATTTTTTATCAGATAATGGAATTATAAAAGTTAATACTCGTGGTGATGTTATTGGTAGTTATTACAATCCAGTACAAGCTGGCGTAATTCATAGTTACGCTGCTAGTACTTTACCTAATGGCGAAGTGTACTACGTTAACGGTTATGGTGTGTCAAAGTTTGATAAAAATTTTAATAAAACAAAGTGGTTACATACAGCACAGTCTTTAAATTACGGTAATAATTCTTGGGCAGTTGGTGTGACAGCAAAGAGTTTTACTCAAGGTAGCCGTATCGTGGTTTTTAATAAGTCTTCAATCTTACTTTTGAATGACGATCTTAATTTACTTGATCAGTATACTTATCAGCCGAGTAATAACTCTGACAAAAATTTAGGTGAGACATCATTAAGACTTTCTAAGTATCAGGGATCACAAAATGAAACTATTAACGCTTACGTTTATGGTTTTTGGCCAAATGAGCAAGTACAGATAAGTTTTGATGGAGATATTTATGCGGTCGATGTCGACAATATTGGCTTCGGTGCAACTAGTGTTAAGGTGCCTGGCGGAAATAAAACAGGAATAGTTACTATTTCAGCTAATGGCGCTGATTCAAGCTTGAACTATCAAGCTACGTTTAATATTGTAGATTAATTTAAATTTATTTTTATAATAATAAAAACGGAGTTTGTTTTTGACTCCGTTTTCTGGTTTTAAAAATATTATTATGATAAAATAGTTTTATGATTTTATATATAAATACAATTAAAAATGAAAGCACTAAAATAGAGATTCGTCTGGAAGATGGTGAGCGAGTAATCGTTTGTTCAGAATTTGGTGCTAAATACATGCAAGCAGAAAAGCTTTTGCCAGCGATTGAAAAGTTGATTAAGAAAAGCAATTTTAAATTAACCGACTTAAAAAAGATAATAGTTGAAAATAGGGGAGGTAGTTTTACGGCTGCCCGTATTGGTGTTGTTACTGCGAATGCTTTGGCATATGCGCTTGGTGCAAAAGTTGAGAGCATGGACAATAATAAAAAGAAAAAAAATAAAATAGATATTGTTTTGCCATCATATAGTGGGAAGCCGAATATAACCAAGAAAAAACAGTTTGCATAATAGATTCTTTTGTGGACTAATTGTTGAAAAGTATGTAATTTTATAATAATAAAATGTTAGATAAAAATCTGTTCAATTTGAGCGGGTTTTTTTATTTGTATTTTTTACTAATATAAGGTTAAAAATTAGTGGGTTATTATCATTGACAAAAGGGGGTTGGTGGTGTATAATTAAATAAGATTGGTGAAAAGTGGGGAATAGTGGAAAAGTATAAAAATTTTTGACAAACAAAAATAAAAATAAAAAGTTATTTAGTCGGCCAAGATAATTCGCGTCGGCTACTTCCAGAATAAATCCTGGGAGAAAAACAAAAAAGGCTATGTCCCGGGCCTGTCGGGATAACTTTAGAGTAATTATTAAGGCGAAGAAGGGGGCTGACAGATTTCTATCGGTCGGTCTCCTCCTCAGTCTTATACTTAACATTTAATTCAGATCATGTTTATAGGAGAATATAATCATAGTTTAGACGGAAAAGGCAGGTTAGCTATACCTGCTAAGTTTCGTTCTCAATTAAAAGGTGGAGCAGTCGTAACCCGTGGTTTGGATAACTGTTTGTTTTTGTATCCTAAGAAGCAATGGTTAGAATTAGCTGATAAATTATCTAAATTACCAATTAGTCAAGCTAATACCAGAGCATTTAGCCGATTGATGCTAGCTGGTGCAATGGATGTTGATTTTGATAATCAAGGACGGATTATGGTTCCTGAATATTTAAGAAAGTTTGCTGGACTTACTAAGAAAGCAGTTGTTGCTGGACTTTATGATCGTTTGGAAGTTTGGGATGAAAAAAAATGGAATAGATATAAAGTTATCACAGAAAAAAAGAGTAATTCTATCGCTGAGGGATTAGGAGAACTCGGCGTTTAAATAAAAAAATAAAAACAAAAATATGACAAAAAAAATTAAATGTAATTTAAAAAAAGAGTTAACCGCCACAAGAGTGAGCGTTAAAGTATTAAAAGCACCTTTTGTCGATACAGCTGAATTAAAAAGAGTCATTTATGCTCGAGCTAATGCATTAGTTATTTAATCCATTATGACTTATAATCACATTCCCGTAATGCTTGAAGAGGTTATTCAGGGTCTTAATCTGCAAAAAGGAAAAAATTATATTGATTGTACTCTAGGTGGAGCAGGTTATACTTTGAAAATTGCACAGAATATCGGAGATGGAAAAGTTCTGGGGATTGATCTGGACACAAAAGCTATAAAAAATGCAGAAGAAAAAATCAAAAAATCAAAAATAAAAAATATTATTTTAACACATGATAACTTTAAAAACTTATCTCAGATTGTCAAAAAGAATTTTAAACAAGAATGGATTAAGAACATTGGTGGGATTATTTTTGATTTGGGCTTATCATCAGCTCAACTCGAAGACAGGAGCCGTGGATTCAGTTTTTTGGTGGATGCAGCGTTGATAATGAATTTTAATCAAGAAGCAGAAGAAAATAAAACAGCTGATTACATTTTAAATAATTATTCAGAAAAAGAGCTAGCAGAAATATTTGAAAAATATGGCGAAGAAAGATTTGCGAAGAGAATTGCTCGTGGCATTGAAGAGCAAAAACAGATTAGTCCAATTAAAACTACTTTTCAATTAGTTGAAATAATTAAAAAAGTTGTACCTAAAAAATTTCATTACGCAAAAATTCATCCAGCGACAAAAGTTTTTCAAGCCTTACGAATTTCCGTTAATGATGAATTAACAAATTTATTATTAGTTTTAAAAGATTCTTTGGCATTATTGCCGAGTGGAAGTCGATTAGCAGTAGTTTCTTTTCATAGTTTAGAAGATAGATTAGTGAAGAACTTTTTCAGACAAGAGGCAAAAGATTGTATCTGCCCACCTAGTTACCCTGCTTGTCGTTGCCAGCACAAGGCGCGACTTAAAATATTAACAAAGAAGATTATTCAGCCAACTGAGCAAGAAGTTGAGTCTAATCCGCGTTCTCGTAGTGCAAAATTACGAGTGGCGGAGAAAATATAAAAATAAAAACAAATATGAAAAAATCAGACCAAGAGAGTAAAAACAAAAAGAATCAATTATTAAATTTGAGAAATTTTAATCATCTTCTGCTTGGCATGATAATTGTTTGTGGTGTGTATTATATTGTTGGCACAAACGAGCTCTCAATAAAGGGTTTTGAATTACAAGAGTTAAAAGAAAATAAACAACAAATTTTGAAAGAAAATGAATTGAATGAATTAAGTACGATGCAATTAAGTTCTTATAATAATATTAATGAAAGAGTTAAAGCGCTGGACATGGTGGCAGTTGGTGAAGTAAAATATATTTCTGGCGATTCAGTTGTAGTGGCAAAAAAATAATTTTATTTTTTAAAAATAAATAACTGGCCATTTGGCAGGCTTAATTTTATATGATTAGGCGGAGAAAACAAGAAAGAAAACAACAACAGTTTAAAAGTAGTCGCGTTAATCTAGTAATGGCGATTATTTTTTTATTAGGCGGATGTGTATTATATCGCCTGTTTAGCTTACAGGTTTTACAAAATGATTTATATGTTAGTTTGGCTTCGGGACAGCATGAAGCGACAAATATTTTAGCGCCACAGAGAGGTAAAATATTTTTTTCTCAAAATGATGGTGATTTATATCCCGTCGCTACCAATAAAGATTTTGCTCAAGTTTATGTAGTGCCTAAAGATGTAAAATTGGGAGATAAGATGGTCGAACAATTTTATTTACTTTTTAAAGAAAAACAAGTAATTGAAGAAGTCGATGAATTATTGGAAGAGCAAGACGAGGAAAGATTAAAAAAAGAACTTGATTATGTCGATAATTTAGATATAGATAATAAAGAAGAAAGACGTCAACAAGTAATAAACGAACATAACTCCTTAATGGTTGATAAAACTTATTTAGAATTAAAAAATTTAAAAAGAGAAAAAGAAATAGAAGATAGAAAGAATGAAATAATAGAGGGATATTTAAAAAAAATAAATAAGCCGAATGATCCATATGAGCCAATCCAGAAAAAAGTTGACAAAGAAGTTTTAAAGAAGCTCTATATATCTCTTAGTGATAATTTCAATTATTCGATAAAAAATTTATTAGTTGAAGATGGTGCTATTTATTATCAAGACGCAAATAATGATTTAACAAAAGTAGAGGTAGATGGTTTAGGATTTAGACTTGAATCTTTCCGTTTTTATCCAGAGGGAAATATTGGGTCAAATTCAATTGGTTTTGTTGGATTAAGTGATAATACACCAATCGGACATTATGGTCTCGAAGGTTTTTTTAATGAAGAGCTATCTGGTAAATATGGAAGAGTATCAGCTGATAAAAGTGCTAGAGGAGAAATGATTATTATTAATGATCGTGAATACACCAAACCACAAGATGGATCGGATTTAATTCTTACGATTGATCGATCAATTCAATACGCGGCCTGTCAAAAGTTAAATGAATTTGCTTCAACGCACGGTGCAGATGGCGGGAGTGTTATTATAATGAAACCTGAAACAGGAGAAATAATTGCCATGTGTTCATATCCAGACTATGACCCCAATATTTATCAAGAAGTTGAAGACATAAAGGTGTACAATAACCCAGCCATATTTGATCAATATGAACCGGGATCTGTTTTTAAAACTATTACTATGGCAGCCGCCTTGGATCAGGAAAAAGTTACTCCAGAAACAATTTATAATGATGAAGGTCAAATTATGGTTGAGGGTTGGCATAAGCCGATTAAAAATTCTGATTTTGATTCACATGGTGGTTATGGTGAAGTGAATATGAATTCGGTATTAGAAAATTCTTTAAATACTGGTGCAATTTTTGCAATGGAGCAAATCGGATCATCAATATTTGCTGATTATGTAAAAAAGTTTGGTTTTGGCGAAAAGACGGGGATTGAGATGGAAACAGAAAACTCTGGCGATATAGAATATTTAAAAAAGAAAAAAGTGCAAGATATTTATGCCGCTACCGCTTCATTTGGTCAAGGCTTGACGACTACACCGTTGCAAATGGCAGTAGCCTACAATACTATTGCTAATGGTGGTGTTATGATGAAGCCATTTATTGTTAAAAAAATAATAGATAATGAAGGTAAAGAAGAAATTATTAAACCAAGAATTGTTGGAAGAGTAATCTCTGAAAAAGCAGCAACAATTTTATCAGGTATGTTAGTTAATGTTGTTGAAGGTGGACATGCAAAATTGGCTGGTATTGATGGTTATTTTATTGGAGGCAAGACGGGCACTGCCCAGGTCGCCTCAGCTAGCTCACGGGGGTACGGTAGCAAGACCATCCATACTTTCGTTGGTTTCGGTCCAGTTGATGATCCTAAATTTGTTATGTTGGTAAAATTAGACGACCCAAGGGATATGGTTTACGCCGCTTCTTCAGCTGCACCGCTATTTGGCACAATTTCTGAATTTATGCTAAATTATTGGCAAGTGCCTAAGATAAGATAATTTTTAAGTATGAAAAAAATAATTCAGTTAAAATTAAAAATATTAGCAAAATTGATATTAGCTAAATATAAGCCAGATGTTATTGGTGTTACTGGCAGTGTTGGTAAAACCAGTGCTAAGGAAGCGATTTTTGCAGTTTTATCTGTTCAATATAAAGTCAGAAGGAATGTTAAAAATTATAATAATGAAATCGGTTTACCTTTAACAATTATTGGTGTTAATTCTCCTGGTCGCTCAATAGTCGGTTGGATAAAACTTTTTGCAAAGGCTTTGTTTTTAATTTTATTTAAAGATAAAAATTATCCGGAGATATTAGTTTTAGAGATGGGTGTTGATCGTCCCGGCGATATGGCATATTTACAAACTATTGTTAAACCAAGAATCGGAGTAATCACCTTAATTGGTCCAGTACATTTAGAATTTTTTGGTTCAATTGAAAAAATAAAAGAAGAAAAAACAAATTTAATAAAAAAATTACCTAAAAATGGTTGGGCGATAATAAATTATGATGACGAGAAATTAACTAGTGTGAAAGAGGAATTGGAAAATCAAGTTTTAACTTATGGTTTTAACGAGAAAGCTGATATTCAAGCCAAAGAAATGACCTTTAGTTTTAATGATAATGAGGAAAAATTAAGAGGAGTGAGTTTTAAAATAAAATATAACGGTTCAACTGTTCCAGTATTATTACCCGAGGTATTAGGACAAGCTGTTGTTTATGCTGCTTTAGCTGGTGTGGCTGCTGGAATTGTTTATAATATTAATTCAATTAAGATTTCGCAGGCATTAGGTAGTTTTAAATCACCAAATGGTAGGTTAAAATTGTTAAATGGTATAAAAAATACTATTATCATTGACGACACATATAATTCTTCACCACAATCAGCTAAAGTTGCTTTAGAGATTTTTAAAAAGATTCCGATAGAGACAAGCGGTCGGCGGATTGCGGTTCTGGGTGATATGCTTGAATTAGGTGATTACAGCGAAAAAGCACATCAAGAAATCGGACAATTGGTTTTTAAAACAAAAGTTGATAAATTATATTTAGTTGGTGAACGAGCGAGGGATATTGCTCGTGGCGCTAAAAAGGCAGGCATGTTGAAAGATAACATTTTTCATTTTAGCAATAGCAATGAAGCTAAAAAGTTTATTCAAGAAAGGATTAAACAAAACGACATAATATTAATTAAAGGTTCGCAGGGTATGCGAATGGAAAAAATTGTTAAAGAAATAATGGCTGAACCAAATAGAGCAGAGGAATTATTAGTTAGGCAAGGTAAAGAATGGACAGACAAGAATTAAGAGTTATGAATTACGAATTAGAAATAAAAAAATCTCGGAAAATTCCGAGATTTTTTATTTTATTGTACCGCTACGGGGCCCGCCTACGCCTACGGCTTCGGACGGATAAAAATCGAACCCCATATTCATTATTAACTATTCATTCGTAATTCGTATTTTATTTTGTACCGCT
>Ga0075120_10001814_pt1 | contig 16265 bp, 8 predicted proteins | sample AntAceMetag02UKL_FD_69792 | JGI IMG/M metagenome (GOLD analysis project Ga0075120, IMG submission 69792) | Saline lake microbial communities from Ace Lake, Antarctica - Antarctic Ace Lake Metagenome 02UKL | ecosystem: Environmental > Aquatic > Non-marine Saline and Alkaline > Saline | place... | reverse complement strand
TGCCGTTGCCAGCAACGCCCTTGCCAATCGGTTTTACTTCCCCCAGATCGGGGTGTATTAACAAAATCAGGCGTCCACTCCATGCTGGGCACACATAATACCACGTTAGTCGAGCCAACGTGGGCTTCTGTTTATAGACTTCACTCCACAACTATATGCTGCACAGAGAAATATTGAGATTCGATGAAGATCGTGGTGTATTTGGTGCTTGTTCTGTTTATTTTAAAGTTAAGAAGAATTCAACCTTGTTCAGTAATACCTTGGGAGGGGAGTATGGAAAATTTGTCCCGAATTTTGATTGTGGCATTCGTATCAGGGCTATTTTTGCCTGGGATTCTTATGGCAGAGCAACTCATTGACACCAGAACAGCAGTTGTTGTGCAGTCTGAGTTGGACGAGATCATTATATCAGAAGATTTCGAAGACGGTCTGCCTGATGACTGGGATGTCAGCGACCAGGGCGGTGAAGGCACCTGGTTCGTGGAAACAGCGGAAGAAATCGGAAATCTCGAAGCAGACTATATGCATATAACCGTCACCAATCCGATCGAGCCTGTACAGGTCGATTACCTGACAATGCCTTCGATAAACTGCGCCGGTTATTCTGATGTTACCCTGTCGTTTGATTATTATATCGATATTTTCATGTCAGAGACCGGCAGAGTCGAAATATCTATTGACGGCGGTGACGATTTCGATAACGTGACAACCTTTAGTACTACGGGTGGTGAATATCCTGAAACGCTGGACCTCTCGGAATGGGCAGACGGTGAAGAAGATGTGATAATCCGGTTCCATTACAATAATCAGGGTGGGATCTGGGCTAACGACTGGGGAATAGACAATGTTGAGATTGAGGCGACATTTTCTGCCGGTTCAATTTCAGGAATTGTGACCGATGCAGAAACCACCGATCCTGTTGAGGAAGCTGAGGTGATTCTCGCGCTTGCTGAAACCGGGGAAGATATTGATACAGTCTTATCCGATGAAAACGGCGAGTTCAGCTTTGATGCGGTTAGTGAGGGAACTTATGATATCGTGGCTTCAGCAGAAGGATATGCTCCCGACCATGAGACCGATATTGAGGTTGTTGCTGGAGAGGAGGCGGTTGTTGAACTGGCGCTTCATCCCCTTACCGAAGCGACAATCGAACAGATTCAGACCGAGATAGACTTAGACAGCTGGGTGACCACAACCGGAATTGTAACTCAACCAACCAACTCCACAACGACTGAACTCACCGATTTTTACATTCAAGACACGACAGGTTTTGGGGTGAGGATTTATAACGTGGAGCCCTGGGATCCGGAGAACAACCTTGAGCGTGGTGATGAAGTCAGGCTATCCGGAATGATCGTAGAGATCGATGGTGTCACAGAAATAATTGATTTTTTCGATGTTGAAGTGCTATCAGTTGAAAATCTCATTCCTGAAAAAGCCTTTCGATCTACGGACGAGATGGCAAATAATCAAGAGATGGAAGGTTCATGGGTGCGGATCAACGCTGCATTGGTGGATGATCCGGAGCCTGAAGGCAGTTATGAAATTGCCATGGATGATGGCTCCGGTGAGGTTATTGTCTATATCTTTGAAAACACAGGAATAGATCTTACGGAATACTCTTCAGGGGATTGGATTAATGTGGATGGTGTGATATTTCTGTTTGAAGATAATGTCAGGATAGTCCCTTCAATGACAGAAGATATATACCTTACACCTATGTATCCAGCAACCGATCTTGCCGGTGAACTTGTCGATTCGCTTAATGGCATTGTTGAACTTCAATGGGAACATAATGGAAATAACGAAGTTGATGGATTCATCGAATTCATCTTGTACCGAAATGAAGAAGAGATCGCACAGACGATGGAACCCACGTATTCCGATACACTTCCTTTGCCTTATGAGGATGGAAGATATACGTTCGATTATTTGGTGACAGCGCTGTACGATGAAGGTGAATCCGAATCCGCTGGACCGGTGACGATTGAGTGGAACGTCAATCCTGTTACGGAGAGCGGTTTACAAGAGATGCCGTCAAGTTGGGCGATTAAAGCAATCTACCCGAATCCGTTCAACCCGACAGTTCATACAATTGTAGCTGTGCCCCAGGCGGCTTTCATCCGTGCAGAGGTATTCAATCTGCTGGGTCAAAGCGTAGAGGTGCTTAGAAATGGAAATATCGACCATGGATACCACAGTATTACCTGGAGTGCTGATTATCAACCGGCGGGACTCTATTTGCTCCGGATATCTTCAGATACTGGATATAACGCTACCTGTAAACTTTTGTATATAAAATAAGGAGACAATAAACCCTGCTGTCAAAGCCAGCAGGGTCACCCGTCAACAAATTTCCGAACAGAATCAACCTTAGACTAATGAACATATAGGCAATAAAGTGAATCAAATCGAGTATCGTGACTACAATCCTGAAAAGGACAAGAAAGCTGTTCATCGGATCTGGCTCGAATGCGGTTGGCTTGAGAATGACAATGTCGAGCCTATGGACATAATGGTTGAATCCTGCCGGTCGATTGTTGTTGATGTTAACGGGCAACCTGAGTGTCTCGTTGTCAGTTTTCCGGGTGATATTGATTACATTGGTGAAAGACTACCGCTATCATGCATTGGCGCTGTCGCTACCAGCCTGATAGCGCGTAAACAGAATATCGCCTCACGATTGACAGCGGCGAGAATTGCACTGGATGCAGAAGAGGGTGCAGCGATATCATGTCTCGGCATGTTCGAGCAGGGATTTTACAATAAGCTTGGTTATGGAACCGGCGGTTACGACCTCAATTTTCATTTTGCACCATCAATATTAAATGTAAAAAACTCGCCGGGAGTACCGGTTCGTCTGACCGAGGATGACTGGGTAATTGTCCACCGTTCAAGGTTGAATCGAATGCGTTCACACGGCTCTTGTAGTATGATCCAGCCTGAAATCAGCCAAGCAGATATTCGCTTTTACAAAGGCGGATTTGGATATGGATATATTGGTAAGACTGGAGAATTAACTCACCATATCTGGATGAATGGGCAGGAGAAGGAGCATGGACCCTATGAAATTCAATGGATGGCATACCGAAATTATGAACAGTTTATTGAGCTGCTGGCACTGATTAAAAGTTTCGGAGAACAGGTTCACCTGGTGAAAATGAATGAACCGCCGTCAATTCAGATGCAGGATTTTCTTGATAAACCGTTTTTCCATCGACAAATATCAAAAAAATCTCCCTATGAGAATACCAACCGTGCAGATGCCTGGTGGCAGATGAGAATCTGTGATCTTGAGACCTGCATTACGAATACTCATTTGCAGGGCGATTATGTCGAATTTAACCTTGAATTGTCTGACCCTATCGAAAAGTACCTGGGTAATAAATTATCATGGCGGGGAGTAGCAGGAAACTATATCATCAAATTGGGTGATACTTCATCAGTTGAGGTTGGATATTCAGATTCACTTCCCATTTTAAAGGCGAGCGTGGGAGCGTTTACACGTCTATGGCTTGGCGTATTACCTGCGAGTTCGCTTGCGATATGTGATGATTTGGAAGGTTCAAATATTTTACTGAGTTCGCTGGATAAGTTGATGATAATTCCCAAACCAATGCCTGACTGGCTATTTTGATATACTGATAACAATAAAATGAATTTTGAGTACTGCCAGTTGGGGTGACTGGTAGCATTCCATAAATTACGATTTGATTTTAAAATCAAACACATCCGGGCGGGAATAATGACCGGCAACATCAAGCAGCCATTTCTGTTCGGGTATCTCGTTCAGGTCAATCTCTGCATATAAAATACCTCGTTCAGCATCAAGGGGACCTGCAATAAACTCCCCCTTAGGATTGACCACACAACTGTTTCCCCTGTTGATCCATTCTTTGTCCTCAAGATATAGCTTCTTGAATTCATAACAGTCCGGAATTTCATCCTTACGTAATGCCTGGCAGCAACCGAGGACAAACATGCCACCTTCCCGGGCGATATGACGCATTGCTGTAAGCCATGATTCCGAGGAATCCCATGTCGGCGCGAGGTATATCTGCACCCCTGCTGAATACATGGCGAAACGCGCAAGCGGCATATAATTCTCCCAGCAGATTAAGCCGCCAATCTTTCCAATATCCGTATTAAAACTTACCAGTGATGCGCCATCGCCCTGAGCCCACATCAATCGTTCCCCACCGGTTGGAATCAATTTTCGATGCACTCCAAGTATTTCACCCATCTGACTTATGTATAACATGGAGTTATACAGACTGGCATTACTGGATTCGCTGTTCTTCTCGTTTATTCCCATAACGACGTAAACAGAAGATTCATTCGCTGCTTTACATAGTTCATTCGTAGTCATGCCTGGGACACTCACTGCACTGTCAAAAAGAGCAGTGTAATGGGAATTGAATATCCCTTTATTTGAAGCCGGAACAGTCCAGACCCAGTCAGGATAACCTGACATAAACGATTCAGGGAATAACACCAGTTCAGCGCCTTGTACAGCGGTTTCCTTAATCAGCGCCACAGCTTTTTTAAGTGTAGCATCTTTATCAAGAAAGATCGGTGATTCCTGAATAACTGCAACTTTTAGCGGAGTTGTTTTTTTATGCATCTTTTACTCTTCCCGGATTTCTTATGTTAATAAACGATTGTTCAATGAAAATACATAATAATTTAGAGGTATAATAGAATGTGATTACTGACACCTCTTATTGCATACCAGAATTACAGGCTTTGAAAAACATGAAAGTTTTGAGTCAAGCATAAAAGATCTGTTGCGTAGTTTTGCTCAAATCAGAAACATTCATATATGATTCAATGAAGAAACTAATATGAAACTGAAAAGATACTATTGGCATAATGACTATAGTATTCATACGTTCTGCATTAGAATCAATCAAACTAAATTGTAAATTCATGAAACAGAAAACGACATATCGTCAAGCCGTTGATAATCATTTTGTGCGATGTCTTAGACTTTCAATGGTTTTACTCCTGATATCATCCGCCCAATCCGTTATATTTGCCCAGGAAAAACAAGTATCGGTAGATAAGTCAGGAAAAATATTTGCCATTGATCATGAGTTAGAACAAAAACTCCGGCTATTCGATGAATATAAAGGATTTACTGAAGCCCGTGTCTTTCAGGTTGACGATTCTTCATTCGTCCTCGAAATATTACTCCAACAGGAAGAATCAGTTTTCCGTGAACGTCTTCCTCTTTCACAAAAAGATCTTGAACAATTCCGCAATAAAGTAAATGAAAGATTGAATCAGTCACTTCCTGAACTCACTCTTGACCAGAGCGGACGATGGCGTCTCCTGGCAAATTCAATGATGATATCAATGGGATTTTACGGCTGGTCGGTTCCGGCTTCGCTTGAGATTCATGATGGACGTACCGCAGTCGCATTATATTTTCTCTCCAGTGGAACATCCTTTTTCTTGCCCTATCAACTGACTAAACAGAAAGAAGTTACCGATGGGTCGGCTCAACTGTATGTTTTCGGTTCCCAGGCGGGAATTGCTCATGGTGCAGCGTTTGCTTCTTTAATCACAGGCAAGAAAACAGGATTCTTTGAGGTTGCTCGTGGAGCAACCATAGCCAGTATTGCTGAAGGATATGCCGGCTATCATTATGCCAGGCGACATAATATAGGCGAAGGTTCGGCATCAGTGATGAGTGCATATAGTTACGATGGTATGGCTTTCGGACTTGGAACTGCACATCTGCTTGGTCTATTAGACCCGGAACACTTCGAGCGGGCTGCGGGTGGATCAGCTCTGATTGGTGCAATAGGTGGATGGCACTTGGGAAAATTCCTTGATTCCAGGCAGAATTATACACGCGGGGATGTAGTGATTGTTCAAAATGCGGCAATGATTGGCATCCTCGTCCCCCTTTCGCTGATGACTCATATTGAACCGGAAAACGACAAACTTTACACGCTCTCAGCAATGACGGGACTCACTGCGGGACTGTATGCGGGTGATCGACTTATCACTGGAAGAGATTTCAGCTTAATCCAGGGCAGGATAATTACCTTGGGCACTCTAACCGGTGGAATGACTGGAATAGGCACTTACTATCTCCTAACTGAGGACGATGATCTGACCTTAAAAGGTTGGTTGACTACCAGTACGGTAGGCGCACTGGCGGGTTTCTGGCTGACTTATGCCAATATAAATGAAAAGGCAAGAGATCAGGTTTCTTCAGAAATCGACGACTTGTACGAGATATCCTGGAGCCTGGACTTTATTCCCTCTGTTGAGATGCCGCTGCAGTCTCGGTTATCTCAAAATCCAGATTCTCAAAAACTTGCCCCGGCAATTAAGCTTCAAATTCAATTTTGAATTATCTATGAATGAACCTGTATGCATCCAGTGAGCATAAGAAATGTATCATTACTTCATTCCATAAGTAAGAACTTTACAAGAAGTACATTAGTACGTAAATTAGTCAAGATACAATTCTAAAGCAAAACTCATTAATACGCAAATTATGAAGAATCTAATATCTTACTTATTATTTGGAAGTTGCCTGATCTGTTTTAATCTGGCTGTTTATGCTCAATCAGAATTCGTTGAACACATTTTAACAGATGATTTCGATACTGCATATTCGGTCTTTGCATCAGATCTTGATAGCGATGATGATATAGACATCCTGGGAACTGCTAATTCCGACAACGACATCGTTTGGTGGGAAAACGATGGAGACCGGGACTTTACTATTCGTTACATCACAAGGAATTATGATGGTGCTGCCTACCTCTATCCTGTTGATCTTGATGATGATGATGATATGGATATCCTTAGCACTTCGCGTCATGACGGTTATGTGACATGGTGGCTGAACGATGGTGATGAGGATTTTATCCAGCTGAACTTGATCTTCAATCTTGATGAAGCAGCCGTGGTACTGGCGATTGACCTGGATAATGACGATGATCAAGATATCCTCGCAACAGGGTACAGAGAAGATGTTTTAATCTGGCTGGAAAATAACGGAAGAGAGAATTTTACCAGACACACTATCAGCAATATTGATGGTGCCCACGATGTCGATACCGCTGACCTTGATAACGATGGAGATATAGATATCATCGCCTCTGCTTCAATGGACGATGCTGTTTACTGGTGGGAAAATGACGGTAACGAGGAATTTGAAGAACATATCATCGAGTCTGATTTTAACTTTGTCCGTGGGATTTTCGCCATTGATTTAGACGGTGATGAAGATATCGACGTCCTGGGATCGTCGGATCAGGAAAATGAAAATATTGTCTGGTGGGAGAATGATGGGAATGGAAATTTTGATCAAAATGTCATAGACGGAAACTTCGTTGATGCTTCGGACGTTTTCGCAATCGACCTTGACAGAGATCAGGATATTGATGTGATAGGTACTTCGAGGGATGGTGATGAAATTGCCTGGTGGGAAAACGATGGAAATGAAAATTTCACTAAATATGTTCTTGATGATAACTTTGATGGAGCGAATTCGGTATTCGCGATTGATCTTGACGACGATGGTGATAACGATATCCTCGGAGCTGCAGCGTTTGATGATGAAATCACGTGGTGGGAAAACTTGGGCACCAGTCCTGATGATTTTCTGCTTGTCTCCCCTGAAAACGGTGAACTTGTTTATAATGACACAGTTATGGTTACTTGGACATCTTCCTCCGATCCGGATGGTTTTGAATATAATATTGAGTGGTCGCTCTCCAACGAATTCATAGAGGAATCAACAACTTATGAATCGACAAACGATACTACTTTCGTAATATCAGACGTCATCGACTTCATTATGACAAGAACCGAACTGGATGAACTACCTGATGACAGTACAATTTATTGGCGTGTAAAGGCTGTTGATATATATGGAGCGTACAAGTGGGCTGATGATAATGAAGAAGGATGGTCATTCGATATTTATCTCCCTGAACCTCCTTCATCATTCCATCTGCTTTCGCCGGAAGATCGTGATGAGGAATCCCAGGCTAACGTTACTTTTGAATGGGAAGTACCCGAAAATACTGACCCGGGTGATGTTTTCACCTTCACCATTCACCTTGCTGAAGACGAAGATTTCACAGTGCCTTCTATTATTGAGGTTGGACGAGAAAACTCAGCAGAACTAGAAGATTTCAGCGAAGATCAAACATATTGGTGGAAAGTGCTGGCAGAAGACAGGGATGCTTTAAGTACCTGCTCTGAGGAAACCTGGTCATTCTATTACAATCAATTACATCCCCCAACCAACCTTCACGCTGAACTCGATGAAGCAAATGGAGAAGTCACTCTTTCCTGGAATCATGTTCCGGGTGCAGCAGGATTCCTTCACTTTGTTTTATACCGTGACAGCGTGATGATATCTACTCCAATCCGCAGGAACTTCGCCGAAATTCTTCCCACCCGGGGAGTGTATCGTTATTGGGTAACTGCCAATTATCTCGGTGTAGAGACCGAGGCAGTTGACACCGCGACAGTCAACTGGGACTTAGGAAACATCAAGGCTAATCCTTATTCGGGAATACCCAGTGAATATGCTATCATTTCAACGTACCCAAACCCATTCAATCCGGCTTTGACAACTATTATCGGACTTCCTGAACCATCAGTATTAAACCTTCAAATAATAAATATCCTTGGCGAAGAGGTGACAACAATTACAAATGGAATTTTTTTGGCAGGAGTTCACAAATTCAGCTTTGACGGATCAGAATACCCGGCAGGTATCTATTTTATCCAAGCCAATGTACCGGGAAAGATGAGGGAAATGAAGAAAGTAGTATTAGTAAAATAAGGAATCTGCCTGATGTTTAATTCAAAAATATACCTAAAATCGCCGCTACTATAGGTTGTGGGCAGACATCAGTCAGTTATATTATTAGCACTATATTATAAAACAAAAGACAAAGTTGTGGTTTGCGGGCAGGCATCAGTCAGTTATATTGAATCTTACTTAGACGAACGATAGATTCCAGTTGTGGTTTGCGGGCAGGCATCGGTCAGTTATATTTGTCAGCAGTTCTCATAATTGTAATATCCAGTTGTGGTTTGCGGGCAGGCATCAGTCAGTTATATTTCTCGGATGATTCCTTCCGCTTCATATTCGTTGTGGTTTGCGGGCAGGCATCAGTCAGTTATATTAGGACGAGGCAAGCTGGAGCATTGATACCGGGTTGTGGTTTGCGGGCAGGCATCAGTCAGTTATATTTGTATAAACCCTTGAATCCATAGTCCTCGGTTGTGGTTTGCGGGCAGGCATCAGTCAGTTATATTTATCCGTTTCCTCGCTAACCGTTCAACAATCGTTGTGGTTTGCGGGCAGGCATCAGTCAGTTATATTATAATCGACCGGATCACCGGCCTTTTATATGTTGTGGTTTGCGGGCAGGCATCAGTCAGTTATATTTTTCTGAGTCTTGGGAGTAGCGAGGTTTTCGGGTTGTGGTTTGCGGGCAGGCATCAGTCAGTTATATTTTTTGTTTTTGTCATTCAAGCCTATGGTTGCGTTGTGGTTTGCGGGCAGGCATCAGTCAGTTATATTTCGATATCAAGCCCCGTTGAGTCTTCCGGTTGTGGTTTGCGGGCAGGCATCAGTCAGTTATATTTTGATCTGCGGAGGTAATCGAAGCGGGAAGAGTTGTGGTTTGCGGGCAGGCATCAGTCAGTTATATTTGTCAGACGTGAGATTTCCCGAGGCGTTTCGTTGTGGTTTGCGGGCAGGCATCAGTCAGTTATATTCATTATCAGTTTAACACAATTCACATTATAGTTGTGGTTTGCGGGCAGGCATCAGTCAGTTATATTAGCAATATCTTTCATCCTCTTCTCCTCATAAGTTGTGGTTTGCGGGCAGGCATCAGTCAGTTATATTGGTGAATCACTTGGGTAAAGATCACAACTGAGTTGTGGTTTGCGGGCAGGCATCAGTCAGTTATATTTAGAGTTCCTGTACTCATCAAGAATTTGAAGTTGTGGTTTGCGGGCAGGCATCAGTCAGTTATATTCCCCATTGTTGCTTGGGAGCCTGATGTTTGCGGTTGTGGTTTGCGGGCAGGCATCAGTCAGTTATATTACCTAAAACGGATGACTGACGATTTATTAAGTTGTGGTTTGCGGGCAGGCATCAGTCAGTTATATTTCAAGATACCACTCACCTAAGAAAAATAGTTGTGGTTTGCGGGCAGGCATCAGTCAGTTATATTATTTCAGCCCCAAATCCAGTGTCAGCCAGCGTTTGAGCCGGAACAGGTCAGAAAAAACTGATCTGTTCCGGCGCTTTTTCAGTCGCTTTTCGCATTTTCCCTTCAAAAACCTGCATCCGTTCGAACTGTTTATCGGTAAATATGATGATTCGTACTTCACCATCTTCAGGGACTGAGTTTTTAACCAGCTTGACATGAACTTCCGCGCTTTCTATGCTCGGACTATGTCGGGCATAGACGGAATACTGGAGCATGGTGAATCCGTCCCAGAGCAGTCCTTCCCGGAATTTACGATAGGCTTCACGAGCCTTTTTTGTATCTACAGGAAGGTCGTACATTACTATTACCCACATACTTCTGTACCCTCCGAAGCTCACTGTATATCTCCTTTTTTTCTCGCGCAAGGGCGCAAAGAATAAATCCTGTCAAATCTATAACGAATTATTTATGGTGATTCACTTTCAAACGATTATGCATAGATTCCAAGCTTCAGCTTGCAGAGTCTTTCTGACATTCCATTATTAAAAGAACAACCTGAAGGTTGGACTCTAAACAGTAAAAGTGAACTACTCTCCGAAATACAATACCGGAATCTCTATCTTCTTTTGTTCATCTGCCATAACTTTTCTCACACTTGCGGCATAATGGTTCAAGGCTGGGAATACGGGCAGTGGCTGATCGTGGATTACGAACGATGCGGCAAGGATTTCTAACATTTCCGCTCTCGTTTCTTTATTTACATCCGTTTTTTCTCCGAGTCTTTGTTGGATGCGAAAAACCTTCATGTCGGCTAAGGGACGGAGTGGTTCCATCAGATCATCAACCAGACACAATGGGTCATACTGACTATGGTGATGAACTCCAAGTGTCGGATGAAGCCCGGCACCTACTACCGCCCTGGCGACTACCGCGCGTATGATTGCGTAACCATAATTAAGTAGTCCATTCACACCGGGCAGTTCAGGGTTTCTAAAGAACTTTTCCCCGAACAACTTTTTCCAATATATTCGGGCTGCCTGACCCTCAACATTCTCCGGATCTCCGGTTCTTACTCTTCTGGAATAGGCTGTTAAGGAATAATTTTTGCCTTTGATTGTTTTCAATACTTCAGCTTGTGAACGGATTTTTGCCTGAATTATTTTCTGCCAGATACGCTTTTTCAGCGGCAGCTTGACATTCACCTGCATCGAAATGGTTTTGCTATGCAGTGTATGACCTGAGAGAGGTGTCAGTATCGCTCCCGGAAGATGTTTCTCATCGCTGAAAATCACCGCAACATTGTTCTGCCAGCAGGCTCGGAGCAGACCTTGTGAATGAGTTGTCTGGGGATGGTCAATTATCAGTACACCCAGATCTTCAACCGGAACTGTACCCACCTGCTTGCCTTCCTGCTCGATAATCATCTGGTTCCGCCGCAGGTGCAGATATGCAGGATTGCATATTTCGACTATACGTTTAATCATTACAGAAACTTACATTGCAAATAGGGTCAACCGATATTTTTTTGCATCTCAATGCCATTGGCGATTTGATTAACTCCTGTCCATTGTACTCGAGTGTAGCAGCATTATGAAGCCGCAAATTAATCCTCTTGTTAGAGCCGTCCATTTTCTGTACACGATAAATCTTGATTTCATCGTTTCCCACAACTTCCACCATATCATTTGTCGAGAGTGACATCACAAATTTCCACTCTTCGCCATGATTTTTTTGTACAATCGGGATTTTATCAATTCTTGCCCGTCTTGCCGCTTCCATTGTGGTGACGAATATTCCCTTACGTTTGCCTGTTTTCACGTTTTCGAGTATTTCAACATGATGATTACTACCGTATTGATAGTATTTATATGGTTTTTTTCTATCCTCGATGATTCCATGAACCGAGGATTCTTTTGCCACGGTTTCAATTCGTACTGAGTGAACAGGAGTTTTTCCGTCCTTATGATACAGTGTTTCCACAAAGGCTTTCTTCAAATCACCACTATATTCATCGACACGGTCCAGTACAATTTTCTTTAGCTCATCATCTCTTATCTGATTTATCTGGTTGTTTGTTATTTTCTCAAGAGGAACTCTGCGCACGAGGTATATTTTACCTTTTTGATGATGTTTTCTAGATGACATTCCATATGCTGTATCTTCATGCAGTGCTCCGCTGATTTTTCGGCTGGGAGCATGGGAAATGATAAAACCCAGGATTTTCCCACGAACATCCGATGCGAAATTATCCCATGGTTCGCTGACTTTCAATTTGTTTCCTGAGAGACCAATACCGTATGGAGTGGCAGCCGATATTTTTGATAGTTTTTGGAATAAACTTATTGAAGTAAGTGCAACAACTGTGGCGTCAATAGCATGATGACGATGGTCTTCCCGGTTTTTCCCGGATTCACCCGGCAGAGCGAGAATTGTGTTCAGATTCCACTTTTTACGAAGATCGTATGTTGCCGCCCCCTTGCTCACTTCTACTTTTATACCGAGCTGTTTCAGGTAATTCTTCACTTCAACGCAGATATAGCGAGTGTCGTTCAATTGACGTTCGATAAATTCATCGGTATTAATCTCTTGCTGTTCAAATTTTCGACGTTTGGGCCAGGGCATTCCGACATTTTTAATGCGACTAAGAATTTCCTGGTATTTCTTTTCGTTAGCGTGATAGGCTTCGTATGGCGTCTGGTTACGCTTGACCTCCCGATTTTCTCGTGCATTGCAGAGTGTCTTATTCATGTAAGAATCATCGAGGCTTCGACTGTAAGGAAGGATATGCTCCACATCAACTTCCGGCGAAAAAAGCATCTGACGCGATATGGTTTTTCCGGTATAAGGACAGCGCATATTGCACTCTTCCCACATTTGGTATTTCTGTACATCTGCGCGTGAGGGTTGCTGGAAACCTAATTCTTCCCTTAGAATATTCCTGACTTTTTCGTTTTCGTTTTCTTGTTTTTTCTGTCTTTTCTGAATTTCCTCCCGTTGCTTTTTCGACATCTTCATGTCACGAGCCATCTCAATACGGATAGTATCTGGTTTACCGAATTTATTGATGAGAGCGTTAACTACTTTCCGGGTTTCCCATAGCGCTTTTTGTACTACAGGATTACGGATATCCTTTGGCTCACCCAGCCGCTTGGTTGCTGCTCCCCCCTTACCCGGTGCGCTGTGATCATACCCGGCAGATAGACAGGCTTTATCGTAAGTCTGCCACTCTTCCATATACGGGAGGATATTGCGTATGGCTTTCAATGAAAGAAGGATGAAACCCTTTTCCAGTTCTGTCGTGGCAAGTTTTTCCGCTTCCTTTTCACCAAATCCCCAATGCTCTTTCATGCGTCTCAAGAAACCATTTTCATTGTCAATTGTCAGGATATCGGTAACAAGAGAATCCTGTTGACTATTGTTCATCTTGTCCCATCTTGATTTCAAGATGTTACGCATATCACATGCAGTACGATTACCAATCAGCTCTTTCTTTTGTCCCTGTTCAAGGTTGAATATTTCACCGTCATGCAATCCGAGTAGCCGCCTTGCCTTTTTCCATGTCAGGGTCTTTTGTTTTTGAAGAATTGTAAACAATATTTTTCGTTCATCACCTTCAAGGCTTCTCATTTCCCTGCCCGTTGGGTCTTTTATCTTGAGGTTATTCAAATCTTGAAGGATTCTGAATTTTTGAGCCGGCAGCCATGCTTTTGCAGCGCGTTTTCTTGAAGGTTCGAAAGTGCATTTACCAATCAGGTTTTTCTGTAGTTTGAGTGGTCGCTGGAAGAAGATTGTTTTAAATATTTTTACTTTTAGTTCCGGCAGGTAAGTTTCGGGATAATATTTTCTTTGTGCTTCCCATAATTGTTCAAATTCATCTTTGTACATCTCTCTGCTGGTATAACGTTTTCGCTGTGATTTCTTAGATGCAAGAAATTCTCCAAGTGATCTACAACCGGTTTTTTCTATCTCTTCATTGATTTCCAAAATATCCTGCTTAACGGGTCCCTCATCCTTTTTTTTACCTGTTTTGCGGTTACTCATGAATCCACGTCTCTGGTTGAGGTGGTAGATAGCCCGCCCGAATTGGAAAAGTGTCAATTTCTCATCTAGCCCTCGAGCCCTTAATACATAAGGATTATATAGTTTATCATCTAAGAGTAACGCTTCTCGTTCTTTATTTTCTTTGGGGAGCAAACTGTAGTTAATAAGAAGATTCAATAATGTTTTACGACGCATCTTTCTTCGTGATTGAAGCTTTCTTGCTGATCTCGCAGCACGTCTTTCCTGATTTTTGGGGATTCGTGTCTTTACATCCACTGCTTCCTGAAAAATTCGTACTCCACAATCTTTCAAACCAATTGGTTGTTGATTGTCATTAAACTCAACCAATGACCACCCAATTGAATTAGTCCCAAGATCGATTCCCAATGTTCTACTGTTCATCATTTCTCCCTTGACTTTTCAATTTTTAGAGTTCATCTTTATAAACACAATATAACTGACTGATGCCTGCATTGAAAGCTTACTACAATAAGAAGTTTTCTTCGTTGGATATTCCCTTAAATGGGTAAACCTTGAAGCCTCTCTTGCAGGGGCTTTTTTTTATTCCTTGAATTACGCAAATTTTTTTGAATGGATGACTTTTATTAGGCTTGGCTGATTATTCAAGGTCGGGTGGCTTGTGCTACTTGTTGCTCAAGTTTCTTTTATTGGTTATTCATTAGCACTCTGGCAGAATGTGATATGGTATAAACGCAATATCATAGCAATCTTGAAATCAACGTTTGACGGGCTGGTTTACGCTCTGTTTACAGCAGGAACTTTCGGCTGGTTATGGCCCTGACCATAAAGATGTCATTCCGATCCCGCGGTTGTGGGATCGGAATGATTTTTTAGAATTTTCCAGTATCCATTTGACTGCTGTTAAAATTTTATCACAAACTGCAATCCAACATGCATATCAATCGGATAATTTCCTTATTTCATCAAAACAATCTTTCGAATTTCATTCATATTTCCAGGTGCTATTGCATTAACGAAGTAGATACCACTGGAGTATTTTGAACCATCGAATGTGAATGAATGTAACCCTGCTTTTTTGAATTCGTCAGTAAGTACGTCAATTTCCTGACCCAGGGTATTAATAACGCTCACTGTTAATTTTGAGGATTGTGGTAATCCCACCACTACAGTTTGTATTAGATTAAATGGATTTGGATAGGTAGCAACAATACTCCACTTATCAGGTATAAGTCTTGCTTTTAAATCAGTAACAGAATTTGGAATATACTCAACCGCTACAGGTTCGCAAGCTTCAGTCTCATGCGCCTGGTAGTATGTTGTTACCATATAAGTATAGATTCCTTCTTCAGTTAACGTATCCACCAGAACGGAATCAACGGGTCTATCTATCTCAACAGAATCACGGTAAACAGTAAACCACATAAATCTGTCCTGTTGAGGTCCTTCATCAAATAACCATGACAGGTTCACAATCCCTGTCTCATCATCCAGGTTCGCCTCAAGACCATAAGGTGGATACCATTCATCAATGCTAAACGACCAAGCCTGGTTAGACATAATGCTGTCGGTTTCACCATCGGTGGCTGATACTTTCCACCAATATGTCACATCCTCCTCAAGGTTTTCTTCAACCTCCAGTTCAGTGTTTGTATCGGCATCATATTCAAATGGCTCTGTAAAATCCTCGTCTGCTGAGATATAAAGTGTGTAATAAACAAAATCTTCTTCCCCGGCATCAGGATCAAATGCCGCCGCCCATTCGAAGGTCATTGGAACCACTTGAATTGTAGCTCCATCTTCAGGACCTAAAAGGCTGAATGTATCAGGTGCTACAAGAATGTGAGTTGTGAAACTCCAGGTTTCATCAGACCATGTGCCTAACTCAAGCTGGTTTTCTGCATAGACTTTCCACCAGTATTGAGTATCGTTGGTCAGATCGTCAAGTTGATAGGTTGTATCGGTTTCAGTTTCAAAAGTTACCGGTTCAGTGAAGTCAGAGGTGGACCCCATTAGTTGGACAGTTAGTTTGAG
>Ga0075120_10001813_pt1 | contig 16267 bp, 12 predicted proteins | sample AntAceMetag02UKL_FD_69792 | JGI IMG/M metagenome (GOLD analysis project Ga0075120, IMG submission 69792) | Saline lake microbial communities from Ace Lake, Antarctica - Antarctic Ace Lake Metagenome 02UKL | ecosystem: Environmental > Aquatic > Non-marine Saline and Alkaline > Saline | place... | reverse complement strand
TCTATGTTTTGAGCTAAATAAAGCCTTTATCTTTTTTATTGTTTTTGTTTGAATTAATTTCATTTTTAACAAACTAGAAACCTTTATCAGATTGACTGAAAAAAGCTTTTATTTATATTTTAAAACTTAGTTTTAGTTTAACATGAAAAATATATAATACCAAATGTTAATTGTGGATAAGTTTTCTTATTTTTGCGAATTAAATATTTATTTTAATTTCTCCCCCCAAACATAGCCTCAGCGAAGTTGGGTTAATTCCTAATTCCTAATTGCCTGCCCCGTTAAATAGGCTTTGCCTAATTTTAAACAAAGTTTAAAATTATTTAACCGGGGTTAATTGTTAATTGTTTACCCCGTTAAATAATTAATAAAATTTTCGTCTTTACTTCTCTTTTTTCTCTACTTATAATAAACTAATGAAATAACAATCTAATATAAACAATGTCTACTCTATACAGAAAACATCGCCCAATCCTTTTCTCTGAAATATCCGGTCAATCTCACATTGTCCAAACTTTATGCAATACCATAAAAAATAATCGAATTGGACAAGCCTATCTTTTCACTGGATCCCGGGGAATCGGGAAAACCACCTTGGCTAGAATTTTTTCCAAAACTGTCAACTGCCTCAATCCAGTTAAAAAAACCGGCAAGATTTCTGTTGAACCTTGCAATAAATGCCAAAATTGTTTGGCAATTATGGAAAATAAAACTATTGACATCAATGAAATTGATGCCGCTTCTCACACTGGAGTAGATAATATCCGACAGCTAAAAGAAAACATCAATCTTACGCCTTCTTTACTAAAATATAAAGTCTATATTATCGATGAAGTTCATATGCTCTCTATCGGAGCGTTTAACGCCCTACTAAAGACCTTGGAAGAACCACCAGCTCATGCCATTTTCATATTAGCTACCACCGAACTCCACAAAATCCCTGAAACAATAATTTCCAGATGTCAAAGATTTAATTTCAATCGACTAACTCAAGAACAAATCATCGAAAGACTAAAACAAATTGCCAAAAAAGAAAAAGTTACTATTGATGACTTAGCCTTAGAGATTATTTCCGCTGAAGCTGAAGGAGGAATGCGAGACGCCGAGTCTATTTTGAACCAAATCATCTCATTAGAAGATAAAAAAATAACCGGCGAGGAAGTCAGCCAAATTTTAGGAACATCTTCCCAAAATCACATCATTGAATTTATCGAAAAACTTTTAGTCGACAATGTTAAATCGACTCTGAAACAAATTGAGGAACTTCAAAATGAAGGAATTTATTTAGTGAATTTTAATAAAACGATTTTATCAATTTTACGAAGATTAATAATCCATAAAATTAATCCCGCCATTAATAGCAAAAAATCAATTTTTTCTCCAGAAAATTCCAAAAAATTAGAAAATCTTGCTTCCGAAAATGATACTCAAGATTTAATTTTGGCCATCAATTTATTTCAAAAAAGCCTAGTTGATTCCAAAAATAATCCAATTCCTCAACTACCGCTAGAATTAGCCATAATTGAATTTCATTTATATAAAAATAAGGACAACCCAAACACTGCTCCAACTATTATTCAATCAACGACTGTTCCATCAATTCAAAAATCAACCTCGACTAAGATAACTAAAATTAAAAAGGCTGTATCTAAAGAAAATCCAATTATCAAAAAAACAAAGTCTAAAAGCAAAGTAATCGCTCAAGAAGCTCCTATCGCTGATCTTTCAGTTAAAACTGAAAAAATAACTGCTGAAAAACCTTCGACTCATCAAGAAAATAAAACTGATCTAAAGCTCTTCTCGCTTATTTTAAACAATTGGACTACTATCTTAGAAAATATTAAACCAAGAAGCTCTTCTATTCACGCTTGCTTAAAAAGTTGTGCACCAGCGGGAATCATTGAAAATATTTTTTACATCAAAACTAATTATTCTTTCCACAAAAACCGATTAAACGAGCATCGGAATAAATTGACAATTGCTGAAATAGTTGATAAACTAACCCAGTGTAAAATCAAGGTTGAGATTGTAACTGAAGACCAAATGGAGGATTTAGGATTGAATGGTAATTCTTCTAATGGCAAAGATGTTCTCAATGATGCGTTACAAATGATGGGAGGCAAGGTCACGGAGTGACCTAGACAATTTTTAATTTTTAATTTTATAATTTATATCTTCGGGGATCGTCTAATGGTAGTCGCCTCCTCGGCGACCCACCGAAGAGGTGGGGACACAAATTAAATTTATACCATGTGGTACACTTATTGCATAATTAGTATCAAAAATAATAGATTATACATTGGATATACTGGAAACTTGAAAAGAAGAATTACTGAGCATAATCATAAAAAAGGAGGAACTTACACATCCCATAATGCACCTTTTAAATTGATTTATTATGAAGCATTTTTAAATAAGTCAGAAGCCACTCAACAAGAAAAATTCTATAAAAGTGGCTACGGAAAGAGGTTTTGAAAAATAAAATTTCAAAAACACTAAAGTATTTTAAAAAATAGTATTTATACATTACACTCGGGGATCGTCTAATGGTAGGACACCAGGTTTTGATCCTGGCAGTCGGGGTTCGAATCCCTGTCCCCGAACAAAGAAACATAAAAACGCCTTTCAAGGTGTTTTTTATGTTTCTTTTTTGTGAGGTTAGGGATTCGAAGGGAGCAAGAAAGAGCGAACTGGTGAGCTCTTGGTGCGCAGCTCCCAGGTGCCCGAGTCGGAGCGAGGGAGAATCCCTGTCTTTCTTTTGTTTTTCGGGGATAGAGATTCGAACGAACGGAAGCCCGAGATTCTGAGCTAGCGAAGAATTATAGAGAGTGGGCTGAGTTCCGGGGAGGAACCACTTAACGAATACGAGCTGGAAGCGAAGTATGAGTTTAGTGAGTTGACCCTCGAATCCCTATTCGAAGGGAGGGAGAATCCCTGATTCAAAAGACAAAAAAAACAAATTATGCTAAACTACCCCTATGAAACGCAAACTGATTCTCTTAATCCTAATTTTAATCCTCAGCTTACTAGCTTGGCGTCTTTTTTTATCTACTTTTTCTTCGGGACCCATCGAAATCGTCCCCAATCCCACCAAAAATTTATCCGGCGAAAAAACGAAAATATCTGGAATAAATGACACCGTCGAAAACCTCAAAGATAATTTATCTGACAAAAAAGCAGAACCAAAAGAAAAAATTGTAACTAAAGAAGAGACAGAAAAAACCACAACTGAAAAAAAAATTCCGGAAGTAAAAGCCACTGACAATTTCATTATTAATAAAAAAACTTCTTGGGGCTACTCCTCTTCTAGCGGTCGAACCATCGACACCATCGTCGTTCATTCCTCCTACGATGCTCTTGGCTCTGACCCTTATGACCTCAATGGACTAATCGCTGAATACAAACAATACAGCGTTGCTCCCCATTTTTTAATTGACCGAAAAGGAAAAGTTTATCGCCTCGTCGATGAAAAAAATATCGCTTACCACGCCGGGGTTAGCAAAATGCCCGACGGAAGAACCGGGGTTAATAATTTCTCTATCGGAATTGAAATGATGAATACCAAAAACGACGACTACACCAGCAAGCAATACTCGGGCTTAAACAACCTAATTGATTATCTTGAAGATCAATACAAAATCAAATACGTCCTTGGACATAAAGATATTTCCCCTGACCGAAAAACCGACCCTTGGAATTTTGATTGGAAAGAAGTTAACAGCGATAATACTATCCACTAATTTTGAATTTATAAAAAACCGTTAGCGAGAGCTAACGGTTTTTAATATAAATTTGTTTTTACTAAATATTATTATAAATTAAGCATTTCTACAATTATTAGATATACGGTTAAACTTAAGATTAAAACCAAAGGGGGAATTAACAAAAATAAATATCCTTTTTTCTTTAACGCTTTTTTTAACTCCTGTCCATTTTTTAAGGCAGCTAAGATGAATAAAACAACAGCGATTGGTATCGATATAATCATGCAAATAACGCTTAATCCTGTAATAGCGCTATTAATAAGTTTTACTATTTCCATTTAATTTTTGTTATTATTTATATTTATATTTATATTTATATTTTTTATTGCTTAAATAATAACATTTTAGAAAAAATAGTAAAGAGTTTAAAAAAACCAAAAATTTTTTATTTTTAACTTGCCAGTCAACAGGCAGGTTTAAATTTTTTTAATTCGAGCTTGACTTGAAATAATTTGGCTCGCCACGGCGAGTGAGCTTTGAAATTTACTAAAAATTCTCTTTTAAAAATTCCTCTAGATTTTTAATAGATATTCTAGTTTGCTTCATCGTATCTCGATCTCGCACTGTCACGCTCTCATCTTCCAAAGAATCAAAATCAACTGTCAAACAATAAGGAGTTCCGATTTCATCTTGTCTTCGATAACGTTTTCCGATATTTCCATTATCATCAAATTCACACATAAAATTATCACTCAAATTATTGTAAATTCCCCGAGCCTTCTCCACTAATTCTGGTTTATTTTTTAATAATGGAAAAACCGCTACTTTTACTGGAGCTAATTTTTTAGGGAATTTTAAAACTACTCGCTCACTACCGTCTTCCAACTTCTCTTCGGTATAAGCTTCAGTCAAAACTGCTAGAAAAGTTCGATCAACTCCCACTGAAGTTTCTATTATGTGCGGAATATATTTTTCATTAGTTTTTGGATCTAAATAACTTAAGTCTTTTCCGGAAAATTTAGAATGTTGAGTTAAATCATAATCACCTCGAGCATGTACTCCTTCCAATTCTTTAAAACCAAAAGGAAATTTATATTCAATGTCCCAAGCCGCTTTAGCATAAAAAATTAAATTTTCATGCTCATGCCATTTTAAATTTTCCTTTTTCAACCCTAAATCAATATAATATTGAAAACGTTTCGCTCGCCAATCTTCATAAACTTCCATCGATTTATTAGGATGAACAAACATTTGCATTTCCATCTGCTCAAACTCTCGTTTTCGAAAAATAAATTGTCGAGCAGTAATTTCATTTCTAAAAGCTTTACCAATTTGAGCAATTCCGAAAGGAACTTTAACTCGAGTAGAGTCTAAAACATTTTTAAAATTCACATAAATTCCTTGGCAAGTTTCTCCTCTAAGATAAGTTGGTTTTTTGTCCCAATCGCCAGTGAAATTTCCCAAATTTGACTGAACTAACAAATTGAAATTCTTAACTTCTGAGAAATTACTCTTACTACATTTAGGACATTTAACTTTTTCTTTGTTATCAACTAAGAGTTTATTAATCTCTGCTTCGCTCATTTTTTCATCAGCAAAAACTCCAGCTTCTTCTAAAATATGATCCACTCTAGCTCTGAAATGACACTCTTTGCATTCTGCTAACGGATCAGAAAAACCACCTACGTGACCAGAGGCTTCCCAAACTTTTGGATGCATAAAAATACTGGAATCTAGACCAACAATATTATCATTTTTTTGAACCATCGCTTTCCACCAAGCAGCTTTAATGTTATTAGCCAATTCTACTCCGTATGATCCATAATCATAAACTGCCGCGAACCCTCCATAAATTTCCGAAGAAGGAAAAATAAACCCTCTCCTTTTGCTCAAAGATACAATATTCTGCATCAATTTTTCTAAATCTTTTTTTGACATATTGTCTAGTTAAAAGTTAAAAATAATAATTTTTTATAAAGTTTTTTGACTTTATAAACTTTCTACTTTCAAACTTTACAAACTAACTTAAAAATCTCGCTCTAACAATCCAAAAATTAGTAAAAAAAGTTTGAATTGCCGGAGCGAGATTTCCCGCGGTTCCACCCGACTTCCCCAATTTGAGGCACTTATATAAATTTGGCTGAGTTCTTAAACTGAGGATTTACCATTTCCTCACTCAATAAAGAACACCCTTATAATAAAATTTAATATCAATTTTGTCAACCTCGCAAAAAGTAAGATTTAAGAATTGCAGCAAACTCATATTTGAAAATCCCCGAAATCAACCATTTAATTGAAATTACACGTTTGAGCAAAATTTCTGCCTCGGCAAGCGAGAGCTAGACGGGCGAGGGAAAACCAAGCAACGAGCGGAGTTTGTTTTTGCGATAAGCGAATTAAACAATGAAAATAGCGCCTGTCCGCCTCCGGCGAAACAAAGAAATTTGCCGAATATGTAATTTTCGACTAATAATCTATGTTCCTTGGTCTAACTAGAGTTTCTAGTTCCATATTTTTTGGATTTTGATCGGGATTAACATTGGTGATTAAATGCAGTTTAACCAAACTGACTTCATCTGGAACAATAGGAACAACCATTGGATTATTTTCTAAATCGCTCAAATTGTCTCCATCATAATAATAAAAAATTGGTTCATCACTCCCGTTCATAATGTTCCCCCCAATAATTTTGACCTCTTCATCGTCACTTGGATATACAGCGGGAAAACCGCTAGGATTAGAAATTCCCAATTTGAAAGAACCATCTTCTAGAAAATAATGAATTTTTTCCGCTACTAAATCATCATCAATATCAGAAAAAAATCTGAGATTAAAATCGTCTCCCGAAAGAATTAAATATCCGCCAGCTTCAGATTGACGAGCCTCCCTAATATTTTTAGTAAAATTACTAATCGAAATTTGCAAAATACTATTATTCAATCCTTGTTCAATAGTTCTTTTATTAACAGCGAAAGTTCTAACCATTGCTATCGTTACCACTCCACTTATTAGAACTAAAATAGCCGAAGCGGTAATTACCTCGATCAAAGTCATTCCTTTATTTTTTTTAGAAAAAAATGATTTCATTATTGTGGAGTTAGTCTGATATTTTTAGTAGTCAGGTCATTAATATCAACAGTACCAGTGTAGTCATCATAGCCATTCATTCTAACTTCAATTGAATACTCTTCGTTTTCCATCAAAACTGCCGGATCAACCTTTAGGGGGAAAAAGGCGGTTCCGTCTCCTCGAGTTTCACTTCCTTGATCAAAATCAGAAGGACCTATTAAACCAATCCCCGCCCCACTAATTGGCTCTTCAGTAACGTCATCTAAAACAGTTGCATATAAAGATGGAGCTGTTTCATCTCCAAAAAACAATTCTATTTCTAAGTCATCTTCTGCTTCTAGATTAAAAGCTATCTCAGATCTGGAACCAACAAAAACATAGTTTCCCGTTCCTAAATCTTCATAATTAACAATTTGGTAGAAACCAGCACTAATATTATCATAATTAACTTCACCGCTAGAATTCGTAGAAGAAGTGTCTTCTAAATTATAGGTTTCAGGATCACTTCCGATCTCTTTTCCTCCTATTAATTCAATATCAACACCAGATATCCCAGATTCATCAACATTATCAATGGCCTTAAAAGTCAAATCGGAAGCTAAATCAATAAAAAAATTTTTAGAATTTAAAGCTCCCTCACTAACATAAAAATCAATATTAATCGGAGTAAAACTGGACTCCGGAGGATTAGGGTAAGTTCTTACATTCTCATAATCATTTTTTGATAAACTAATTCTATAAGTTTGACTTGGCACTCCCTGCAAAACTAAACTACCCGCATTATCAGTACTAGTGGAATAATCAACGATTGGACTGTCTTCGATACTTTCTAAGTGAATATTTACATTAGCAACTGGATTTCCCCCAGAAGTCATAGTATTTAAAACTAAAGTTCCCCCTCCCATGTTGGTCTCGACTCCATTCGGAACAAAATTAGAAACAAATTCTACTGAATCAGTTTTTCCCTGATGTTCCCATTCAGTCGTTATTTGAACTAGTTTATAATCAGTATTAATCAAATCGTCCAATCCAGTTCCATCTAAAGAATCATCTATATATCTAATGTCGATGTAGACACTATAGTCGAAACCATTCCGAGTAACTGTTTCAGATGCCAGCATTGGACCATTAATTATTCCACCCACTGTCCCAACTTCTTCATAATCTAAATTTCTAATAATTTCCATCTTTTCATTAGCTATGGCTATCGCTCCAATTCTTTGTTTGGATTCACCCATATTAGAAACCGCACTAGTTAAAGCCAAATAAATAGTCAGTGTTAAAAAACTGACTATCGAAATACTAACTAAGACCTCAATCAAAGTAGCTCCTCGTTGCTTAAAATTGTTTTTTTTATTAAATAATCTCATGAATACTTTTATTATCTCTAACTTTAAACTAATTCCATTAGAGAATAAATTGGCTTAATTATGGCAATTGCGAAAAGAGCCACTGCCATCCCGACACAAACCATTAAAACTGGTTCAATTACTGCCGATAGGTTCTGCGTAATTTGATCAACTTCCTCTTCGTAAAAATCAGCTAATCTTTTTAGAATATCTGGGGTTTTACCAGTGTCTTCTCCGACTTTCAACATTTTTATTACCAGAAAAGGAAAAGGTGTTTTATTTTTAGTTAAAATATCGGATAAAGCCACTCCTTTTTGCACGTCTTCAGCCGCTTGTTTTATGCTAATTTTAAAATAATAATTTCCCAAAGTATCTGAGGTTATCTTCAAAGCCTCCACCAAAGATACTCCGCTCTCTAAAAGTGAGCTTAAAATTCTAGCAAATCTAGCACTATTCAACTTTATAACTAATGCGCTAATAACTGGCACTTTAAGAAAGATTTTGTGAAAAATTCTTTTGCCAACCTCGCTTTTATAAAAAAAACTTATTCCCCCTACTAATACAAAAATAACGCCAAAAGTTAATAAAATATTGTTAGCCATAAAATCACTTATAGCTACTACAGCCCGGGTAAGAAAAGGCAATTCAGCATTAAACTCTTCAAAAACATTCGTAATTTTAGGAATTACAAACATCATCATTAAAATTGCAATAGTAATCATAACTATGATTATTATAGCAGGATAAATTAAGGCACCCTTAATTTTTGAAATCAATTTATGATCTTTTTCTAATTGAGAAGATAAAATATTCAAAATATCTTCTAGCGAACCGCCTGCTTCGCCTACCTTTATCATAGAAGTAAAAACCTTATTAAAAGCTTGCGGATGTTTTACCATGGCATCTGCCAATGATATTCCCTTTTTTACATCTGTTCCTAAAGCAGAAATTACTTTTTTAAAACCCTTATTCCGCTCCTGTTCGCTCAAAATATCTAAAGCTCTAGACATAGACAAACCAGAAGAAATCATTACTCCCAAATGACGACAAAAAATCATCTTTTCTTTTAATGGAATTGCCCTAACTCCAGAAAAAAGTTTTTTCTTAATAGTCTTTTTTTTGATCTCTTCAATGTAAACTGGCCAAAAACCGTCCTCTTTAATCTTTTCAGCGACTTCTTTTTCGCTATTCGCCTGCATAGAGCTTTCTCTTTCTTTTCCTTTTTTGTTTTTAGCTAAATATTTAAAATTTGGCATATTAAAATTTTACTTACTTATATTTTTCTCCGCTCTTTCCCGTTGAAAATAAATCGAGATAATTTTTCTTTAAAAATCAAATCATTCAAATTGCCTGCCCCGTTAAATTGCGTAGCAATATTTAACTGGGGTCATCCTCGCCCCCAGCACCCTGAGAGTAAATTTCGGCGAAAATCCAGATTTTAAAATTAATTCATTCGAAATTAGTTCATTCTAATTTGATTCAAAATTCAAAATTTATTTATTATTAATTGCTCATTCCTTAGTAACTCTCAGGACTTCTTCCAGAGTAGTTTCACCAGTCACTATTTTCATAAAACCGTCCGCTATCATAGTATTCATTCCTTCTTCTATAGCTTTATTCTCAATATCAGAAGCAATGGCATTTTGACTAATCATCTTCTGAATATTCTCGCTTACTTCTAACACTTCATAAATACCCAATCGTCCTTTATAGCCCTCATTATTACAAGCTTTACAGCCAGTACCCTTGAAAAATTTCAAATCTTCAATTGAAGTTATTTGTCCCACTTCTTTGGGAAGATTTTTTTTATTTCTTTTTAAAGCTTCTAATACTAAATCAAAATCAATTTTTTTAGCCAATTCTTCAATTTCTTTTTTTTCTAATTTATGCGCTTCTCGACATTCAGGACAAATTTTTCTAACCAAACGTTGCGCCACTATAGTATTGACAGTAGAGGCAATTAAAAACGCTTCTGCCTTCATATCAACCATTCTAGAAATTGCGGCGGCGGCGGAATTAGTATGCAAAGTAGACAAAACCAAATGACCAGTCATGGCAGCGTTCAAAGATATCTGCATAGTTTCACTGTCTCTTATTTCACCCACCATTATTATATCTGGATCTTGACGCAATAAAGATCTCAATCCAGCAGCAAAAGTCATCCCGACTTTAGTTTTCACTTGAGTTTGGTTGACTCGTGACATCTGATATTCAATTGGATCCTCAATCGTAGAAACATTTACCTCAGGAGTATTAAGCATTCCTAATATTGTATACAGGGTAGTAGTTTTACCACTTCCAGTCGGTCCAGTTACCAAAAAAATTCCGTTAGGTTGGCTAATAGCTCGCTGAACTCGTTCTAAAGATTCGTTAGTTAAGCCAATTTTTTCTAAAGTCAAACCCTTGGAAGAATCATCTAAAACTCTCATCACTACTTTTTCTCCAGAAAAAACAGGAATAATTGAAACTCGAAAAGAAATTTTCTTATCATCAACCTCTATTTTAAAACGACCATCTTGAGGAACTCGATGTTCATCTAATTTCAAATTTGATAAAACTTTAATTCTAGCTACAATTCCAAACATCACTTGTTTAGGTAAGGTCATCGCATCGTGTAAAATTCCATCTACTCTGTAACGAGCTCGCACTTCTTTTTCATCAGGTTCAATATGAATATCCGAAGCTGACTCTAAAATAGCATGCTCAAGAAGAGTATCTACAATCTTAATAATTGGTAAATCTTCGGCTATTTTTTTGAGTTCTATTTGATCGGCTTCCTCGGTAACTTCATCATTAATTATTTCCCCAAACTCAGCTTGCAAGCTCTTCTTATATTGCTTAAGGGCTTCTTTAATACTCTGTTCAGTGGTTAAACAAGGTATAATTTCAAACCCAGTTTTTTTCTTAAGATAATCAATGATCTGAATATTCCCAGGATCCAACATGGCCACTCTTAATTTATCCCCATCTTTATTAAAAATAATTACATTATTTTTTTTAGCTACTGACTCAGAAATAATATGCAAAACTTTTTTTGAAATTTCTTTTTTTTCTAGATCCACAAAAGGAATGCCTAATATATAGGCATGCATTCTCTTGAGGTTCATTTCAGAAATTAGTTCTTTTTTTAATAGCAAATCACCGAGATAAATTTTTTTATTCTCTGCTTCCTCAAAAACAAGCTCTAATTTTTTATTATCAATAAATTCTGAATCCTCCAGAAAGTTTTTTAATTGACTTGATTCAACATGCATTTTTTTAAATTATTCGATAAGTTCTTTAACTCTATCAACTATTTCATCCAGCCGATACTCAGATTTAACTAAATAATTTCGTGCTCCTAAATCAAGAGCTTTTTGAACATTATTAGGTCCGCTTAAATTAGTCAATAAAATCACGGGAGTAGACGGATTTATTTTCTGCAATTCTTTCAAGACTTCGAAACCATTTTTCTTGGGTAAAATAATATCCAAAAGAATTAAATCGTACCGATTATTTTTTAATAAATTTAAAGCTTCTTCTCCGTTAACAGCTAGTTGAATCTCGAAATCATTGGCTTCAAGAGCCTCCTGCAAAGTCTCCCTTAAGGCTTTTTCATCTTCTACGAAAAGTATTTTATTTTTTTTCATTTTATTTTTTTATTTATAAAAACATTTCATGAGATTGTTTTTAATTACCTTTTTATCACGAAATTTTCTAATTTTTGGACTGTTTCTAATTACAGTTTTTAAACGAAATTTATTAGTTTTAGGGTAAATTATTTAAAAATTTTTGAGGTATTAGCCATAGCTAAGCCAAAACAATTTTTAAAGAATCAGAGTTTACTTTTAATTATTATTTCGTTACTAGATTTTATAATTTTTAAATAAAATTATTTAAATAATTTTTGAAGCACTAACCTTAGTTAATGTAATAAAATTTTTAAAGAATTTAATTAAAAATTTAAGATCTTAGTAGAAATAATAGTTGGGAGTGAACTCTTAAGCCAAAACTGGAAAATTGCAGTAAAAAGGGTGATTGAAAACAGCCCCATAAAGCCCTCTAGTAAAAACATCTAGCAGGGCTTTAATCACGCCAATTTTTTGATTTTCTCTCAAAAATTAACCTTTATTGACATAAACTGTCTGAGTTGGAAAAGCAAACCCTATTTTTCTTTTTTCAAATCCCTCATAAATAGCCAGATTAACTCGCTCTTGAATATCTAAAGATAAATCAATATCAGAACTATTAATGTGGTAAACTACTTGAAAAATTAAAGCAGAATCTCCAAATTGAGTAAATTTCACTCTTAAGAAAGTAGCGTCCTTTTCTGATTTAATTATTTTTTCAATTATTTTAGGAATTTCTTTTAATTTTTTGCTACCAGTATCGTAAGTAACCCCCAAATCAAAACTTATTCTTCGTTTGTTCATTCGACTAAAATTATGAACTCTAGCTGAAGCAATATCAGTGTTAGACACAATCAATTCTTCCCCATTAAGCGTTTCTATTCGACTAGTCTTCATACCCACTTTTTTAACCGTTCCAGATTCGGTTCCAGTCTGAACATAATCTCCAACTTTAAAAGGTTGATCTAAAAAAATCGAGAAAGAAGCAAACAGATCCCCTAGTACTCCCTGAAGAGCAAAAGCAATCGCAATTCCTCCAACGCCCAATCCAGCTACCAGGGAAGTCACATCCACCCCTAAGTTAGAAAGAATCATCAAAAGACCGACTACCCACAAAATAATTTTAACAATTTGACTTAGCAGTTTGATTACAGCCTTCTTATTTTTAGCGTCATCCTTACCTTCCACTTTTTGTAGTAATGTTTTTTCTAAAATGTAATCAATAATTTTTTGTAAGATTAGAACTGACTGGAAAATTAAAACCACAATAAACAACCCAAAAACAACCTGATCAATTAAATCATTTAAACTAAGCGATTGTAACGCCACATAAAAAGCAATTAAAAAATAAAAGGGAGGCTTAAGTTCATTGATTACCTGAAGAGCAAAATCATCAATATCGTTTTTAGTTTTTTTGGATAAATGTTTCAAACGAGCTATCACAATAATTTTAAAAAGCTTGAAAACTATCATCAATCCCAAAAAACATAAAAAAGCCTGGGCATAATCCCAACCACTGTTTCCCCCCAACTGAAGTTCTGACAAATAATTTACTATCTCCATATTTAATAATATTATATTTTAAACTCCCTCCGACTCTCTTCATGTTACTATACTCCCTACTTTTCTCAACCCTCCTTTAACAAATATTTTATTTTTTTAGCAAATAATTTAAATCGAGTTTTTTGTCATTCCTGCTCTCTTCTTGTCATCCCCGTCCTTCCCTTGTCATTCCCGCTCCCTACCTTGTCATTCCCGCTCCCTACCTTGTCATTCCCGCTCCCTACCTTGTCATTCCCGCTCCCTACCTTGTCATTCCCGCGTAGGCGGGAATCCAGCCCTCAAAATTCAGTCATTCAACCTGCCTGTCAATAGACAAAATTTATTATTTGTTATTTTGAATTTGTAATTTACTCACCACCTTCTCTCAAAAAAACAGTTCCTTCAAAACATTAAAAAATTTAATTATTGATTAAAATTTGGAATTTTTAAATTTCGATACAATTCGAGGAAAAATTGAGCATTGAGCGAGACGTATTTAATGATACGTCGAACGAAAAGCGGAGATTTTGACAAAGAAGTGTATGAAATTTTAAATTCCCCATTTAGTTCTCTAATAAACGGTTTATCACATCTTCGTCTTTGCAGGAATATTCGTCACTAGCCGAATAATACTTCCTCGAATCCCCATAACAACCATTATTTTCCTTAGATAAAACCGCCAACATCGGCATCATAAAACCAACATCTCGAGCCGTAAAATACTCATCTAAATTTTCTAAAGTTTCTGCTCTTTTTTCCCGACTCATCCGAGAAAAAATACTCATATCATCTCCGATCACTCCGCTCCAATCTAAATGAACAAACACATTATTGGCTTTCTTTTTGAAATCTTCATGCCACAGCAAAGCCCAACACCAATCTCCTTTCTTTTTCCACCACCTTGAAAAACAAGGACCGTCCTCAACTTTTCCATCCTCATTAATTCCCACTCCCCCTTCAATAAAATCAAAAGCTTTTAAATATTTTTCATCATCAATATCATTAGTTTGAGCCCCAATCACAATTTCTACTCCTCGAAATTCAGCATAGTCTCTAATTCTATCCAACAAATCTTTCACATAAAAACGAGAAACATCATCTTGATAATGAATCTGTCCAAACATAAAGCTCTGAACTCCTAAATTAATCGCCCGAACCATCATATCGAAAACATAATTTTGATATTCACTTCTGCTCAAAGATGGAATGCAAGTATGCTCTCCCCAAAAATTATCCGTTCCCTTTTTACACATTTTATCAAAATCCAATTCTCGATCTTTAGTTTTAGAATAATATTCCGCCTTGGTATCAATGGCCTCAGCAATAAACATTCCATAAACTACATCCTCTTTGGTAATCTTTTTTATATTAACTTCTATTTCCTCAAAATCTGGAGCTTCCAACCAAGTTTCAATAGAACGATGCAAATAATAGCAACCGGATCGATTAATTAAACCGATAGCACTTTTGGCGTCTTCAGTTTGTCCATTCAACAAACCATCCACGACACAACCCTGAATTTTCATTCTATTCATCGAAGGGGGCCGCGGAATAACAATTTTCTCAACATTTAAATTAGAATTATCGCCAATACTAGCAATCGCTTTTTGCAATGATTCTTCTAACGCTTCCCGATTATCCAAAATTTCCTGAGCAATCCGCGCTTCCTCTTCTTGTTGTTCTTTCATCTCTAAATTTTTCTTCCAACCCCAAAAAAAGCCAAAACTAATGACCGCTAAAATAAAAATCATTAATAGAAATTTTGTTTTCCAAGCCTCCATTATATTTAAAATAATTTTTAATTTTGTAAACCCCGCCTGCCTGCTCGCCTCGATTCGGCGAAGCGGGCTAGTAGGCAGGTCTAAAACATTTCGCGCGCTAGGTTTACCCGTCTCGCGTCGCTTGCCGAGGCGGAAAAATTAGAATTTAGAATTTATTTAAAAATTATAAAATTAAAAATTAAAAATTTATTTATTATTAATTGCTAATTACTCATTACTAATTGATTTCCCCAAAACCTCCTCAATTTTACCTAATTCACTTTATTTTTTAACTTTTAACTTTATAAACTTTACAGGCTTTAAGAACTTTATAAACTTTTGACTTTATGGATTTTCTAACTTTATTTACCCAGTTAAATAATTTAATCTTAGATTAAATTAGGCAAAGCCTATTTAACAGGGTGAACTTTACAGACTCAATCCTATTGATACTGATACCTCAAAATTACTATTCCTGAGCCACCAGGAGAAAGAGTACTGGTAAGACCTCCTCCACCTCCACCTCCAGTATTTGCTGTACCTGCTATTCCATTGTTAGAACTACTAGGATCTCCTCCATCTCCTCCGCCTCCAGTTCCGCCAGTTCCGCCAGTTCCGTTACCATGGCCCCCTCCACCTCCTGCATAATAAACAGAGGCTCCTGTAATTGAACTTTCTGTTCCAGCACCTCCATTTCCACCGGCTCCTTCGGAAACTGCTGCTCCGCCAGCAGCACTCGCACCGCCACCGCCACCTGACTCATAGGCTGGATCTCCCGCTCTAACCTTGCCTGCACCTCCATTGTTTCCTTGCGATGGGGTAGTAGCAGGTGTATTACCTGCTCCACCTGCAGAATTTCCTGAACTTTCCGAAGCGCCGCCGCCGCCGGAACCTCCTACCGCGCCAGTACTACCTGTAGGATTACCATAATCTCCTCCTCCTCCTCCTGTGGCAGTTACATTAGCAAAAATAGAATCATTCCCATTTGAGCCTCTTCCTCCGTAAGAATTATCTGAACCGGCTCCTCCAGCACCAACGGTTATAGAATAAGCTTGCTCTGTGACAGAAAAATTAGATGCGGTTCTAAAACCTCCAGCCCCCCCACCGGCACCATAAGTTCCACCACCACCACCACCTCCAACAACCAAATGTTCTACTGTTCCAACAACACCTAGATTTGTTACCGTGAAAGTACCGTCTGAAGTAAATGAATGAATTTTATAATCTCCATCAGT
>Ga0075120_10001805_pt1 | contig 16342 bp, 16 predicted proteins | sample AntAceMetag02UKL_FD_69792 | JGI IMG/M metagenome (GOLD analysis project Ga0075120, IMG submission 69792) | Saline lake microbial communities from Ace Lake, Antarctica - Antarctic Ace Lake Metagenome 02UKL | ecosystem: Environmental > Aquatic > Non-marine Saline and Alkaline > Saline | place... | reverse complement strand
TCAATTAATCATTAGAATTCAACCCGACGAAGGAATTTTACTCAAATTCGGGATGAAAACTCCGGGTGCAGGTTTTCATGTACAAACAGTAAACATGGATTTTCATTATTCCGACCTGGCCGACACCGTCGTTCCTGCTGCTTACGAAAGATTATTACTGGACTGTATGCAAGGCGACGCAACTTTATATGCACGTGGCGATGCAGTTGAACAAGCATGGGAATTTGTTCAACCCATAATTAATGCGTGGCAAACCAATCCTGAAATTCCTATTTACGGCTACCCTGCAGGAACCTGGGGGCCTGAAGATTCGAATAAATTAATTACAAATGGAGAGTGGCGGTTTCCGTGTAAAAACCTTACAGACGATGGATTATACTGTGAATTGTAAGCAATAATAATTTTTTTATCTTTATCGAAATAAACAAATTACGATGGCGTCAATTACTGAAGTAAAAATTTTTGACAAACCCAAAAAGGTTTTTAAAGCAATTGCTAAAGAAATTTTCAAGCTCACGCAGGACTCAACACAGCCGCAAATCAATATTGCACTTTCGGGTGGAAATTCACCAAAAGGGCTATTCAAAAAAATCAGTTCGAAATACGCCGATTCAATTCCATGGAGCAGAATTCACTTTTGGTGGGGCGACGAAAGATGTGTTACGCGCGATAGCGACGAGAGTAATTACAAAATGACCAACGATTGTTTACTGTCTCATATTTCTATTCCGGAAGAAAATATACATCGAATAAAAGGGGAAGAAAATCCAGCTATTGAAGCCGAAAGATATGCTACTGAAATAAAAGAAAACCTCAATTCGCGTGGCGAAATTCCTGTTTTTGATTTAATAATTTTAGGACTTGGTGACGACGGACACACCGCTTCAATTTTCCCTAATCAATTGGAGGTATTCGAAGATGAAAAAATTTGTACTGTTGCCTGGCATCCAATCACCAAACAAGACCGTATTACCCTAACCGGACGCGTACTAAATAATGCCAGCCAGGTATTCTTTTTGGTAACAGGAGATAACAAAGCCATGCGTGTTTCGGAAATTATGAACGACGATGAAGAAGCAAAATTACTTCCAGCCTACTACGTTTCGCCAAAACATGGAGAATTAATTTGGTTTTTAGATGAAGCGTCAGCGTCAAAAATTTAATAGATTGAACCAGAGTTAGCATTACATTTTCTTACAGCTAAAACCGATTCAATCCAATATTGCAAACGGTGTACTTTCTTCCTTCTATTTCACTTCCTTCAATTTTAAAACTTCTGTTCCAAATTTTATCGATTCAGCAATAACATCTTCAACACAACCCGAAGTAAGATCGCAAGCAATCACATGACTTCCTGCTTCGGGGAAAGCAACTTTCACTTTACTTTCAGTAGATGTTCCCAATTGCTCGTACATTTTCAGCATTGCACTTACTTTTACCACGTCATCCTGATTATTCTCGTCTTTGTAATAATACCCCAAAAAAACCGGTGCTGTAACATTTTTATAAGTCTCCTTTTTCATGGTTGATTCCACTAATTGTTGCAAATAAACAGTGGCTTCCATTCTGTATTTACAATTCCAATATTGACAATCTTTCGAATCAAAATCGTCATTTGTAACTCTATATTTACCTCCATTCGATTTTCGACCAATTTGCAAACCCCAAGGCTTCGAAAGCAGAAATGCTGCACCATTATTTATCCTGATATTTGGAGAATAAAGAATTAAACCTTGAACATATTCAGGAAAATCTGCAGCCAGTTGTAATCCCAAGGTTCCACCGGTTGAAGTGCTCATAATTATTACTTTCTTGCCAATGCTTCGCGCTACCATTAACGCCTCTTTTGCCGACTTCCACAATAAGTCCGGTGTCATATCAATTAAAGCATCCACTGTATCAATGCCATGCGATGCCAGACGTGGAATATACAAATTACACCCAAATTTTTCGGCGAATTTTATATGGGCAGGATAACCTTCGTACCACGATGCTGAAAATCCATGCAAATATAACACTGCATAATTTGTCCGTTCTTTTACAGAATCGTTGGCCCAGAAAATTCGCGATTCATTATCCGGTTTTAATTGCAGGCCAGCATCATTATTCGATACAAACTTTTCGATGCTCCCAATACTTGAAGAAATAGAAGGTAAATCTTTATTTAATTCCGGCTTACTTGGTTTTGGTCCAAGAAAATAAATAACAATTGCCAGTAAAAGCACAATACCGATAAAGCGTTTAATTCTTTTCATATAATTATATTTGTTTGTTGCACAAACACTCTCAGACACCAAAAGAAAATTCAATTCTATCCTTATGTCGAAAGATTCTTTGCGTTTAATATCTCAGAACATTAAATTTTTGCAACGAAATTACAATTTTATATTTGGCTTATAAAATCATTTGCCCGTTGAATTTATATATTGTTCAAAAATTTATTAACTGAAAAGAAAGTTAATTATTCAATTATGCGAAATCAGAAAATGGAAGAGTTGGTGGTTAAATTGTAACATTTTTCCTCTTGTCAAAATACTCCACTGAAAATTTTATGTCTAATTCACACCTTCCCACCAATTCGAAAAGGATTGTATTGAATCTTGCAAATTTACTTGTTCGCCAATCATCGGAGTAATTATCGACAAATTTTTACTCGCATTCAACTCTGTAATTTTTTTTAAGGGTTCATCCCACGCATGGTTTGCCAAAGCAAATTTCATTGAATGAACCGGAAAAAATCGTTTTGCTTTTAAATCTTTAACGGCTTGCAAAACCTGAGCAGGCATCATATGAATGTATCTCCAGCTCGCGTTGTATTGCCCGTTTTCTATAATTGCCAAATCAAAAGGACCATAATTATTCCCGATTTCAACAAAATGGGTATCGTAACCTCCATCGCCACCAATAAATATTTTGGATGTTGGTGTTTGCAAAACAAAAGATACCCAAAGCGATTTTCTATGGGTGAATCCTCTCCCCGAAAAATGGCGTGCCGGCGTGGTATAAAAAACAAATCCATTTTCAAAATCAGTTTTTTCATACCAGTCCATTTCTACAATTATATTCTTATCGAATCCCCAGTATTCAAGATGTGCACCAGTTCCCAATCCGGTAATTATTTTTTTGATTTTAAGTTTTAATTCTTTAATCGTTTTATAATCCAGGTGATCCCAATGATCGTGAGTAATTACGAGATAATCAACATCCGGAATATCATCAACGGTATATTGATCCGTTCCCTCAAATGCTTTCACCGAAAAAGAGAAAGGTGAGGCGTTTCCGCTAAAAACAGGGTCAACCAGAATCTTCTTTCCATCAATTTGAATAAAATAGGAGGAGTGTCCGAACCATACCAAAACATCTTCGTCTGGAGTTAAATTATGCAAATCCGTTTTCGTCGAAGGAATTATGCTACCGGGCTTTTTGTTCTTCGTAAAAAAGAACTCTTTCATCATTTGCACAAATCCGACATCGCCTGTCATTTGCGGAGTATGATTCAAATTCTGGAATGAACCAGCCACAAAGTTCGGCGACTTTTTAATTCTTTCCAAACGCTCGCCGCTTGGGATTTTACCAAATTTGGGGTGTTGCATATATGCAAAAATTGCAGTGGCAAAAACCACTACAACCAAAAGAAATATTGTCATAATTCGTTTTAATTTCATTTAACTATATTAATATTTTCAACTAAAAAATGCAGTCAAAACATTAAATAGTCAAACATTCATTTGTTGAGAATGTTTTGTTTAATCCATAAAATTTTAAATATTTTTGCTTTCAAGAATCCAAGCTATCAATGGAAGAATTCGTGGTTGAATCTTTTGCCTTGAAATATCGCCGCAATAAAACCTTTTTCAAATCGCGGACAATAACCTGATGAGCAATAATTTCAACATTATTGTAATGCGGCAGCTCCTGTTCGGCCCGGGCAATTTCGCGTTCGGTAATATCTACCTGATAAAGTACAGAAAGTAACAAGTCGTAATTGCGTTCGAGAAGCACCGTAATTTGCTCAATTAACTGCGTATGCAATTCGCTATAAGCATTGTTGGTATCGCCCGAAAAAGTGATTTCAACACCAAACATTCCAAAATCTTTCATAATTTGTTCGGCTGTTGCCAATACAATTTCAGCTTGATTTAGATAACCGGCAACGTTATTATTACTTACCTGAGGTAGATCCATAATTAATTTTCACCAAAGCTACCGTAAAAATCTTTTTCAACAAATTTTATAACTTTCCAATATGACATAAAACAGCTATTTAAATATCAATTCCTATTTTTTATAGTTTTGGTCCATGAAAACAGCCGAAAGAAAAGCGCATTGGGAAAAAGTTTATCGTACGAAAGACACAACAAAAGTTAACTGGTACCAATCCGTACCGGAAACTTCGCTTCGTATAATTGAAAAATTGAATTTACCTGCATCAGCTAAAATTATTGAAGTAGGAGTTGGAAACAGCAACTTGCCCGAATATTTAATGGAACAAGGATTTTCTGAAATCACGCTGGTTGACATTTCTGAAGAATCATTAAAAACAGCAAAAAAACGACTGGGCGAAAAAGCAAAACAAGTAACATGGCTTGCTGCGGATGTTGTCAATTTTACCCCTCCTTCAAAATATGACCTTTGGCACGACCGGGCAGTATTTCACTTTTTTACTGAGAAAAACGATATTCAGAATTATATACAAACGACAAGCAAACACATGTTTTCTGAAGGTTATTTAATAATTAGTACATTCTCGAACAACGGCCCAAACGAATGCAGCGGATTACATGTTCAGCAATATTCAGAAAAAGAACTGACGGAATCTTTTGGAAAGCATTTCAAAAAAATAGAGTGTTTTACCGAAAACCATAAAACACCTTCCGGGGGAAGTCAAAATTTTCTGTTTTGTATTTTTCAAAGAATATAAAGTCGACAATTCTCAACTATAATTATTACTTTTGGTGTTCTAATATTTAGACAAACCAAATCATGAAAAATCTTTTCCTATCCATCTTTTTTATTGCCTTTGCGCTGGTTTCCAACGCTCAAAACGAATTTAGCAACCCAACTATTTTTGTGGGGAACGTAGTTGCCGATCTTGAAAAATCGGTTGACTTCTATACCAATGTAATTGGCATGACAAAAACCAGTGGATTTAGCGTTGATGGCAAAAAATCGAAAGAATTAGGTTTAACCGATGGCGGGGCTATTGATGTTGTCGTATTAAAATTAGAAGACAGTCCACAATCAAACGAGTGGAAATTGATGAGTTTTGGCACAAAAACAAAACACCCAAAACAAAAATATATACACGACGATACCGGAATGCAGTACATTACCATTCTGGTTAATCACCTCAATCCGGTTATTAAGCGTATGAATAAAAACAATGTAAAAATTTTAAGTGGCGAACCGTCAAGTTTAGGTGAAGACCGATTTTTTATTTTGATTCAGGATCCGGATGGAACTTTTATTGAGTTGATTGGACCAAAATAAGAAATTGTAGGATTTTGTTCTCAATCGTGTTTAGTAAGATAACTTTGAGACAGGATTATCATGACGACCATAATCTTCAACAGTTTAAAAAGCTGTTTCATAATTAAAAAATTAAGGGTTAAATTTTGCTGATTCTCAGCATAAGAAATGATATAATTCTGACGAACTTTGTCCATAGGTGGACAAGATCGTACATAATTTTCAACGCAAGTAAAGGATCATGTTTGCGGCCATAAGAGAGCTTGTACACCAATGAGGGTATATGTCAATCAAATAGACATCGTCGTTGTAAGAACCCGGTAGTAGATTCACGTTGAATTGTTCTACAAGTTATTCGCTGGAAAGTTGTTGCACGTATTCTTCTACTAATTTATAGTACGCACGATCATATACATTATTGATCTCGTAGATATGACCAAACATAACAGTATCGATCCGTGTTTGTTCGTTGAATTCGACTTCGAGGATAGCGTAACATGGGTAATATGCAGGCAAATCTACAATGGTTCTATCGTATACAATAGAATCAGGTTTCTGCGGTTCGGGTCCGCTTAAGATGTCGTTTTCGTTAATTACCATGATGTCACTCAATGGTGGTTGTGTATTACGGTCTCCATATAAATGTCCACCTAATAGACGTATTGTCGTAGTATCATTGCCTGAGTTAAACTGTACTGGCATACAATACACAGAAATAATGAGCGTACTGTCATAATAATTGTTCAGATCAATCGCAAACATAGTCTCTTCACGTTCCTCGATATACGTAGCATCTTCGAAAATAGTATCTTGTCGAAATATACAATAATAAACTGTGTCGATCCTCAACGGATCTTTAACGTTTTGTAGATCGCATCTGCTGAATGTCATCAACGAAGCGATGATGGCGAGAAAAATGATAAATTGTTTCATTGTGTTTAAATGTTTTATATTTATGGTTAACACTCTTTTTAGATTAAAGATGAAACTAATTTACTTGTGTTTCGCATTTATTTATTAATTTTTATTTAAAATGAAAACAATTCATTTTAGCATATCATAAATTTTAGTAATTTCGAACAAAATTAGAATTCGTTCGAATCAAGAAGAACATGACAAATATAAAAAAAGCACAGACAACTTACAGATCGTTATCGATTGGCGAAGAGATCTTCAACAGTATTACCCATGGAATTGGTACTTTACTTAGTATTGCAGCGCTGGTTTTATTGATAGTTTTTGCAGCGATTAAAGGAAATGCATGGCATGTGGTAAGTTTCTCCATTTTTGGAACTACACTTGTATTATTGTACTTATCTTCAACATTATACCACAGTTTTACCAAAGAAAAGGCTAAAAACCTGTTTGCCCGTTTCGACCATGCAGCCATATTTCTGTTAATAGCAGGAACCTACACTCCATTTTTGTTAACAGTACTTCGTGGTGCTTTGGGTTGGACTTTGTTTGGAATAATCTGGGGAGTTGCCATTGCAGGAATAGTAATCCGTTCCATTTATTTAACCAAATTCAGAAAACTAATGGTAGGCCTGTATTTAGCCATGGGCTGGATGTTTGTATTTGCTTTTGGTCCAATGATGAGATCTTTACCCGGAATTAGTTTTATGTTTCTGGTATTGGGGGGCGTTCTGTATTCGATAGGCGTAATCTTCTATGCCTGGAGAAATTTAAAATACGGGCATGGCATTTGGCACTTGTTTGTTTTAGCCGGCAGTATTATGCACTTCTTTTCAGTAATTTATACTTTGAATTAGACATTTTATTTTCAATTCAGTTCTTCGAATCTTACATAAGCTGCATCCCAATCTAATTTAGGAGTCGATTTATATTCGGTAACCTCGAAAGAATTTCTGACAACTTCCCGAATTTCACTTAAAGAATTTACTACTCCCATAGCTTTGGCTTGCATCATTAAATTACCAATGGCGGTGGCTTCTGTGGGACCTGCAAAAACAGGAATACCAATGGCATCAGCAGTCAATTGGTTCATCATTTTATTGTTTGCACCGCCTCCAATAATGTGTAATTTTTCAATTTTATTTCCGGTTACCGATTCTATTTGTTTGATTGTGAATTTATACTTTAAAATCAAACTATCGTAAATACAGCGGGTAATTTCTCCTTGAGTTTTCGGAATAGGCTGATTGGTTTTGTTACAATAATTCTGAATTGCTTCCGGCATATTCCCCGGATTCAAAAACGATGAATCATCGGGATTAATTAAACATTTAAAAGGTTCAGCCGCATTGCTTAAATCCACAATTTCCTGCCATTCCATTATTTTTTCTTCATCCCAAATTCGTTTACATTCTTGGATGAGCCACATTCCCATAATATTTTTCAACAATCGGGTTGTACCTTCCACTCCTCCCTCGTTTGTAAAATTCATTGCCAACGTCTTCTCAGAAACCTGCGGCACCGGACTTTCAATCCCCAGCAGCGACCAGGTTCCCGAACTCAAATAAGCCCATTTTCCATCGCTGGCAGGAACCGATGCAATTGCCGAAGCTGTATCGTGTGAAGCAACCGCAATACAAGGTATTTCGCCGCTTCCGGTTTCTTCCTGAACTTCAGTTAATACTTTTCCAATTTTATCTCCAGGCTGAACAATCTCACCCATTAGTTGCAAGGGAATTCCTGCTGCTTTAAAAAGTTTGGGCTCCCATTCCGGTTTTCCCGGTTTTAGCAATTGAGAAGTACTTGCGATTGTATATTCGTTTTTCTTAATCCCGGTAAATAAATAGTTCAACGTGTCGGGCGTAAACAATAAACTATCTGCTATTTTGAGTCGCGAAAAATTTTCTTGCACAGACGCAAACAATTGAAACAAAGTATTAAACTGCATAAATTGAATTCCTGAAAGAAAGTAGGCTTCCTTTTTGGGCATTACTTCAAAAAAATCATCCATGGCATTATCGGTTCGATGATCGCGGTATGCAAAAGGCAACCCAATCAACTGTCCCTCAGACGAAAGAAGTGAATAATCGACTCCCCATGTATCAATTCCAATGGAATCGGGTTGAATTTTAAATTCATCAATACATTTTTTAAGTCCTGTTTTTAGCTCATCAAACAAACTAAAAATATTCCAGTAATATTTTCCATGAATTAAAGTCATTTGGTTTTTAAACCGGTGTATTTCTGTTAATTCAAGTTTCGAATTTTCTATTTTCCCAAGAATAGCTCGTCCGCTTGATGCTCCAATATCGAATGCTAAAAAATGTTTTTCACTCATTTACAGTTGAATTTAAGAATAAGCCCCAAATTAACATTTTTAGTCGAATTGAAGTATCCTGCGGTGTCATGAATTCAACTAAAAATTTGAACTTTTACAATCTTCATCAATTTGTTAATAGATTTTCTTTATTTGGATTTGATTTTCTTATAACATTCCATAATTTTAATTGTTTTTTGTTCTCAACATAAATAGAAGTATATTACAAACACTAAATATTATTAAAATGAAAACACTATTAAAAGTTTGCTTGTTCTCAATTTTCTCTATTTTTCTACTTCAACCAGTGCAGGGGCAAAGACTTCTAAATAAATTAAAACAGAGGGTTGAACAAAAACTCGAAGAAAAAACAGAAGAAAAAGTTGAGGAGAAAGTTGACGAAAAAATAGAAGAGAATAGCAGTGAATCAGAAACAAACGACAATTCTGGTACTAATTCTGGCGAAGAACGAATGCAACGCGGCTTACAGGGATTAATGAGTGGAATGGGAATCTCAAGCACACCAGTTCCAATTGCCGAAAGTTATAAATTCGATCACCTAATTCAGATGCACATTGAATCGTACGATAAATCGGGAGCGAAAATCAGTGAAGGTGAGTTTATTACACACCTCAATCCAAAATCGAAAAGTATGGCCTACCAGGTTTTATCAGGCGACATGGGAAAACCAGGACAAGGTATGTTTATAATTGATGCTGAAAATGGAGCTACCATTATTCTAAGCGAGGAAAATGGTAAAAAATCTGGAATTGTTTATGGAATGGACAATTACATGGAAACCCTGGGAGAAACATACGAGGATGAAGATCTTGAAGAAACTCCGGATATGTATTTGGCAAATCCAAATGTGAAGAAAACAGGCAAAACAAAAAACATTGCAGGATATAAATGCGAGGAATTCATCTATACCGACGAAGAAACAAAATCGAACATATGGATAACGAAAAACCTAAAAATGAATACACAGGATTTTTTCAGCACCTTATTCAAAACCAGTATGTATTCGCATGGAATGGGATGGGGATACATGATGGAAGCAAATTCGGAAGACCTTCTAACCGGAGAAAAATCACTCATGCAGGTCAGCAAAGTAGAAACAAACTCAAACGTAAAATTTACGATGAGCGATTATGAAATTACAAATCTGGGATCGATCCAGATGCCGGAGGAAAAGTAAAATTAATCAAAAACAATTCTGCTTCTGATCTAAAAAAGAGGATCTCAATTTAATTTTGACATCCTCTTTTTTTTAAGACTTATTTTTGAATTGTATCCCAAGCCGAATAACAATTGGGTGGACTCTTTATACAACAAACAGTTCCTTGCTTCCTTTTCAACTATTTATTCTGTCTCAGCTATTTTATCAATGGGAGTTATCTCTATTTTTCTGAATTCCACTTCCGAACCTTCAGCCTGAACTGCAATTTGTCCTTTATTGGTGGAACAGTTGAAACCATGATTTACAAAATCATCGTTCACCCAAACTTTAATTTCGTTTTCCACACATTCAACAACCATTTTATTCCACTCTCCCACTGCATTCTCCGAACCATCGGTCATATTCAAAATCCTGCGTTTTTTACCTTCGGTAATCCCCCACTCCTCTTTTGGGCCGCGGCGCATTTCCATATCGGTAACAGAAACATCTTCTACAATACACCAAAAATCTCCGGCATTTTCGTGAAACATTTGCACTTCCAACGATTTTGGAAACATTTTATATAAGGCCCGCGGAGTTGACGCGTGAATAAGAACACCGCAATTCCCAGGCTCTCCGGCAAAACGGTATTCCACCTCCAAACGGTAATTCTGATAAATCGAATCACTTATTAAATGGCCGGGAGGAGTTCCCAAACTCACCAACATTGAGTCGCGAACAATAAACGGATTTATTGTGTCTGGATTATCATCCATCGCCGGAACATCAACGTGCCAACCGGTTAAATCAAATCCGTTAAATAAACTTTTTGTTTCGGGTTCAGAAGAACAATTACATGATGAAACAGTAACAAGAATAAAAAGAGTAAAAATTGTTGTTTTCATTTTTTATGATTTTTTAAATTTTCGAATTTTAATCAATAAATATTTCTTTTAGTTTAATAAAGAATGATTTTTTACGTTCGGAGCTAATTCCCCAATTCACCGGAACACTTTGATATCCTTCATCAAATCCTTCGTTTACCATTCTGAAATCAAAATATCCCCACGATGCAAAAGCTTTTGTAGCCGCTACAAAATTATTATCAGGCTGGTCGAAATCAAAATGATCGTCTTCGTTAAAAACAATTGGCATGGGTTTATACGATGGAAGGGCTCGAACTTCCGCCACCATTTCGCTTATTCTGGAGGAAATTTTTACTCCGTTTCCATGAATTAATACAAAATCGGAGACAGCAATAATTTTATCGGGTGGAATTGTATTCCCATTAAAACTGGTTGCAACCAGTATTTCAGGAGCACTCGTTTGTATTCTTAAAATCAATTCGTGAATTCGATCTTGTTTAATAATTGTATGGTCATATTTGTTATTGTTGCACTCGTTCGCCACTTCAATAATTACGTTTGTATATCCATTTTCAAGTATCCAGGTTACGCTGTTGTCAACCGCCGCAATCACCGCACTTTCATCTTGCAATCGTTCATCCTGACCAAAATAAAAGAGTCCCAAAATCACAACCATTCCCAATTCATCGGCACTTTCAACAATTCTACTCATTCGTTGAGCGAACTCCGGGCGCAAAGTTCCATCAGCTTCAAATGCATTATTTTCCCAGGGTTGATTTTTTGAATAACCCTCTGGACTACCGCCCTGGAAATTAATAGTAAATGCCAGCAAACCATGAATTCGCCAATCGCCCATAACCGCAATAAATTCGTCGGTATTTCTATTGGCATCCCAAACTCCGGTATCCGCATATTTCCATCGCTCCACCGTTTCAGAATTTAAATCATCGAAAACACCTTGAACCATTCGGGAATTTGGCAGTAATCCTTCAACAAAAACACCATTCCAGCTTCTGCCTTTAAAAGTTGGAATTCCATTGATGAAGAATTTATCGCCTTCTATCGAAACTTTTGTACTTGGTTTAAATGTTTCTCCGGTAGTACATGAGAACGTAAAAAAAACAATCAATAAAAAAATAAAATTTGCTTTCATGTTTATAATTGTTTGTTTTTAACGGCAACACATGTAACTCGCTGAAAAATCATCATCCTGTGTGCCAATATTTGCCATGCTCGTTTCATAAAAATCCATTTAATTACGGTTAATCTCAATTCAATTGTTCAATCGCCCATTTTATGTATTGTTCCCAATCGTAATCAGTAACATCGTGGCCACCCGTTCGAATATGGTAAGCAACTGTATTTTGAATTGGCTGATTTACTTCGGGCATTTCATCGGAGGTAATTCCCTTTTTGCCGTATAATTCATAAACCGGCGATGCATAAAATGCCGAAAGAAATTCTCCCCCCGGATCGGCCCATTTATCTTCCTCGGCACTTGCAACATAAACGGGGCGCGGGGCAATAAGAGCCAGCAATTCGTGCTGATCGACCGGTAGTGCTTTTTCGTTATTATTATAAGATCTGAAATTTCTACAAAACCAGTGTGGAAAACTTGTGTTAATTCTGCTAACTGTTTCACCAATTTTACGTTTCGAAAGCGCAGCACCGCCACACCCCGAATCGTTAGAAATTACAGCCGCAAACCTTTCGTCGGTAGCTCCGGCCCAAAGCGATGTTTTTCCAAGTCTCGAGTGTCCAAAAACAATTACTTTCGATTCATCAATTTCACTATCTTCCTCGAAATAATCCAGACTACGACTCAATGCCCACGACCAGGCAGCAATACTACCCCATTCGCTACTTTCTGGTTGCTGTTGATTATCCTGATAAAAGAAAGGGTGAATTCCATCGCTAAAATCATCTTTATCTGCGTCAACTTCACAATAAAAAATGGTAGCCAGGCCAAAACCTGCGTCAATCATTTTTTCAATCGCCCAACGGTTATTACGCACACCGCGCGACTGCTCGGTAAGCTGATTGTTTATTATTCCGAACGATTCATTATCCCGCACCCAGGCATCCGAAATAATTACATTCACATCGTCGGTAACAGTATGATTTCCATAAAAATTATACCCTAAAAAAATGGGTGCTTTTTCAACTGCTTTGGGTAAATAAATCAGAATGGTAAAATCCAGTAATAAATCATTTTTTTGAATCGTAATTTCAACTTGTTTCCGTTTTGCCTTTCCGTTAATGGCATTGTTGCTTTCTTCAACCACCTCGAATGAAGCGATTTTTAATTCTCCAGGTACTTCGCCATAAACATTTTGAGTAAAAAATTCTAACAATTCGGGACGACGTTTCTTTTCCCATTTTTTAGAAGTTTTTACTTTTTTCCCTTTAAAAGTTTGTAACAGATTGGGAAGCTCAAATTCGGGAATTTTGCTTTCGTCGTAATTAGCTTCGAACTGTGCAAAACTAAACTGGAAAGTTAAAATAAAAATTAAAAAGACTGTCGTTTTTTTCATCCGTTTATAATTGTTTATTTTTTAAGGTAACAGATGGAACTCCCATGAATTATAATCCTACTTCTTTGTGTGATTTTTTCTCATGGTCGTTTCATATGATTATAATTGTTTATTTTTTAGGTATCCTATTAAACTCGCTGAAGAATCATCCTCATGCGTGAGGAATTTTCATCATTCTCGTTTCATTATTTAAAGTTCTATTGGTTTCCTGTAAAGATACAATTTGAGATGGAAAAGGCAAGGATATTTTGAGGGTGACAGGAATTTATTAAAGCAGTAGTGACTCAACGAATTTAGATTGCAACTTGCAAACGAATTAAAACGAAAATATGTATTGTGAATTTAATGACAAGCAGGCAGCAACTGTTAACCAAAAACTTCAAACTCTTATTGCTTTTAATAAAAATGATAATTACTTTTAACGTACCAAATCAATCAACATTGAACAATCGGCCTCAAATAAAATTATCTGAAGGAAATTTCAACAAAAAATCTGTCGTTTTTATCGATTTTGAATTTAATTGGGATCTTGTAAACTTGTTACGCAATTATTCAAATTCAATTTATATAGGTTCCGAAAAACGCTGGGTTATTTTAAAACAAAATTTTAATTTGAACCATTTTTTCAATCGTGTTAATGAAATTGCCTTTGTTGATTATTCAAACTTCAAAAAAAAATAAAGTCGAAAAAACCATCATTTTTAGAAAAGAAGAATCCTACGATTCAAATAAAATTAAACAGCAACTTAGCACTGCAACCATTAAAAAAATTGCTGAGGTTAAGATATGGATGCAACAAATACGTTACAGTGAGAACACGATTAAAACCTACATTCATCAACTCGAACTTTTTTTTGGATACTATTGGCAAAAAACTCCCGAAGAAATTGTTAACGACGATATTGAAATTTTCAACCACAAATTTATTCTCAAATACACTTTAAGTCCAACTTTTCAGAACCAAACCGTTAGTGCCTTAAAAAAATTTTATACCTACCACTTTAACCAAAATATTGATGGAGTAAAAATTGAACTACCCCGAAAATCGACAGCATTACCAAAAGTTATTGACAAAAATGATTTACAATTAATTTTTAAAAGCTTAAAAAACGCAAAACATAAAATGGCCTTAGAAACTATTTATGCATGTGGGCTGCGGCGTAGTGAATTAATAAATCTGAAATTACAACACCTCGATTCAAAACGAGGAATGCTTTCGGTAATTAATTCAAAAGGGAAAAAGGACAGATTAATACCGATAAGTCCGCGTTTACTCGAAAAAATGAAGGTATATTATTTGGCCTATAAACCCCAGGTATATTTTATTGAAGGACAGTTTCCGGGTAAAACTTATTCTGTTGGGAGCCTGCAGAAAGTTTTTACAAATGCACTAAAAAAGAGTAAAATAAACAAACCCTTTACCATACATTGTTTACGGCACAGTTTTGCTACACATTTGTTGGAAAATGGCACAGACTTAAGATATATTCAGGAATTACTTGGGCATAAATCGTTGAAGACGACCGAAATTTACACCCATGTAAGCAATAACAGTTTAAAGAACATAAAAAATCCCTTTGACGACATGGAAATATAAAACACAAAAGGTGTACATTACACACCCTATACAAAAATATAAGGTAACTTTGGTGTACATATAGACTAGTTGTAGTGCATTAGGAACCTAATAATTAATTAGAGCAAAATGAATAGTATGAAAGTTGGAATAGATTTGGGGGGAACTAAAGTCTTGATTGTGGCAGACAATATTGAAGAGAAATTTAAAACAGGAAATGATTTTAGGCCCTCACAATTAGAAATAATAATCAACACCTTTATTGAAAATAATAATTTAAGTCCTACTGGTATTGGCATAGCTATTCCAGGGCTATTAAGTAATGATGGCGTTGTAGTATCTTGTGATGTTTTGCCCCATTTTAAAGGGTGGAATGCAAAAAAGGCATTAAGAAAATATAACGCAGTTGTGAAATCCATTAATGATGTAAAAGCTGCTCTTGCTCAAGAGTTTCATAATTGCAATAATAATTTTACAGGTGGAATAATCATGGTTGGAACAGCTGTTGGTGCTGCATTCATTATTAATGGAATACCATTATTAGGTGAGTCGGGGTGGGCAGGAGAATTTGGATATTTCCCACTTATAATAAATGAAGAAACAAAACGAATTGATGAGGTATGCGGTGGCTTTTTTTTGGCACAACAATTAAATATGACTTCACTCGAAATGTATAATTTAGCAATGAGCGGTGATAAAAATGTTCTTAACGTGATTGAAAAGGGAGGTTACTATTTAGGAGTAGCAATTGCAGGTCTTATTAATATTTTGAATCCAACAAAAATTTCGATTGGAGGAGGTACTACCAATTTACCAATGTACTGGGAAGGAATTGACAAAGGAGTAAGAGAAAATATTATTCCTGATTTTTGGAATGATAAATTATTAAATAAAGTTAAAGATGGATATAAAGTTGCAGCATTAGGTGCATTAAGAATTCTATAGTTTTAAAGACATAACGCACTACAATCGAATTCTAAGACTATACCAAATAGCCGCCAGTGCACCTCTCACACCACCGTACGTACGGGTCTCGTATACGGCGGTTCGCCAAGTATCAGCATTTCGCTCTTTTCACCAAAACACCTTCTGTCTTTGTTTAAAATAAGGCTAGACTGGGTCACCCCGAGAGCTTCCTTATCGAATTACGGACAAACCTGACGTTCAGCCCTTCAGTACTCGTGAGACCTCCGCCTTTTAATGACAGCTCGTTTCCTGTACCTACTATGGCATCTGCTGACTTCTCACTAATTAATTTGAATCAGTGAGACCTCCCCAGGTAATAGCATGTTCCTTCCTCCAATGCCTGCTGAATCTACTTAATAAACACGCTCCTTTTCAGGCTTTTGGACGTCACAATGATGTGCTTGCTCATCCGGTTTATTTAGCTGTTATTTGCTCATTATTCAATCTCAAATAATATCCAGTTTCTGTTCGTCAGTACCAGAGTTTGCCGTTTGGCTTCCTTCACTGCACTCCTCACGGAGCACCAGCTTGCCACTTGCT
>Ga0075120_10001803_pt1 | contig 16350 bp, 16 predicted proteins | sample AntAceMetag02UKL_FD_69792 | JGI IMG/M metagenome (GOLD analysis project Ga0075120, IMG submission 69792) | Saline lake microbial communities from Ace Lake, Antarctica - Antarctic Ace Lake Metagenome 02UKL | ecosystem: Environmental > Aquatic > Non-marine Saline and Alkaline > Saline | place... | reverse complement strand
ATGCCACAGAGATCAGAGAGCTTACAACAGGAACACATTTCCTTCTTGGTAAACTGTACCTTAACTTTATCGTTCCAAGCTTCGAGGACATTAACAATTTCTTTAAACATCTTTTTAAAAGACTATAGACTGTAGACGATAGACCTTAGACTTTTGTGAAAATTTTACGAAAGAATATTTTTTAATGTCTTTATAATTTTTCATCTTCAAGTCTACAGTCTCCGGTCTAAAGTCTGTAGTCTAATATACACTTTGTTGGGCACTTATTTTTACCGGCTTCTAAAGTTTCCTGAGTATTTTCTTTTGTATAGTCAATTGCTGAAAGATTATCTTTCATACGATATGGAGAATCCTCGACTCTTGTACAAAGAGTGCAGCTAATGCAACCTTTGCCGCAAACTTTCTTTACCTCAAGAGCTGTGTCTTTATTAGCGCAGGCAACATTGTAAAAAGTGAGACCTTTTTCAATTGGAACAATTTCAAATAGGTTACGCGGACAAGCTTGTACGCATTTTTCACAGCCACCGCATTTTTCAATATCGACATGAATTAATCCTTGTTTTAAAGTTATAGCGCCAACCGGACAGACTTCGATGCAATCGCCAAAACCAAGACATCCATAAGCACAATCAATTGCTCCGCCAATTAAGTGAGCAGCTTTGCAGGTGTTGGGTCCAAGATATCTTGATGAAGCTTTTTTCTCCCCTTCTTTTGCACCACAGTGGCATATAGCTGTTTGCTTGTGGGCTGAGATAGAACTTGTTAAGTCGAGAGTTTCAGCTATCTGTTTATTAGCTTGGTCTCCGGCGGGAAGACAACCAGAGAAGACATTCTTTCCATTAACTACCGCCTCAGCGTAGGCACGACAACCGCTAAATCCGCAAGCTCCACAATTTAACCCCGGAAGTAATTCTAAGATCTTCGCGGCTCGGGGATCCTCCTCTACTTTTAATTTTTTGCTTAGCAAAGCTAAAAGCAGAGAAAAGGCAAAACCAGTTAAACCTAAGACTAATATTGGGATTAAAATTTGTTCCATTTTATGATGCGATTAATCCGGCAAAGCCCATAAATATAAGGGCAAGTAAACCAGCAGTAATTAAAGTTAAGGCTGCCCCTTGAAATACTCGAGGTATGGTAACGTAATGAATTTCTTCGCGAATTCCAGCCATAATTAATAAAACCAAAGAAAATCCTAAGCCACCTGAGAAGCCAAAAACAACGGCTTCCAGGAAGCGGTAATTTCTAGTTACCATAAATAAAGCTGAACCGAGAATTGCACAATTGGTAGTAATTAACGGTAAGTATATTCCCAGCGATTGATAGAGAGAGCTGGAGTACTTTCTTATAAACATTTCGACAATTTGAACTAGTGAGGCAATTACCAGTATAAAGACTACATACTCAAGGTAAAATAAACCAAACTTAACTAAGATAAGATTATAGATAAGCCAACCAATGCTAGTAGCTAAGGTCATTACAAAGGTAACAGCCATGCCCATGCCAAAGGCTGATTCGATTTTACCAGAGACTCCTAAGAAGGGACAGATTCCCAAGAAGTAAGAAAGAACAAGATTGTTTATTAACAGTGTTGAGATAAATATTAAAATTAAATCTTTCATCTTCTATTCTTCAATTTTATTCATTATAGCCACTAAAAAACCTAAAACCAAAAATGCTCCGGCCGGAAGAATCATTATGATTAAAGGGTTGTAATTCGCCGGTAGTATTCTTATTCCTAAGATACATCCGGCTCCAAGAATTTCCCGGATTGAACCTAAGATAAATAACCCCCAGGTAAAACCAATACCCATGCCTAAAGCATCGCGCAAAGAATTTACAATATTATTTTTCGAAGCAAAAGCTTCACAGCGGCCAAGAATAATACAATTAACAATAATCAGGGGAACGTAAGGGCCAAGTGCTCGGCTGATTTCGGGAAATTGAGCCTTGAGGAATAAATCAACGATTGTAACAAAGGTCGCGATGATTACGGTGTAAACTGCAATCCTCACCTGATGAGGAACTATTTTTTTAATTAACGAAACCACTAGCGAAGAGAAAAATAAAACAAAGACTACCGCCAGACCCATAGAGATACCGTTTATAGCTGAGGTAGTAACAGCTAAAGCCGGACACATACCAAGGAGTTGGCGAAATACCGGATGTTCTTTCCACAGACCTTTAATGAAATTTCTCATTTACTTTATCTTATTTAATATTTCCTTAATGTTTCTTGCGATATCTGCATCCGTAGGTGCAAGTCTTAAAGCTTCCTGAAGGTATTTTTTGGCTAAACCGGTTTCTCCTCTGCTTAGATAAATAGCGCTGAGATTTTGATATGACTGAAGCAGAGTCGGATCTAGTGATATTGATTTTTTATAGTATTTGATTGCTTTGTCATATTGTTTGGTTTTTGTGTAAGTAAAAGCAAGATTATGAAACCCCTCAGCATAATTAGGATTAAGCTCGGTTGCATGCTTAAATGACCAGGCTGCCATTTCTAAATTTCCTTCAATTGAGTAAATATCTCCCATATTGTTATGGGCCTTACAACTTTCCGGTGAGGCTTTGACTGTTGCTCGCCAAAAAGTTTCCCGATCTCTCCAATCTTGGTTACGAATAATTGTCCGGGTTGAAAAAGCACCAACCAGCAACATTATCACTACAAGGACTATGTTTTTTGCTTTTGGGGTTTGGCTGTATTTTTTTATCAAAAAAGCAATAAGCATGAAAAATCCTACAGAAGGAATATAAAGGTATCGCTCGGCCAGAGTCCAGCTGATTAAAACCGGACTATAAGTTGGAGCCAAGAATAAGACGAATATACCTAAACCAAAAAAGAGTTCCTTCGACCGTTTAAATAAAAGAGGTAGAAAACAAAGAGCTATCAATAATGCGGATAATTCAACAAAGAGTAATTGTTGAGTAATCCTGGCCGGCTCGTGATAAAGAGTCAGTTGAGCTGGCCAAAGAAGTAGCTGCAGATGAGCAAAGAAAGAGTAAACTAATTTGTAAATCGGATTATTGGTTCCGATTATCGTCGGAGTACGCAATATTTCTATCCGATCAGATATCGCCACACTTTTTTTAATGAACCAAGTTGTGACAATTAAAATATAAGGTATCCAGTATTTCCAATTTTTCTTTACCTGTCTATAGGTAACGTCATAGAGTATGATTACTAAAGGATAGAGCCCCAAGTACCAGTTGGTGTGAAAAGGATTACAAAGAAGAATTGAAAACATATAAACTACCGGTCTTAGCTTGTTTTCTCGAGTAGCTCGCCGATAAAGAATGAATGAAGCAAAAAGAAGAGTAGCTGCGATTGAATAGGGATTTCCTGAAATCCAGGTAACTGTTTCAGCATGTACAGGGTGACAAGCAAAAAGAAGAGTGGCTAGGAAGCCGGGCCAACAACCAAAAAAACTTGATAAGAAGAAGAAGACTAGGACTGAACATATTCCATGAATAATAAGATTACTTAGATGATAAGCGAAGGTATCCAAGCCAGATATTTTGTAACTAGTCCAGTTAACTAAGTCACCTAAACTGTGGACACTTGATAAGTTACCTATATTAGGATTGTCCCGAATTGTGGCAATATCATCAGAAATAAACCCACCATTAAGTGAGTTAGCATAGACTACAGCACATAAAATTAAAATTGCGAATATAAACTTTGTTTTTTCCATCTTTACTCTTCTTAAAACTAATTACTATCGATAAGTTCCCGGATTCTTTTAATTCGCTTATTCAAAGTATTTACTACTGCTCGCGAGGAAACTGTTGCTCCAGTGATTGCTTTTATCTGGCTTTTCTTTTCTATATCACCTTTTGTGTAGCTTATCTCGTTACTAATATCTAAATCTTTAAATTGCTTTTTAAAGGCTGATTCCTGAATTTTTGCTCCCAGTCCCGGTGTCTCTAAAGATTCTACAACTTCGATACCTTTTAAATAATGCAGAGACGGGTCACTAACTACTAGCATCTTTATTTTGCCCTGATAGCCTTGGCCTGATGCGATAAAGCCGTAGCCGATTAAGTTTTTCTTTTGATCGAAGAGTTTATAGATTATCTCTTCCTCAATAGTGATTACTTTTATTTCTGCTGCTTGGGGAGCTAGAGTAGTTAGAGCTTCCTCTACTTGCTTTTCCTTGTTTTTCTCAATTTTGGTATTAGCCAATCCGTAAACAACTGAGAGTAAGAGTGCACAGATAAGGCAAACCGAAGTTAGTACAGAGGTTATCTTAACTACTTCCCTCACGTTCCAAACCTCCTCGGTTTTGTATAACGATTAATTAAAGGTGTTAGGGCGTTCATAAAAAGAATTGAATACATAACACCTTCAGGTAATCCACTGAAATATCTTATTATCATTATCAGTAGGCCGCAACCAATACCGAATATATACCTTCCTCGCTTAGTAGTTGGGGTGGTGGCTGGGTCAGTAGCCATAAAAAAAGCTCCTAGTAATAAACCGCCGCCGAATAAATGGAACCAGACTGATCCCCAGCTAGGATTAAAAATAAAGAAGATTGCTGAGGTAATCGTTGTAGTCAGTAGTAAACTTAAAGGAATACGCCAACCAGCAATTTTTCTTATTAAAAGATATATTCCTCCGATGATTAAACAGATTGCCGAGGTCTCACCTAAGCTTCCTGAAACCTTACCAAAGAATAAGGCTGTAGTCGGCGTTATTACTTGGCTAAATTTTCTCAAGACCAATGGTGTAGCCGAGCTTATCGCATCAACTGAACTCGGGTTTATAAAAGTAGTAAGTATTCTAGGATAGGCAGCCATAAGGAAGGCCCTACCGATTAAAGCCGGATTAAAGATATTTGCCCCTAATCCGCCAAAAATATGCTTTCCTATGCTAATGGCAACTATTGAACCTAAGCTGGCAACATACCAGGGTACTGAAGGCGGAAGAGTTAGAGCCAGAAGCAAGCCGGTTACCGCTGCGCTATAATCATTTAGTGTCGAAGATTTTTTGCCCAGAAACAAAATTATTCTTTCAGTGATCATGGCACTAAATATACAATTTGCAATAAGGATAACAGCTCTTATTCCGAAGAAGTTTATTGAAGCGACTACTGCCGGAGAAAGAGCAATTATTACCTGTTTCATTAGAAAAGGTGTATTCACTTTTGATTTTAAATGAGGTGGATTACTTACCGTTAAGGTCATAATTTTTTCCTATCTTTATATAGTGGACAATTGGTATTTTTGCTGGACAGCTATAAGCGCAGCACCCACATTCAATACAGTCAGCAATATTAAATTCAGATAGTGAGGCATACTCCTCCTTTTTAACTCGTTTTACATATTCTAAAGGCAAAAGATCCATTGGGCAGGTGTCAACACAGCGGCTACAACGCAAGCAAGGCTTTTCTTCTGAATCATCAACCTGATCACACAAGAATAAAAATCCGCCGGCGTTTTTAAGAATTGGATAGTCTAAACCATCAAGAGCAATTCCCATCATTGGACCACCACAAATAATTTTTTTCGGCTCTTTTTCAAACTCTAAAATTTTCTTATCAATTAGCTCTTGAAGGGTCGTTCCAATTTTTACCCAAATATTTTTCGGGGTTGCTAAAGCGTCACCACAGAAACTAACCAGTCTCTCAACCAAAGGCTTGTTCAGATAAACCGCTTCATAGATTGCAAAGCAAGTAGCAACATTGTGGACTAAAGCGCCAATGTCAAGAGGAAGTCCTTTTGGCGGGACTTTTTTCTTAGTTATAAGTTGAATAAGCTGTTTTTCTCCTCCCTGGGGGTAAGCAGTATCTAAGACAACGAGCCTTATTGGGGGTAAATCTGTCTGCCGAGGCTCTAGCCTAGGCAGGTCAAACTTTTTGGTATTGATAAGGAGATTAACTTTTTTTATCGCTGCGGATTTATTCTCCTCAATTGCAAAGATTATTTCCTTAGGATTAATCAACTTAGCGATTAATCTAATTCCTCTGAATATTTTATCCATATTCTCTATCATCAAACGGTAGTCGCAAGCTAAGTAAGGTTCACATTCACAACCATTGATTATCAGAGTATCGATTTTTTTGGGAGGGTCTAATTTCACATGAGTTGGAAAAGCAGCTCCGCCCATACCGACTATGCCGCAATCGGCAATAGTTTTTAATATTTTTTCCTTAGTTAATAGTTCAATGTCCTTATCTTTACAGGATGAGTATTCCTTTTCCTCATCCTGACATTGAATAATGATTGCCGGGGCTTTTTTCAGGGTTGGATGATACCAATTAGCGATATCAATAACCTTCCCGCTTTTGGGAGCATGGAGTTGGGCTGATATTGCTCCGCTTGCCTTAGCAATTACCTCTCCTTCGCTAACCTGATCCCCTTTTTTAACACAAGGCTTAGATGGGGCTCCGGTATGCTGAGATAAAGGAAGATAAAGCTTAGAAGGATTATGAAACTTCTGGCTAGATGAATCGTGTTGAGGTTCTTTATATTCTTCTACTCTAATCATGGGTAAATATAAATATAGTTGATAAGAAGAACCCAATTATACCAACAGAAACAATGATTGTAAAGGGCGTGAAAATATCGGCCAGTAATGAACAAATAACCATTGCGATTAAGAAGCCTAGGTGGGAAATAAATTCTAAGCCGCTAAAAATCCTTCCCAAAAGCTTGCCATCGCTTTCTTTGTGAATTAAGGTATTTATCCCTACAATTACCGGTGAAGCAAGTAATCCCAAACCAAAGCCCAAGATAATAGCATGTAAAGGGACGGGGTAGGCTTTTAAAAAAACAACAAAAAATATTATATATAATGACGAAATAAGCATCGAGCCATTAATTGCCTTTTTAATATTTAGTTTATGAGCAATACGTCCGTAGATTAAGGAGCCGAAAAATATTCCGGCTGCCAGAGAAACAACGGTAAAGCCAACATCTTTGACTAATGAAGAGAGTGTTTCCTGGATAAAGCGTATAAAAACAACGTATAAACTTCCGATATAAGAAAATGCAAAAAGAAATATTTTAAAAGCATATTTTGTTTCGCCGGAAGTCCAGATATATTTAAGGCCTTCCTTGAACTCAAGAATAAAAGATTTTTTAACAGTTGTAACCACATCTTTGCCAATATCTACGATATCCCGCAGGTAAAAGGAGCCTCGGTGATTGCTAACTACGATAAAAAATACAGCTATTGCAGAAATAAAAAAGGTAGCAGCGTCTACGGTAAATGCTGTGGCTGTACCGTAAGTTTCAAATATGATTGCACCAAAACCAATCCCGATTAGGGCTGCTATTGCGGCAGTAGTAGATACAAGCGTATTTGCCAAAAAAATATCCTTTTTATCGGTAATTTCAGGGATAAAAGCCATTTTAGCCGGAATAAAAAATCTTCCTATGCAAAACGATAAAAATACAAGAATGTAAACTGATAACAACGAATTAAATTTTAAAAAAGCCAAAGGTATTAGGAGTACAAATAATCCTCGAAGAGCATCGCTAACATACATTGTTTTGCGTTTATCCCAGCGGTCGATATATACGCCAGATATTGGAGATATTATAAAAACCGGTATTATAGCCAGACTCATTACAAGGGCTAGTCGTGAGGAAGATACAGATGAGCCTGAGGGAGAAGCCGAAACCTTTGAAACCAAACCGAGAAGAGCAATTTGAGTAAGCCTATCGCCAAACTGCGATACAATCTGGCCAAGCCAGAGAAGAAAAAAATTACGTTTTCTGAGTAATTTTAAGTATTGTAAAAGCATTTTCTATTATTAGCAAGCCCGCGAGAGGGGTTGAACCTCTGGCCTGAGCTTTACGAAAGCCCTGCTCTACCAACTGAGCTACGCGGGCAAAAGCCTTAATTTATGGTATCATAATTTGCTTTTAAATTGTAACAGAAATAAAAGTTCTTGCAAGAGTAATCAAATCTTGTTAATATATGCAACTATGAGTTTACCAACGCCCTATTATCTAATTCACGAACGGAAGTTATTGAAAAACCTAAAACTTATAAAGTATGTTAGGGATCATTCGGGGGCTAAGTGCCTTTTAGCTCTAAAATGCTTCTCAACCTGGTCAGTTTTCCCCCTGATGAGAGACTATATCGACGGCTCAACCAGTAGTTCACTATATGAGGCTCGCTTAGGGAGAGAGAAGCTTGGAAAGGAAGTCCATGCTTATAGTGCGGCTTTTACTCAGGATGAGGTAAAAGGAGTCAGCCAATATGCTAATAAGATCATCTTTAACTCAATATCCCAATTAAAGAGATATCAAAATCTTGCCGGTTCTTTGGAGATAGGTTTGCGAATAAATCCCCAAATCAGCTTTTCACATTTTGACTTAGCTGACCCGGCTCGTAAATTTTCAAGACTGGGAGTAGCCGACAAAGATTCTCTCTCAAGCATTAAGAAATCAATTAGCGGCTTAATGTTTCATTTTAATTGTGAAAATGATAACTTTGCTAATTTTTCTTCGAGCATTGACTTTATTAGCCGGGTTTACTCAGATTTACTAAAAGAAATAAACTGGGTTAGCTTAGGTGGCGGAATCTGTTTTACTAGTAAGGGCTATCCAATAAAAAAATTCACTAAATTATTAAGAGATTTTAGTGACAAATTCAAGGTAAAAGTTTACCTAGAGCCAGGAGAAGCAGCGATAACTCAGTCAGCTGAGTTGGTAACTAAGGTAATAGATATTGTCCATAATCAGGTAGATATTGCGATTGTTGATTCCTCTATCGAAGCTCACATGTTAGACTTATTAGTCTATCAGACTCAGGCTAAAATTGATAAATCCGGAAAAGGTAAGTTCAAATATATGATTGCTGGGAGGTCATGTTTGGCTGGGGATGTGTTCGGCACTTATCGATTCAAATCTCGGCTAAAGGTTGGAACTATCATTAAAATTAGTGATGCTGCTGGTTATACAATGGTTAAAAAAAATTGGTTCAACGGACTCACAATGCCTTCAATTGTCATAAAGAGAAAAAATGGATCATTAGATTTAATTCGACGTTTTGAGTATAAAGATTTTTTAGAGAGTCTATCGTAAGGGGGCAATGTTATGAAAAAAAATGTAATAATCTTTGGTGCTGGTGGGGTTGCTCACGTAGCTGCACACAAGTGTGCGCAAAATAATGATATTTTAGGCGATATTTGCATTGGATCAAGAAAGCAGGAAAAATGCGATGCAATAATTGAAAGTGTTAAAAGAAAAAATAATATAAAAGATGCCAGCAAAAAAATATACTCGGCTCAAGTAGATATTTTTGATATTCCGGCGACAATAAAGTTAATAAAAGAGACAAACTCACAGATAGTGATTAATTTGGCAACAGCCTATGTGAATAAATCGCTTCTGGAAGCTTGCATCCAAACCGGTGTAGCTTACATGGATACTGCTGTGCATGAGGAACAGGATAAGCCTTGTGAGAATCCACCTTGGTATGGAAATTATGAGTGGAAGCGTCGCGATGAGTGTAAGCAAAAAAAGATTACTGCTATCTTAGGGGTAGGTTTTGACCCAGGAGTTGTAAACGCCTATTGTGCCCTGGCAGTTAAACATCACTTTGATATAATCGATACTATAGACATGATGGATGTTAATGCTGGAGATCACGGTAAGTATTTTGCAACTAACTTTGATCCTGAGATAAATTTTAGAGAATTTGTAAAGGTTTGGAGTTGGATTAATAAGAAATGGGTTAAAGATGATGTTCACAGAATAAAGAAAACTTATGATTTTCCGGTTGTCGGTAAACAAACTATCTATTTAAGCGGCCACGATGAGATTCACTCCCTCTCAAAGAATATTGATGCTAACAGCATCCGTTTCTGGATGGGTTTTAGCGAGCACTATATAAATATTTTTACTGTACTGACTAAGCTAGGTCTAACTTCAGTAATACCGGTAACGACTGCTGAAGGAGTCCAAGTAGTACCGTTAAAGGTCCTAAAAGCTGTTCTTCCTGATCCTCTTTCGCTGGCACCTAATTATACCGGAAAAACTTGTATCGGTAACCTTATTAAAGGTCAAAAAGATGGTAAGAATAAGGAGATTTTTATCTATAATACCTGCGATCATGCTGAGTGCTTTAAAGAGGTAGAGTCGCAAGCTATCTGCTATACTGCCGGTGTTCCACCGGTAGCTGCTGCTATGCTAATTGCTCAAGGAGTATGGGATGTGGCAACTATGGTTAATGTTGAAGAGTTAGATCCGGATCCATTTATAGCCTTACTTGATAAAATTGGCTTACCAACCCAAATCCAGGAAGCTGAAGTTCCAGCATTACAACCATAAATTTCTTGCAAAATCGTGAAATTGTGTAATAATAAAGAAAATTGATTGAAAGATTAGCTTTTATGCTATACAAAACAAAAGAAATAAGAAGCAAGGATGGTGACGGAAAGATACCCTCTGACTGACGAACGTGTGAATTGCGCAATAATTCGCCATTCTGGCGAGTTTTTTTGCGCTCCCTACCCCTTTTTCTTTTCCAAACCAAAAATTCATATATCCCGACTCGCTTCGGGATCAATTCGACCCCTTGGGAATACTCGGGGTTTAAAATCTTCGACTTTGTCGAGTATTTTAAAGGAGGTGATTAAATGAAGAAGATATTTGGTTATGAATTAATAATGGACCTTCATGAGTGTGATAAAGATATAATTACTTCTAAAAAGAAGTTACAAGAATATATTGATAAACTATGTAAATTGATAAAGATGAAAAAGTATGGTAAAACCCTGCTTCCTTACTTTGGTGAAAAAGCCGCTTATACTAAAGGCTATTCCCTGGTTCAGCTAATCGAAACCAGCTCTATCACTGGTCATTTTTCAGACTTCTGGGGTACTGGCTATATTAATATTTTTTCTTGTAGGAAATACGACAAGGATCTTGCTAAAAAGTTCACCAGTAAATTTTTTAAGGCTAAAAAGACAAAGACAAGATTCTTAATACGTTAAGCTTTCACAATCTCCGGTTTTCTAATCCAACTATAATTATATTTTTTCGATCTTAAGGATATCTAATCCCTGAGGAAGTTCTGGCCCGAGAGCTTGCTGAAGTTTAGACTCTGATATTTCTTCTATAAAATAAAGAATCGACTCCACCTTACCTTCAATACCTAGCTTTAAAGCAAAGGGGAAACTAATCTTAACGTGAGGGCTAAATCCTTTTGTAAAGTAAAGTGGGAGACCAGACCTTCTTAAAGCTTTCTCTAGGAGGTGAAAAATATCTAACTGTGAGTAGTAGATCATATCGCCTTTTTTGTAAAAAGTTAGTTTTAAAGAAAATCTTAGCTCATTCATGTTTTTTACTCAAATTAGAGTGAGAACTTTTAATAAACGACCAGGGAAAATTAGCTGTGTCTGCCCTTAAGTAAAGGTTATAATCGATTCCTTCTTCTTTGAAGGATTCTTCCCAAATTTTCCAAGAAAATTTCTCCTTGTAGCCGTCAAATTTAGAACCTTTAGTAAAGGCTCGGTAAATTACTGCTGATAACTTTCTTGAACCTCGGGATAATGCAGCTTCAAACATGCTTCTTTCTATCGATGAGATTGAGATTTTAATGTTTCGTCGCTTAGGGATGTGCTCGAGGATAATTTTTCTTTTTGAATTTAAAGTTTGCCTATCGTCCATGCTGACGTTTTCCCAACAGGAAAACGGTTTGGGGATAAAGATGTTCAGACTTACATTTATAGCTAGCCCGCTAAGGCGGCGCAACCGATCGATGAATTCTCCAATTGCAATTAAATCTTCCCTTTTTTCTTGAGCAAAGCCAAACATAAAATAAAGCTTTAAATGTTTTATCCTCAGTGAGCGAATAATTTTTACGGTCTCAAAGAGCTTTTCTACTTCAATTTTTTTGTTTAGCTTTCCACGCAAAGAGTCTCTAGCGGTCTCAACAGCTACAGTAAGAGTAGTTTTTTTCAAGCTAACTAATTTTTTATACAAACGGCCAACAACATCGTCAATTCGAAGTGATGGTAAAGAAAGGCCAATCTGATGTTTTTGGAAATAGGGATAAGCTGAGTCAACTAATTCTTCGATTTTACTATAATCCGAAGCTGAGAGAGCCAGAAAAGAAAAATCGCCATAACCACTACTTTTATAAATAGCAGTGATTAACTCACTTATTCTTTCAGGACTTCTTTGCCGATAAGGATAGTACAAACATCGAGCTTGGCAAAAAGTACAGTTATTAGGGCAGCCTCGGGCAATCTCTATTAGAGCTCGATCATGAATAATTTGAGTATGAGGAGTTAACCATTTTGTAGGATAATATGATTTGTCTAGATCTTTTACATAGACACGTTTTATCTCTGAACTAGCTTGCCTCTGTTTAGGCTTAAATTGGTATTGATTATCTTCTAAATTATTTTCATAGAATTGAGGAACGTAAAAACCTTCAATTTCTGCAAGAGCTTCAAGCCTAGCCTTTTTGCTTTTGTGTTTTCTTAAAACCTCAACAAAGCTTTGTGCAACCTCTTCAAATTCACCTAAGTAGAAAAGGTCTACAAATTCTGCTAGAGGTTCAGGATTAGCAATTCCTCCACCGAGGACTATTAGCTCTTTCCTATCTTTTGCCTTTAAGGGGATGCTGCCTAAATCAAGAATATTAAGAAAATTAGTAAAGTTTAACTCACAGCCAAGATGAAAACCTATAACTTGAAAATTATCTATAGGAGTTTTACTTTCCAAAGAGAAGAGTTTCTCCTTTTCTCTCCTCAAGTATTCTTCTAAATCTTCGGCTGGTGAGAATACTCTTTCGCAAACTAAGTCAGGATATTGATTAAGAAGGCCGTAGATAATCCGAATGCCTAGATTGCTCATTCCGATTTCATAGAGATCAGGGTAAGAAAGGCAGATTGTTATTTTATCAGCATGGGACTTGTTTATTGCATTCCATTCATTACCGATATATCGCTGAGGTCTTCTAAAGTTCCTAAGGTCTATCATCGTCGAGCTATGTTAAAGAAGATTCCCAAAAGGATGAAGTTAATGAAAAGATTGGTCCCTCCATAGCTAAGGCAGATTAAAGGGAGGCCTACCACTGGCAGTATTCCTAATGCCATGCCAATATTAATAAATATATGTAAGAAGAAAATCAAGGTTATTCCTAAACATAAGTAGTATGCGAAGGAATCGCGCAATTCTTTGGCTTTTTGTAAGATTTTTTTCAAAATCAACCAGTAGAGCATAAGCAGAAACAATGCTCCCAAGAAACCCCACTCCTCAGCTATGACTGTGAATATGAAGTCAGTATGTCTTTCAGGAAGGAAATTGAATTGATTCTGGGTTCCGGCAAGGAATCCTTGACCGGTAAGTCCTCCTGAGCCAATAGCAATCTTTGACTGAATTATCGTATAGCCTGAGCCTAAGGGGTCAATATTAGGATTAAGAAATACAGTTAACCTGCGGCGTTGGTAATCTTCTAATCTTTTTAAGGCAAACGGAGAAAGAAAAATCCCGAGTATAATAAGAAAGATAAGGTAGCGTTTTCTTATTCGCGAAAAAAAGCCTAGGCCAAAGAAAATGAAAATAATAATTAGGGCTGTGCCTAAGTCCGGTTGATTAAAAATAACCAAAGCATTAACTCCGACTAAGCCTAAGGGTACCAGGAAGTTCTTAAAAGGCCTTCGCCGCTCATTTTGAGAGAAAAAACGAGCAAGAATAATAATTATAGCTATCTTTGACAGTTCTGAGGGCTGAAAGGTAATACCGAGAATTGAAATCCAGCGCTGAGCTCCCATTGCGGTTTTACCAAAGAAATAAACTAATAATAATAGCAATAAATTTAGTGCATAAATTATGTATCCAGCATCAAAGTAAATTCGGTAATTTATTGAAGCAAATATTGCCAACAAAACCCAAGAAGCGATTATCCAGATAATTTGCTTATAGAGAATAGCGGGATCAGAGAGTTCACCGGCCTGGTGAAGGCTGCTATAAATAGAGAAAAGGCTTAATAAGTTTAAAGAGATTAGACAAAGCACAATTGTCTTTAAACCGGATATTTTAGATGAGAGCACTCTTAAGTTAATCATTTCTAAAGCAGCTTCTCCTCGTTAACTTTTTTCAAGAATTTATAAACAACTCGTAAGGCTTCATGGCTTGAAATTCCATTTTCCAAGAAAACACAGATAGTATATCTTGAGTCCTTGTGAGGGAAATATCCTACGAACCATCCATGGGGATGGCCACTTGCTTGAGCGGTACCGGTTTTACCGGAAAGCTTATAGGTGAGATTACTCAGTAGAGTTGCTGTACCATCCTTTTCTCGGATTACGCCGCGCAAACCTTTCTTTACCTCGTCTATATTTTCTTTTTTATACCCTGCGTAGGTTTTTGAGGGTAATCCCGAAGGTAGATCACCGACTTTTTTAAGAATTCGCGGTTTGACCAGATAGCCATCGCTGGCAAAGACATTGATTGCTATCAAATTTTCTAAAGGTGTAGCTAGCATAAAACCTTGGCCGATAGAGAGATTAGCCGTGTCGCCAGCAAACCAGTTTTGTTTTAGGGATTTCTTTTTCCAGCGCAGGGTAGGAACAAATCCTTTTTTTTCATAGGGTATATCAATGCCGGTTAAAGAATCTAAACCAAAACGTTTTGCCACTGTTGATAGAGCATTTGGCCCTAAATTTAGGCCGAGATTATAAAAATAAGAGTTACAGGACTGGACAATCGCTTGATATAAATTCACTAAGCCGTGGGTTTTCCAGCACCTAAATGTTGATAAACCGACTTTTACTTTTCCCTGGCAAAGAAATGTTTTAGTTGGTTTTATTTTCCCCTGCTCCAGAGCAGACAGTGCTATTAAAGGTTTAAAAGTTGAGCCTATGGGATAACTTGCCTGTGTGATACGATTAAGTAAGGGGCTGGATTTATCTCTAAAAAGTCTAGATACGTTTTTCCCTTTTATAAAGCTATTAGGATCAAAAGAAGGAGATGAACAAAGAGCGAGAATTTCACCGCTGTCGGAATTGATAAGAATAACCACACCCTTTTTTTTACCCAATGCTGCAAAGCCGAGCTCTTGAATGCGGCTATCAATAGTAAGGTGAATATCTTGACCCTTTTTGGGACGTCTTTCTCCTAAAAATCCAACTAATCGGCCTCCGGCATCGACTTCAACTAAATCTCCACCATCCTGGCCTTTAAGGTAAGCGTCATAATATTGCTCTACGCCGAGAAAACCAACTCGCTCCAAAGGTTTGTAGCCGTATTTTTTCAACTTCTCATAGTAAGAAGCAGCTTCTTTTACATAACCAAGGAAGTGAGCGGAATTTTCACCCTGAGGGTAGTAGCGTTGAGGCTTAGGGCTTATTAGGATTTGATCGGCAAACTTCTCTTTTAACAGTAAAGCTGTGATTTTATCAATATCCTTGATGATTGTTACTGCGCCAAAGGGGTTTTTTGAATTCTGGCGATAATTCTTTTTAATTGATATTAGGCTTCGGCCGGTAAACTTACCTAAACTTTCAAATAAAGAAGCCTTTTTACTTTTGATTTGATGAGGAATAACGCTAATATTAAATATAGCGTGGTCATAAGCAAGGAGTTTACCGTTACGGTCAAAAATTGAACCACGAAGTGCTGGCGTAGGGATAAGTCTTACGTAGTTATTTTTGGCTCGCTGTTGATAATAGCGGCCATTAATGATTTGATAGAAAGAAAGTACTAAAATCAGTAGTAAAAATCCACTAGCGTAGATTTTTTTAATACCGTCTGTAGAAAAATTAAAACTAGATTGTTGTCCGGGGCTTTGCCTTCTCATTATTTTTTTTTAGTAGGTATTCTATGGAGAAATAAATTAAAAGAGACTGTACAAGAAACTGTATCCAAAAAAGCGGTAAAATTAAACCGCTGCTGATAGAACTAATAATCAAATGGGTAACTAAGGCCAATAGAACTAAGAAGATTTTTACAATAAGGATGTGAATCTTCTTATTTACAAGACGAAAATAAGATAAAAGATAGTGATTTAAGAGGCAAACAAAAGGAAACTCTATCAGGCTTGCTGGCCTGACGTTGGGGTTAAAAGAATCGCAGAGTAAGCCAAAGATTGCGCTTATTAACAGTGCTGGTAATAAATCCTCGTTTAAAGAAATGAAGATAATTCCTAAAAAAGCAAATTCGACAACTAGAGAATATCCCAGAGGCCTAACCAAGTCAAAAAGAAAAAAAGAAGTAAGCAACAGTAGAGTTTTTAGTTTCAAGCCTTTCATCTAAGAATAAAGACCTTATCAAAGAATGCTCCCTGGAAAGCTAAACTTACCGTGATCTCACAAAAAAGTTGATTGGTTCCTTTTTTAACGCTTTTGATCGTACCGACTTCAATTACTGACGCTGAAGAGT
>Ga0075120_10001802_pt1 | contig 16367 bp, 17 predicted proteins | sample AntAceMetag02UKL_FD_69792 | JGI IMG/M metagenome (GOLD analysis project Ga0075120, IMG submission 69792) | Saline lake microbial communities from Ace Lake, Antarctica - Antarctic Ace Lake Metagenome 02UKL | ecosystem: Environmental > Aquatic > Non-marine Saline and Alkaline > Saline | place... | reverse complement strand
GTTAAGACTATTAAAAAAGGAAGAGATGTCAGGCGTATTTCAGATATTGATAGTCTTGCCTCGGCTCTTCAGGCTTATTATCTAGATAATGCTGCCTATCCTACAGCTGCGGCCTGGACCTATTCAACAGGTGCTTTTTTAGGGGATCTTACGACAGGCAACTATATAACTCAGACCATAGAAGACCCTAAGAACGATGCTACTTATAAGTATGCTTATAAGAGGGATGCTACAGGAGCTATACCTTTTGCGGTTATTGGTTGCAAGACCTTTGAGCAACTTTCTACTATGGGCGGTACTGTTTCAAGTGAAACATTATATTATTATAAACAGCTCTATGAAAGATAGAGATGCTAATTTATTAAACTCTGGAGGTTTAAAGATGAGAACCTCAAGAAGAGGCTGGACTTTGATTGAGATGGTTATGGTTATAGTAGTTGTATCTACTTTAGCTTCGATATCCATTATTAAAATAAATAATGTTATGCATGCAGGTAGAGTTGCTACTGCGGTCTCAGAAATTAATATAATAAAGAAGGCTCTTATGAGTTATTTTGGTGATAATATTGCTTTTCCTGCTAATGCTTCTGCCGGAGCTGATCCCGGTTTAGTTCCAGACTATATAGACTCCTGGCCGGATGAGAATCCCTGGAATGGAGAGTACGAATATAATTACGGCACATATGCTACTTTTAATTTTGACGGTACAGCAGGTAATGAAGCCTATCTCTCTATAAATAAAGGAAGTGATGATTTAACATCTGAGACATGCGTAGATGTGGATAATCTCTTAGACGATGGTACGACTACGACCGGTAAAGTCAGGTCTAATGGATCAACTTATATCTACATCTATGTTTCAGAAGGCTAAGATTAATATTTTAAATTGATAAGATATGCCTACATATACATATAAAGCAATAGATGCTAACGGAAAGTATTTTAAGGGCAAGCTTAAGGTATCGAGTGAGTCTGAAGTAGAGGGCGTGCTCTCTCAGCAGGGTCAAACGCTTATAAGCGTCCAGGAAGCAGTTAAGAAGCAGCAGCTTTTCTCTTCGACAAAAAAAGTGTCTAAGATAAAGAACAGCTCTCTAATAAGCTTCACTTACCAACTGGGAACATACGTTGATAGCGGTGTGCCGCTCTTAAGTTCGCTATATGATCTCTCTAAGACCCCTGAGGATCCGTACTTAAGCAGTGTAGTATTTGATATCTATTCTATGATAGAGAAAGGTTTCTCTTTTGAGGAAGCTTTGAAATCTTATCCCAAAATATTCGACAACTTATATGTAGGGGCTGTAAGAAGCGGTGAGACAACAGGTAATCTGGCTGAGGTTTTAAAATATCTCTCTCATTATTTAGAATGGAAATCTGCGATAAGATCTCAGGTTATGCAGGCCATGATCTATCCGGTTGTTTTGTTGCTTGCTATAGGCGGAGCTATGATAGTTTTGGTTACGTTTGTACTGCCTAAATTTATAGGTATATTTGAAGGTATGGATATGGAAATACCCATCACAACCAAGACGCTGATGTGGATGAGCAATACTGTTCGCACTCAGTGGAAGGTCCTTATCGTAGGCTCTATTGCCGCTTTCATTGCTTTTAAGACTTACCTTGGTACTCAGCAGGGAAGGTTATTGTTTGATAGATTGAAGTTTAAACTGCCTATATTTGGAGTACTGCTTAATAAAGTTGCCGTATCTCGTTTTACTCATACTTTCTCAATGGCTTTAAGGAGCGGCATTGATGTTATAAGAGCATTAGATTTATGCCGCTCGGTCGTAGGCAATAAGGTCTTAGAGATGGACATATCTTCAATAAGAGATAAGGTTAATATAGGTGAAAATCTAGCCAACTCTTTTAAAGAGAGCCGCGGGTTTCCTCCTCTACTTACAAGAATGGTCTCAGTTGGTGAGAGTTCCGGTACGTTAGAGGAGACAGTACGTAAGGTATCTGAATACTATGACAATGACGTTCCTAAGACTATAACCAGGGTCTTTGCTTTGATGGAGCCGTTGCTCTTGGTCATTATGGGCATAGGCGTAGGTTTTATAGCTTTTTCAATATTTGTTCCGATGTTCAATATGGTTAATGTTGTTAAGTCACATTAAAAAATGGTTTTATCTCTGTTCCAAAATTATCGTCATAAGAAAGGTTCTGCTCTATTGACAGAGGAGAAGGGCGTCACTTTCGTCTCAGCTGTTATCCTGGTTGCTGTAATGTCGCTCTCTATTTGGGCATCTCTGGTATTGAGCGATGTAATACTTAAGGCAAAGAGTATTAGTACGACTGAAGATGAAATGCAGATAATAGTCAACGGCCTTTTAAGTTTCTATAGAGATTGCGATCAGTTTGTAACTGATAGCGGGGATGCTGCAGCAGACTTCCTAGACTTAGAGACTCAGCCTCTAGCAGCCCGCTTTGAGGGCACTGCGTCTCTGCAGAGTTACAGACAGAGCGTTTGGGACGGCCCCTATGTTAGAGGGGGGTATGATGAGGATAAAGACGGAGATACTGTCGATTTTATACAAGAATATCTTAAGGATGCTTGGAATAAACCCTGTACCTATGATTATACTGCTGGGGCTACAACAGCTACCATTACAAGCTATGGTTTAAATCGTGCAGCTGGTGGAGGAGACGATGTAGTTATAACAATTACTGCAAATGATGTGGTTGAGGAGAAGATAAGAAATACAAAAGGAGAGCTTGCTTATATAAATGCCAGAAAAGAAGAGCTGGAGACAAGATATGATAATGCAGGTGAGACATTTTCCCCTGTTGGATTTGATATAGACAATTTATTTCAAACTTACGGCTGTGATACTACGGGTCTCATTAGTCATTGGAAGATGGATGAAGGTTCTTGGGATGGAGTAGCTCCTGATGCAGTAGATTCTCAAGGATCTAATGATGGCACTGCCTACGGAGGGGTGACTACTGTTTTTACAGGCAAGCTTGGTAGATGCGGGAGTTTTGATGGGGTGGATGATTATGTGAATATTCCGGGATATTATCTCAGTACAGCTACAGCTGGAGGAGCTATTGAATCATGGTTTAATAAAGCAGGAGATTCATCAGGCAGTAATTCTGCTGGGGGAATATTCAGTAATGGGGGATCAAGTCGGCCATTAGTTTATGTATTAAATACTGAAAATATTCAGATTTATTGGAGTGGTGCCAGCGGGATGTTAGTAGGTGGAGGCGAGTATACTAATACATATAGCATTTCAGAAGACGAATGGTATCATGTTGTTTTTTCTTGGACAGAAGATCATTATTATTTGTATCTTAATGCGGTTTTGAAAGAGGATAATGCCTTTATACCTTCAACGCCTATTAGTGGAGATAGTTTAATAGGTAAATATAGTGCCGATAATGTTTTAAATGGCTTTATCGACGAAGTCCGTATCTGGAGCCGGGCTTTACCTGCCAGCGATGTTTTTCAGGAATACTTAAGAGGGGTTTATTTAACTGATTGGGCTTATAAATACGATGAATGGCAGAGTGAGTATGCCTGGGATAGCGGAAATGGAGTTTTTTATAGTTTTGGTCCTGATAGAGTTACAGGAGGTGATGATGATATATACCAGAGTGAATAGAAAAGCCTTTACATTACTTGAGGTAATAGTTGTGATTGTTATTGTGGGCATCTTTGCCGGGGTTTTAACGCCCCTTGGTAATATTGCTATTAGGCAAACAAAGATTCGGAGCACAGAAGAGAAGATAGAGATTCTTGATAAAGCTCTATCTTCATATTATGAGAGCAATGCTGAGTTTCCAGAAGATACGACACTAGATCCTAATGATCTAACATCTTTAGAGACGGCAGGTTATATTAGTGAGTCTGAATATGGTGATGACTATGCTTATGATGCTTGGCGGGTAGCTTTTCAATATACCTATAATGCCGGTCAAATTAGCGCTACATTACGTTCATTTGGTCCGGATAGGATTGCAAGTGATGACGATATTCTTTATATAGTGCAGGCCAAGGACATCTGGAAGAAGTGGCGTAGAGATACTCAGAAGAGGCTGAGCAGGGTGAACCAGGCTGTTGAAAAGTATATCTCAAAAGGTAATACCATTACTACTGGGAATAGCTCTGAGGTTCTATCTTCTGAGCTTGATGCTGCTGATATCTATGATCCCTGGGGAGAGCCTTACCGTTATGATGAGAATCTATCTACCTTCTATAGTTACGGTCCGGATAGTTCTCCGAGCGGCGAAGATGATGTCTATGATGAAATATATCCGGCAGGAGTTGATTTAACACCATAGTTATGAGTTATCTGTACAATAAAATTAAAGGTGTAACTCTGATGGAGCTTATCGTAGTCATTATAATAATGGGGGTTTTAGCCGGGCTGTTAACTCCTCTTGCAGTAACGACTATAAGAAGAGCAAAGATATCTAACGCTGAGAGCAAGCTCCATGCTTTAGGTGAGGCGTTGAGGCTTTACTATGAGTGTAACTTTGATCTGCCAGCCAGTGATTTGACAGATCTTTCTCCGGAGTATATTAGGTCATCTGAGTATAGTGGTGACTATGCTTATGATGCCTGGAGAAAAGCCATTGTATATACCAAATCAGATTCAAAGAATGCAACCCTTGTTTCTTATGGGCCAAATAGGATAAGCGGGGGAGATGATATAACATACAATGTCTCCTGCAGCGATATCTATAGGAACTATCACAGAGCAGTAGAGGATGAGTTGATAGAGGTTAACAAGGCTGTTGAAGATTTTGTAAGAGATGGTTATGCTTTAAGCAGTTCTATTACATCTGAATCAGCCGATTTCAGTACTTATCTAATAGATAGTGATTATAAGTATGATAACTGGGGCATTAGAGGTGCTCCCGGAGAAGATAGGGCAGCTGGAGAGCCTTACCATTACGATGAGACCAAGCAGACATTTTATAGCTATGGTCCTGACGGAGCTGATGACTCCTGTAGTGATGATGATATTCTACCTGAGGGTATGCCTTAGATATAATGTATAGATTTAATCAGTTATTAGTATTTAAGCATTCTGGGTCTTCCGGCATCACCCTTATGGAGCTTATTGTTGCAATTATTATCTCATCACTTATCGCTGGTACTTTTGCCACTGTATTCTATAATATTACAACTTCTGAATTAAAAGATGCAACTAGAGACGAGCTGGATATTATAGCTGAATCTTTGCTCGATTTTTATAAAGATCTAGACCAGTTTCCTGGAGATTCCGGAGCTGTTAGTACTGACTTTCTTGATTTAGAGAGAACCCCTACGCCTAACAGTAGAATGGATGCTGCAGATACAGATTTACAGGCCTATAGGGTTGGTCTTTGGGATGGCCCTTATATTCAGGATAAGTTTGATGATGATAGCTATCAAAAAGATGCTTGGCAGAATGATTATATCTATGATTATACTTACGGAGATGATTTTTGTGTTGTTACAAGCTATGGTCAAAATGGAGCAAGCGGAGGAGGAGACGATATAGTTGTTAGGTCTAATGCTATAACAATAAAAGAGGATAAGATAAGAAGAGTACAGGATGAGCTCGATGTTATCCAGATTGCATTAGCTGATTATGTAAGAGCAACAGGATCTGCTCCAAGTGATATCTCAGACCTGTTTGAATGGGAGGTTTTGAATCTGCATATGGATGAGTCTGCCTGGGCAGGGGCAGCAGGTGAAGTTGTTGATAATAGTGGTATGGGTAACAGCGGTACTGCTAATGGAAATGCAGCTATATCCGCCAGCGGTAAGGTGGGAAGCTGTGGAAATTTTGACGGTAGCGGTGATCATGTCAACTTATCCTATTCTAATGTTATTTTAACAACGCAGGATTTTACTGTCACTGCTTGGTTTAAGACCAACTTAAACCATCCTGCTTATGGAAATGAGGGAAGAATTGTCAATTTACATAGAGCCTTACCGAGTACCGCGCTGGCTCTTTATGTAGAACAGGATCAAATAGCTCTATTATATCATACTGGTAGTGCGCATGTTTTTAGGAAAAGTACTCAGAATTATTATGATAATCAATGGCATTTTCTTGCTGTAACACATGATGAATCAGGCACAGAATACAATATGTATTATGATGGTGTAGAGCTGGGCCCTTATTCTGATTCTTTTGTCTCTCCTTTGAGTAGTTACGATGCTCAAATCGGTAGCTATGATGTTTCGACTCGATTTTTTAATGGGTCTATCGATGAAGTCCGTATTTACAATGTTGCTCTCTCGGTAGAGGAAATTTATCAACACTATCTTAACCCAGGATACCCAAGAGATTATTTTGACTTACATGATTATGCTTTTAAATATGATGCCTGGGGTAATGAGTATGTTCTAGATTCGATGGCAGTAGGCGGTAATACAGTATATTACCTCTACTCTTACGGGCCAGATAGAGCTGATGATTCTGGGGCAGATGACGATATAAATCCTAGAGGCCTATAGTTTTTATAGATATATATCTTTTAAGTAGAGATAAATTTTGATAGAATTAAATGAAATATGAAAAATAAAAAATATCTTAGTCTTGAATTAAGTAAAAAGAATCTTAAAATAGTTGAGATCGAAGGTTCTTCTAATGGCGATTTTAAGATAGTCTATTACAAAAATATAGCTATACCGATGCTTACTCTTCCTGGAGGGGAGAAGACAAAAGATATAGTTATTGATTGGGATATACTTCTCACTCAGTTTAAGGCTGAGATTAAAGATAGAAACTACAGCAACAGTTCGATATCTTTAACAGTACCTTCAAAAGATGCTTCTGATGCAGTTCTTACTATTCCGATTATCAAAGGTAAGGATATAGTACAGTTCCTAGAGCGTGAGATTAAGAAGACAACAGTAATTCAAGAAGATAGAAATAATAAGATCGAATATCTAAAGCTTGGAGAGAGAACTGTTAAGTCCGGTAGGGTTCAGGATATTTTTACAGTCTTAGCGGATACAGATAAACTGAATAGTTATTTGAATAATTTTGCATCTTTAGGCGTAAAGCCGCATATGTTTACAATCAAGCCCTATACGCTTTACAGCTTGCTGCAGAGCCTCTATCCGGAACTCAATAATATTGTTCTCGTTGATGTGGGCAACGAGTTGACGTCTATGGTTATAATTAGGGATGGTCAATTGAAGTTTGCAAGGAGCATGTATGTAACTATAGGGAATATTGCTGAGGTGGTATCTCAGGATAATAATGTTCCAGAGAAAGAAATAAAAGATTTTATTGATCAATATGGATTTAAATTTGAATCCTATCCTGAGACAGAAGAGGGTAAGAGATACAAGAGATCTATTTCAAGATTCTCAGATAAGTTCAGAGCTGAATTGCAGAGGTCGATATTATTCTATCAGGAGAAGTTCGGCTCCGGAGATAAGATATCTAAAATAGTTCTTACTGGAGGCGGGTTGGAAGTTGCCGATATAACTGAGATCTTAAAAGAGAGATTAAAGTTAGAAGTAGAGACTCTGCCTATTGCAAAGCGGCTTATTGCCGATGATGATTTTAAGAGCCACTACTCTCTTTATGCTTCATGTGTCGGCGGGGCTTTAATCTCAGACTTAAAAAGCAAGTTTAATCTTGCGCCTAAGGTAGAGAAAGCTAGGACTAGTAAAAGAATATATCTTGAGATAGTGATGGTATTTCTATTTGTCTATGCCACTATATACTATCTTTACCTTGGTCATAAGAATAGATTCTCTGCGCAGAAGAAGCAGTTTAATCAAGTTCAGTTTGAGATAGATAGTTATCCGGAGAACTTAGAGCAGGAATATGAAGATGTTTTAATAAAAAGAGAAGACTCTGCTAGGTTGAGAGATGTTTTCTCGAGATTACAGAGGCCTTATATTGGATGGGAAGGGTTTTTTACTGAGATTTCAAATCTTATAGACTCGACTATGCTAGTGGTTGATTTTTGGGTAGGATTTAATAGTGAAGGTGCTATGGTATTTCAGATTCAGGGTGAATACGAAGGCACTTATCCGGATGCCCAGTTGGTATTAAGAAAAGCAAGGCTGAGCTTTGAAGAGTCAGATTTATTTCAGAACATTAAATTTGAGATTGAGAGGTCTGGCAAGGTCAAAATAGGAGAGATTAGAAGTTATTCTTATACTATGGCTGGATATATAAATCCTGATTTTTTAACTAAGAGAGAGCTGTGACGATGTTTAATTTTAGAGTTGATAAGCAGTTTGCAATAATCGTTTTCTATATTTTATCGGGGATTCTTGTTGCCGTAGCGCTATATCTTCTTCTGATCATTAAGACCACCAATAATGTAGAGGATTATAATAACAGGATAGATATCGCCTCAGGTGAAAACAAAAGAAAGGTGATGATGCTTCAGGCGATAAGTGAATTTAATAAGGCCGATCTAGAGATAGAGGCAAAGACTTTGAAGTTCTCTGACTATATACCTCATAAGGTTGCTACAACTGAGTTTGTTAAGCTTTTGGATAGTTTCTCTTCTGAGTTCGGCTCTAAGTATGGGTTGAGAGATATGAGGATTGATATTCTACCTCTTACGGAAATAGAAAAGGGGTACTACCAGAGACAGTTTAGAGTGTATTGTCGAGGCAGGTATATGGATTTGATGAAATTTTTTGATATTCTTCAGAGAGCAAAATACCTTATAAATATTGAAGAGCTGAATGTAAGAAGAAATCCGGAGATAATACCCTACCTCGATGTGGATTTAAGGATAGCTATAATTCAAGTCTCAGAAGAAGAGTAGTACAAGCCTTCCTAAAAGCAGGATAACTATCGTTCGTTGACTCCTCTTTGGTTATAATATAGAATGGCCAGATAATATAATAGGCCGAGATGGCGGAATGGCAGACGCGCATGGTTCAGGATCATGTCCTTGAAAAGGGGTGGGGGTTCAAGTCCCCCTCTCGGCAGTGATATATATGTTATGGAGAGTTTAAATTTCAATATAGGGCTCTGGAAAGCACTCTTTGAGACAGCGCTGCTTGTATTAGCAGGCTATATTAGCCTTAAGATAGGAATATTTAAAGATAATACAGCGAAGGATTTAACGAAGTTTATAATCTATGTAACTTTACCTGCGCTTATCTTTTACTCTTTCAGTTCTCATTTAAATAGAGCTAACCTCGGAGGCTGCTCTCTGTTTTTTTTGGCCTCTTTGATTATTTTCCTAATAGGTTTTGTGGTCGGCCTTATCTCTACCAAGTCTCTTGTTAAGAGAGAAGATCTAAAAAGAGAGTTTGTACTATTAAATGCATTCCAAAACTCTGGATATCTTCCCCTGGCTCTGGTTGGAAATCTTTTCTCACCTGCTAAGTCAGAGATTGCCTACCTCTATATATTCTCTTATCTTATGGGGTTTAATCTTGTAATGTTATCCTTTGGTTTTTATTATATGCATGCCTCATCAAAGATGAAGCTAAAGAGCTTTATTACTCCAGCTTTTGTTGCATCTATTTTAGGTATAGCTTTTGCTTTAAGCGGTTTAACAGCTAAGATACCAGGTGTTGTTATTCAGCCGATATATAAATTAGGCTCTACCACTGTACCCCTAAGCATGGTTATGCTGGGAATGATATTGGCTCAATCTAGGCTCTTTAAGCTGGAGTATTTAAAAGAGCTTTCGGTCTTAATTTTCTCCAAACTTCTTTTTATACCACTAGTAGTTCTGGTATTATTAAAATTTATCAAGCTGGATAGCTTCAGCTCTTTTTTAATACTGCTTCAGGCTGCTATGCCTTCAGCTACTACCTTATCTCTGATTGCGCATTTTAAAGGTGCTCATACAGAGTTTGTCTCTCAAGGCATTATGTATACACATATTTTTTTAATCTTAACCCTGCCGTTAATTTTTTTATTGTTTTAAGATGCAGGTTATATCTGGAAGATTTAAAGGTTTAAGAGTCTATGCTCCGCTTAAGAGTAAGATTAGCCCTACGTCTTCAGTTGTAAAAAGGTCTATATTTGACTCCTTAAGAGATGATGTTAAGAATAAGGTGGTATTGGATCTCTATGCCGGCAGCGGGGCTTTAGGCATCGAAGCTCTTTCACGGGGCGGTAGAGAAGCGGTATTTGTTGAAAATAACCTGGACTCTTTAGGAGCTATACGCAAGAATATCAAGCCTCTCAATGGTGTTAAAACTGAGGTTATTGCTATGGATGCGGCTATGGCGATAAGATTCTTAAGAGGTAGAAAGTTTGATATTATCTTCATAGACCCCCCTTATCGGGAGAAGGTAATTAAATCTATATTGCTTGAGATTTCTGAATGTGATATAGTAAGGAAAAATTCGCTTGTTTTCACAGAACATCATAAGAAAGAGGTAGTCTCTAGCGATATCGGAGTCTTTAGGCTGGTAAGAGAAAAAAAATACGGTGATACCGTAGTCTCTATATTTACGAATTCTGTTTTATGAAAAAAAGAGCAATATATCCTGGTAGTTTTGATCCTGTTACACTTGGTCATCTCGATATCATAGAGAGAGGTTTGCGTCTTTTTGATGAGATAACTGTAGCTGTTGCTGATACCAATTCTAAAGATAATCTCTTTACGTTATCTGAAAGAGTCCAGATGGTTAAAGATGCTACATCTGATTTAGAAGGAGTTGTGGTTGAATCGTTTAAAGGATTAATGGTAGATTTTGCAAGAGCTAAAGGGGTTAGGATTATTTTGAGAGGTTTAAGGATGATATCTGATTTTGAATATGAGTTTCAAATGGCTTTGACCAACAGGAGGTTCGCTCCTGACATAGAGACAATATTTATGATGCCCAATGAAAAGTATTCTTATATTTCATCCAGGCTGATAAAAGAGGCAGCCTCTTTAGGAGCGGATATCTCTAGTTTTCTTCCGCAGTCTGCTACAGAGAGATTGAATGCTAAACTAAAGAGGTCTAAATAGTATAATTATGCAAGAGTTGATAAAGAAAGCCTCACTAAATCCAGGCAGGATTATATTCCCGGAAGGAGATGACCCCAGGATTAGAGATGCTGTAAGAGAGATAAAGGAGAGGAATATTGCCCGGCCTACTATCTTTCTAGAACAGGATAATTTCGACGATTTATCGGGGATTAATATTATAAATCCTAAGGATGAAGATCTAATTAAAAAATATGTAGATATTTATAGTGATTTGAGAAAAAATAAAAACATAGCTAAGGATAAAATTAAAAATCTCTTAGAGTCCAACTCGGTTTTTATTGCCGCTTTAATGGTAAGAGAGGGGTTAGCTGATGCTGTAATAGCGGGGGCAGCCTATACCACAAAAGATGTAGCAAGGGCGGTTATTCACTGCATAGGAGCTAGAGAAGGAAGTTCTGTGTCGAGTTGTTTTTTGATGGATACGGGCATTGAAGAGTTCGGCTATAAAGGTAAGTTTATATTTGCAGATTGCGGAGTTATCCTCTCACCTGACTTCCAGCAGCTTGCCGATATTGCTATTAACTCTGGAGACCTTTTTAAATCTCTCTTTCAGGAGGAGCCTTATATAGCTTTTTTAAGCTATTCTAGTCATGGTAGCGCTTCTGGTGAAAGCGTAGGTAAGATAAGAGCTGCAATTAAGTTAGTTAAAGAGAGAAGACCGGATTTAAATGTTGATGGTGAGATGCAGGGTGATGCTGCTATAGTAAAAACTGTTGCAGATATAAAATGCTCTAAGTCTACGGTAGCAGGACGCGCAAATGTCTTAATATTCCCCGATTTAAATAGCGGTAATATATGCTATAAGCTGGTTGACAGATTGACGTCTGCGAATGCTCTAGGTCCCATATTCCTAGGAACTAGATATCCCGGCAGCGATCTCTCTAGAGGCTGCGAGGTAGAAGAGATAGTGCTTGATGCAGCTGTTATTTCAATAATGGCTCAACTAAATAGACAATAAATGTGGTTTTTAACAATTAATTCAGGAAGTTCTTCTATTAAATATAGCCTCTTTAAGGTAGGTGATAGATTATCTTTGGCTGAAAAAGGTGTTATCGAAAAGATTGGCGAAGAGTTATCTTTTTTTAAGACTCAAGATAGAGAGCTGCGACTAAATATACCTGATCACCACAAAGCCATTGATTTTATTTTAGATGCAATAAAGAAAAAGACAAAAGATATCTCTTCTCTAATAGGAGTTGGCCATAGAGTGGTCCATGGAGGCGAGAAGTTTAAAGAGTCTGTTGTTATAAATAATAAAGTTTTAAACTATATTAAAAAATGCAGTCACTTGGCTCCGCTGCATAATCCTCCGGCGGTATTATCTATTGAGGCATCTATTAAATTGTTGAAGAATATTCCCCAGATTGCTGTCTTTGATACAGCCTTCCATCATACTATTCCTGAATATGCTTACAGTTATGCTATTCCTTATAAATTTTATCGTCAGTATAAGATAAGAAGATATGGTTTTCACGGTACTAGTCATAACTATATAGCTTTGGAAGCAGCTAAGGTTTTAAATAAAAAGTTAAAAGAGACTAAGATTATAAGTTGCCATCTTGGTAATGGCTGCAGTATTACAGCTATTAAAGGCGGGCGGTCAATTGATACAAGCATGGGCTTTACTCCTTTAGAGGGTCTTGTCATGGGTACAAGGTCGGGGGATATAGACCCAGCCATTATATTGTTTTTAGAGCAGAAAGGATTTAGCTGTACTGAGATAGATAAAATCTTAAATAGGGAGAGTGGGCTCCTGGGTATCTCTGGTCTAAGTAATGATATGAGGGTTATTGAGCAAGCAATGCTTAATAAAAATAAGCGGGCACGCCTTGCTTACGACATCTTTCTCTATAGGCTTATAAAATATATATCCTCCTATGTCGGTATCTTAGAAGGTGTTGATGCAGTTGTGCTCACAGGCGGTATAGGAGAGAACCAGTTAAGGCTGAGAAGAGATATAAAGAAGAGACTTAAATTTATCCTAGGTAAATTTAATGCAAAGGTCCTTGTTGTATCCACAGATGAAGAGCTTATGATTGCCAGAGAAGGGCTGAGGTTGCTGAAAAGATGATAGATGCTTTAGTGATAAACATTAAGAGTGTTCCTCCTGAGGGACTAAAGAGAACCTTAGAGCTTGAACCTAAGGTTTTGTTGATGGATTTAGAGGTAGATGGTTCGGAGGAAGCTGCAGTTGCTTTTGAAGGTCTTTTGAGATTGGATATGAGCATTGAAATAGCAACTGGTGAGCTTATAATTGAATCTAGGATAGAGCATATTCTGAAGCTTTTTTGCAGCAGGTGTTTAGATGAGTTTAAACTTCCCTTTGATAAAAATTGTATTTTGAACTATAATATTCAGAATTCTGACTCTATTGATATCAGTGATAGCATCAGGGAAGAGGTAATACTGAGCTATCCTCAGAAGCCGCTTTGTAGGGAGGGTTGTGCTGGAATATGCTTAACTTGCAGGGTGAATTTAAACAGGGAAGAGTGTAAGTGCAGAATAGCAGAAAATTGATAATTTTTAAGGAGGTTTTAGATGGCTAATCCAAAAAGGAGACATTCCAATGCGCGGTCTCAAAAAAGGCGTACGCACTGGAAGGTAGCAGAGCCTTCAGTGTCGCTCTGCCCAGAGTGCAAGCAGCCTAAAACGATGCATAGAATCTGTCCACATTGCGGTTCCTATAAAGGCAGGAAAGTAGTAGTAAAAGATGAAAGCTAAGATTGCAATAGATGCAATGGGAGGGGATTTTGCCCCTGCGGCCTGTGTCCAGGGTGCTCAGCTGGCCTTGGAAGAGACTCCTAATATCGAAATCTATCTTGTTGGCCGGTCTTCTGAGATTTCCTCTCTTATTAAAGGAAGAGGGGATGGTATTTATATTGTTGATGCTAAAGAAGTTATCACTATGGATGAAGCTCCTGCGCTTAGTGTGAGGAGGAAGAAAGATTCTTCTATAAATAGAGCCATGGGGATGCTTAAAAACAGAGAAGCCGACGTCTTTATAGGTGCAGGTAATACAGGAGCTGTTGTCTGTGCTGCAACTATGATCCTACGTACTTTACCAGGGGTTGAGAGACCAGGTATTGCAATAATATTTCCAACTGTCAAAGGGTTCTCATTGATGATAGATGTAGGAGCCAATATTGACCCCAAGCCGCTTCATCTTTTCCAGTATGGGCTTATGGGGGCAGCTTATGCTGAGCTGATATTAGATAAAAAGAATCCCAGTCTTGGATTGCTTAATATAGGAGAAGAGGAGTCAAAGGGAACTGAGTTTATGAAGATAGTAAACACTCTTCTTAAGGAAGGAGCTGCTAATTACATAGGCAATATAGAAGGCAGAGATATATTTTTCGGTAAATGTGATGTTGTTGTAGCAGATGGGTTTGTGGGCAATGTTGCCTTAAAAGTATCTGAGTCGGTTGCTATGGCTACTGCAGCATTGCTTAAAAAGCATATAAAGCAAAGTATTTTGTCTAGGTTGGGAGCATTACTGATGCTGCCTGCCTTAAAGAAGATGAAGCGGGATATGGACTATACAGAGTATGGCGGTGCTCCGCTTTTAGGTGTAGATGGCAATGTTATTATATGTCATGGCTCTTCTTCCAGTAAGGCTATTAAGAACTCTATCAAAGTTGCCAAAGAGATGGTTGATATAGACTTAAGAGAGAAGATCAGAGACAGAATAGCTTCGGTGCAAATAGGGGAGATAAGATGAATGTAGGTATTGTCGGCTGGGGTTTCTATGTCCCAGATAGAGTACTTAGCAATGCTGATTTAGAGAAGATGGTTGATACAACAGATGAGTGGATAACAACAAGGACTGGTATTAAGACAAGAAGGATTGCAGGAGATGATATGGCGGTTAGCGATATGGGTGCTGAAGCCGGGAGCAAGGCCTTGGAGAAAGCAGGGCTCTCTCCAGGAGATATTGATCTTATCGTAGTTGCCACTATAACTTCGGATATGTCTTTTCCTTCCAGCGCCTGCTTTGTGCAGAAAAAATTAAAGGCAGAGAATGCAGTCTGTTTTGATATCAGTGCGGCTTGCTCTGGGTTTATATATGCAATGGATGTTGCAAGAGGTTTGATGTCTAGCTCAGGCTATAAAAATGCTTTGGTTATTGGATCTGAGAAGTTATCAATGATAGCTGACTGGGAGGATAGAAATACCTGCGTTTTATTCGGAGATGGAGCTGGAGCTGTTGTATTGTCAGAAGTAGAGAGCGGCGGTTTTTTAAGCAGTTACTTAGGTGCAGACGGCAGTAAAGATGAGCTGCTCTATCTTCCTGGAGGCGGATCTAGAAATCCTGCAACTCATAAGACTGTGGATGAGAAACTACACTGTCTTAAGATGAAGGGAAATGAGCTTTTTAAAATTGCAGTTAAGATTATGGCTAGCTCTGCAGAGATAGTGCTTGAAAAGGCTGGTCTAGATAAAACAGACGTCAAACGGCTTATTCCTCATCAGGCTAACTCTAGAATAATATGGGCTACGGCCAAGATGCTTGGATTAAAAAAAGAACAGGTATTTGTCAATATAGGTAGATATGGTAATATGTCCAGTGCTTCAGGTGCTGTTGCTCTTTGTGAGGTTTTGGATTTAAAAGATATAAATAAAGATGATATATTGCTCTTGGTTGCGTTTGGTGGTGGCCTTACTTGGGGTGCGACTGTAATCAAGGTTAGCTAGGGGTTAGATTATGAATTTAGGTTATATATTCCCGGGCCAGGGTTCTCAATATATAGGCATGGGACATGACCTCTATGAGCATTTTGATTTAGCTAAAGAGATGTTCCATAAGGCCAACGATATACTGAGTTTTGATATTATGAGACTCTGTTTCTTTGGTCCTACAGATGAGCTTAGGAAGACTAAAAATTGTCAGCCAGCCGTATTTCTTGTATCTATTGTAGCCTTAAGGTGCCTAGAAGAATATTTCTCTGCTAAAGAGGCTAGAGGTTTGATAAAACCTACTATTACTGGCGGCCTGAGTCTTGGAGAGTATGCATCTCTGGTGGCTGCTTCTTCAATATCATTTGAAGATGGCTTACTTCTTACCAAGAGAAGAGGGGAGTTTATGGAAGAGGCTTCTAGTCAGAATGAGGGGCAGATGAGCGCTATTATTGGTCTAGACTTAGATAGCCTAGAAGATATAGCAAAGAATACTGGAGCTGAGATTGCTAATATCAACTCTCCCAACCAAATAGTTATAGCGGGAAGTCCCGAGGCTATTAAAAGAGCTGAAACCATGGCTTTAGATAGAGGCGCTAGGCGCGTTATGAGGCTGGATGTCTCTGGAGCTTTTCATAGTTCTTTGATGGAGCCTGCAGCACGAAAACTTATGCTCTATTTGAAGGATCTGACTGTCTTAAAACCTGAGATTACAGTCTTAAGCAATGTAAACGCGTATTACTCTTTCTTTCCGCAGGAGATAAAAGCCAACC
>Ga0075120_10001798_pt1 | contig 16392 bp, 16 predicted proteins | sample AntAceMetag02UKL_FD_69792 | JGI IMG/M metagenome (GOLD analysis project Ga0075120, IMG submission 69792) | Saline lake microbial communities from Ace Lake, Antarctica - Antarctic Ace Lake Metagenome 02UKL | ecosystem: Environmental > Aquatic > Non-marine Saline and Alkaline > Saline | place... | reverse complement strand
AAATACTCCTACAACATCTACTCCTGTATCTATTTCATTTAACGCGCTTCCTGACAATAATGAAAATACTACCAAAGTAGTAGGACAAGTATCACATCCTTTAACCTTAGTTAGTATTAAGCAGAAGGGTGAGGAAATAATAAACGTGCAAGCTGATGAGTTTGGATATTATGAGGTGGAGATTAATAATAAAGATATTGATGTAAATGAACCTCTTACTCCAGTTTTTACTAAGGTAGATCTTACACAACAAGAAGAAGGACAAACTACAAAGGCACTAGCTTCCAACAATATATTAGGCATATCTACAGAAAACACGCTAATAGCAAAAGTGTTTAATTTCATATCTTTAGTTTTTAATAATAATAAGAACAAAGAAGATTCTTCCTCTTCCTCCTCAGTTGCAGGAGAATCTATATATATTCCTCCTAGTAGTTTAAAAGGGTATGTGTATGATAAACAAGGGAATGTTGTAAAGAATGCTAGAATAGACATTATTCTTTCTATGTCTGATAAGGTATATAACTCTATAACTTCATCGGATAATGGATATATATTAGTTTCAGATGGGTATCTTCCAGTATTTGATTATTATCTTCTAGTGCATCCTAAAGGACAAAGTGCCTTTAAGATAGGTATGGGTGAGTTTTTAAGTGAGAATAAATAGGCTTACCTATATGTAACGGGTCTTACTTTTTGAGGAAGAATAAGACTCATTCTTCTTTCTTTTACAATAATTCTTTCGACAAATATTTTTACTTTTTGTCCTATTTTAAAATTTTCCTCTCCTGTAAGTTTACTAATGTGTATTAAGCCTTCTATCCCCGGCTCAAGCTTAACAAAATATCCATATCTTTCTTTTCTAATAATCTCGCCTTCTGCCTCTTTTTCTTTAGGATATTTTTTTTCAATATCTTTCCATGGATCGTTTGTAAGTCTTTTAAGAGAAAGGTTTAATTTAAGATCTGTTGGGTTTTTTTCTACAACCATAACATCAACTGTTTCTCCTGTTCTTAAATAATTTTTTGCATTACTTACTTTTTCCCAAGAAACTTCAGACATATGAATAAGGCCCTCAACTCCTTCAACCTCACAAAATGCCCCAAATTCCGAAACTCCTAATATTTTTGCTTTATATTTCTCTCCTTTTTTTATTTTCTCAAACTTCTCCTTTAGATCTTTTTGAGATATTTTTAATACTGATGCTTTTTGTGATACTACAAGCCTATTTTTCTCCTTGTTTACTTCAAGTATTTTTACTTTTATTTTTTTTCCATTAAGTTTTTCAGGAGAGGTTAAATAATCTCCTGTTAATTGAATCTTGGGTATCACTCCTCTTATACCCATAAAGTCAACAAAAACTCCTCCTTTTCCAAATTCTCCACAAACAACCTCTATTTCTTCTTCTTTTTCTTTTTTTTCAACTAGTATTTCCCATTTGCCTTTTTCAAAAAACTTTTGTAAGGAAAGAACGGGGTATCCGTTCTTAGACTCTTCCGATATTATTCTACTCCTTAATATGGCGCCCTTTTTAAAATACGGAAGGTATGTTGAAATGTCTTTTAGCTCCCTTTCTCCCAAAACCGCATTAGCTTTTCCTCCTATATCAAAAATAACTCCTTTTTTTGAAAAAGATACTATTTTGGCGTCAATGTCTTCTCCTTTTTTTATAGGCACTATTTTTTGTTTTTCAAGAAGCTCTGCCATTAAGTCTTGAGTTTTATTATTGTCTTTTTTTAGCATTCAAAATACTCCTTCTTACATATGTAAGAACCTTTATCTTACCAAAACATTCTAAAAAAAACAATTGATATTTGTAAAATCAAATGATATATTATGGGTTACTATGGAAAATTACCTTCTTGTTTCTTTAATTACCAAGTTTATTGCGGGCTTAAAATCCCAAGAAAAATCAAAGTTCACTATTGTTGCATACAAAAAAGACCTAGAGCAATTCTCAGGATATCTAATGAGCGAGGATATAAAAGACGTTAGGGAGATAAAAAAAGATCATATAAGCGGGTTTATAAAAAAACTCATTTCAGACAACTATACTAAAAAATCAGCCTCAAGAAAATTAAATTCAATAAGAACTTTTTTCAGATATTTAAAAAATGAGGAGATTATAGAACAAAACCCTTCTCTTGATGTTTCTCACCCAAAATATGTACAATCCCCCCCTCGCATATTCAGCAAGCTTGAATATAGAGCCTTAAGAGATTTTGCAAAAGAAGATACAAGAACATATGCTTTAATTGAAGTTCTTCTTCAAACGGGACTTAAAATAGGAGAGCTTGCCGCATTAACCCTTGAAGACATTAAAGAAAGCTCTCTTTTAATAAAAGAGTATGGAAAAGCACCACAAAGAGAAGTTCCTTTAAACAATGCAGTAAAAAAAGCAATTAAAGAATATGAGACGGCAAGAATAAAATCAAACAATAACCATCTATTTATAACAAGAACAGGACATCCTCTTCTTATTAGAAATATACGCCAAATCATATCTAGGTGTTTTAGAGAGATTGGTGTAGAAAATGCAACGGTAAACGATTTAAGAAACACATTTATAGCCCACCAGCTTATAAACGGCTCTTCGGTTGAATATATTGCAAAAATTGTTGGACACAAGAGACTGTCATCTACAGAGCGTTTTCTTGATGTTGTAAAAGAAGAGGTTGAAAGAAAAGAAAAACTAGGACAACTTTAATATTTTTATCATACCCCATACAACAATCTTCGCAATACAACAGCACACTTACTTTTCGCTTGACTCATCATGTGTAAATGTTTATTATTTGTGGATAAGTTATCCACAATTACATATTTAATATATGAAGCAGTCTTTCTGGAACGATTTTTTAATATCTGCAACAAAAGGAATGGAAAAACCACCAATTCTCTATTCAATTTTAAAACAGACAAAGCCAATTAAAAACAAACATGGAGTTACTATAACCTGCTCAAGTCATGCAATACAATCTTACTTGGAAAAAAGAAAGGACAAGATTGAAGAAAAACTTACAAAATACCTTAATAAGCCCACAGTTATAGATTTTACTATAGTAGAAAGAAAAAGAAAACAAGCAGAAAAGACGCCTATTTTTAACTATGAACCGTCAATAGAAGATGTGTTTTCCAAATGCGGACTTAGTGTAAAATATAATTTTGATAATTTTGCAGTATCTACCACAAATCAAGTTGCACACGCTGCTGCAAAGGCAGTATCAAATAATTTAGGAACAGCATACAATCCTCTTTTTCTTTATGGAAATGTTGGAGTAGGAAAAACACATCTTGCACAATCTATTGCAAAAAAAATATTGGAAATAAATAAGAAAAAGCGTGTTTTTTTCTGCCCTGGAGACTTGTTTATTAATGAGCTAATTGAGGCAATAAGAGAAAGAACAACACCCAAATTTAGGCAAAAATATAGAAAGCTTAGCCTTCTAATTGTAGATGACGTCCAATTTATTGCCAACAAAGTAACAATGCAGGAAGAATTTTTTCATACTTTCAACTCAATAATTTCCTCTGGAGGACAAATAATTCTTACCTCTGATCGGCCTCCCCATGAAATTAAAAATCTTGAAGATAGATTAAGATCAAGGTTTTCTGGAGGATTAACTGTAGACATTCAGTCTCCTGACTTTGAACTGCGAACTGCAATACTTTTAATAAAGGCAAAAGAGAAAAACATTGAAATAGACATTAGTGCGGCAAAAATAATTGCAGAGCAAATATCAGACACAAGGGAAATCGAAGGAGTTCTTCTTTCAATATATGCAAAAATTCTTGGAAAAAAAGAAAAAATAGACCTTGATTCAGTTGAAGACTTTTTTATTAACAAAAACAATGACTCTGCTAAAAAAATATCGTATTCTGATGTTATAAGAACGGTTTGTACATACTTTAACGTTAAACAGTCTCATATAAAAGGGCCTAAAAGAACTAGTGAGCTTGTTCTGCCTAGACAGCTTATTATGTACATTCTTCGAAACAAATTAAGCTTAAAACAAACTGAAATCGCAAGACTTTTAAAAAGAAAGGACCATACTACAGTTATTTACGCTGTAGAAAAAATATCAAGACTTCTTACAAAAGACCAATATTTAAAGCAAGACACTGATAAAATACTCCAGACCCTATCGTTATCAACGTAGTTTTCACACAATATCTACATTGTTTTTTCTGTTTTTAGAGCGACTTGAAAATCTTAATTTTTTTTTATACACTTATGCACAGTTACTATTACTACTATTATATATATCTATTAAAACTAAAATGAAGATACAAATACAAAAAAATGCACTTATTGAAAAATTAACATTGGCATCGAAATTTACATCAAGCAGACTCTCCTCTCTTTCAGTTTTACAAGGAGTATTAATAAAAGGAGAAAAAAACACTATTCATTTTTATTCTACTAATCTTAATTCATATTTTCATACCGTACTTAAGGTAAAAGAAAATGTAGATTTTCAAATTGCAATAGAGCCTAAAAAAATAATTGAATTTCTCTCCCTTCTTTCTTTTACAGAGGTTGATATAGAAATAAAAGAAAAACAGCTAAACATATTAAGTAAAAAAACAAGGGGGGCCTTTCCTTTGCTTTTGACCAAGGACTTTCCCATGCCCCCAAAAGGAAAAGATAAAACAAAAAAAATAAAATCAACGTTTTTTATAAAAAATCTTCCATTAGTTTTGTTTTCCGCATCATCGGACCAAACAAGACCAGCTCTGTCTGGCGTAAATTTCTTAACCCAAGAAGATGAAATGGTTATGGTGGCAACAGATGGTTTTAGGCTTTCCTTGCTTAGGGTAAAAAAAGAGATAGATTTGCCTTCAATGATAATTCCATCAGGTTTTTTAGGCGAGATTTTGCGCTTAATGAAAGATAAAGAAGTGGAGTTTGAATATATAGAAGAAGAAAAGACAGTTGTTTTTAAGATGGGAGATGATGAGTTTTATTCAAGGCTTATTGAAGGAGACTATCCTCCTTTTGAGAAAGTAATACCAACAGATAAAAAAACAACAATTGTGGTTGACAGAGAAGAATTTTTAAGAAAGGTAAGACTAATATCGGTATTTGCAAGAGATCTTTCCCACATTGTTTTATTAAAGGTAGAAGAAAATGGAATTAAACTTCAACCAAAAACTGAAAAAGAAGAAGACAACACAACACAACTGGAGGCCAAGGTTAAAGGAGAAGACCAAATAACAGCCTTTAATTATAAGTTTCTTGTGGGTTTTTTAAGTAGTGTAAGTTCAAAAAACATTATTATTGAAATGGTTAGATCAGACTCTCCTGTTGTTTTTAGAACAGACGACAATGAAAATTTTTTACACATTATAATGCCCGTTAAGGTTGAATGATAAATATATGGAAAAATATGTTTTAGACACAAATGTTTTTTTTAATATGGAACCCGGTCTTGGACTGGGAAAAAAGACAGAAGAGGTTGTTGTTGCTGTTACAAAGATTGGAAAAGACATAAAAAAAGAAAAAAAGGGAGAACTCCTTATGCCGCCAAGAGCAATTGATGAGTTTTTAAGTTTTTTTAAGGACAAAGAACAAGAGTTTATTACAGACTTTCTGTCTGTTATTACTATAAAGTCTCCGGATATTAGCAAAATGCAGTTTTCAAGTGGTGTTTTTTATAAAATCGTTCAAGACATTCGCAACAGATCCTATAGGGGCTTAAATATTGGAGAAGAAGAAATTCAAAGCGCAGGAAAGAAGCTTATGGGAAAAAAGGACTTGAAAAAGCAAGAGTTTGAAATGGAAATAGGAGGGGTAATAAAAAGCTTTAGAGAAAGATATAGAAAAGCTACGAGGTTTGGTTTTTTAGACAGTCTTGCGGACCTTGATGTTATAGTTCTTGCAAAAGAACAAGACGCCTTTCTTGTTAGTTCAGATGAAGGTGTTCTTAAATGGGCAAAACTATTTGGTGTTAAAGAGATGCCTGCTGTGGCTTGGAAGAAGAGGTTTCTTCTGGAATAAGTTTGGTTAAAATATCTACTAATTTTTCAGTAATTTCCTTATGGGGTTTTTCTTGAAAAACTATATGTTCTGTAAGAATTTTAAAAACCCTATTTTTTATTTCTTCATTTGGGACAACCATATAGGCATGGCGAAAAGAAGGAGCGACGCCTACGATTGTAATAATTACAAAGCCAAATCTTTTTTTAAAGTAAAAATGAGACAAATTTTCCCATCTAAGGGTTGCTCCGGCAGCTTCAATACCAAACCTAGTAATTTTATTTTCAGTCTCAGGGGGCGGAGTTATTGTTAAAACATAAAACAAAAACAATAAAGACAAAATAGGAATGAGAAGAACTCTATCTCCAAAAAAGAAAACAATTAAAGATAAAAGAAGTGCAAGAGCAAGATAAAATCGAAGAACATGCTTTGACCTTTTTTTATAAGCCCTAAGCGGAGCCTTCCATGAATATATTACCTGCGGATTAGTATTTGTTTTTTTAATTCCTTCCATTGTATATATTCTTGCTGATTTTTCAATAAAAGTCAAGACAGGACAAGTATTGATTTGACAAAGAGAAACAGGATGATATAATATTTACTATATGGATAATATTAATAAGCTAATATCCTTTGGGTTGGGTCTAATAGTTGTTGTTGTTTTTCTTGCAGTAGTGACCGGAAAAATAAACTTAGGTAAAAATATTACAAAACTAACAGGAAAAAACTCCCCTACTCCAACAAAAACAAAGACAACCACAAGCAATGAAATGAATAATTATAAAGATGATACTTCTAAAATAACTCCAGCAAGCACTCTTATTGTTCAAGACACAAAAAATAAAACATATAATGAATATCAAACAGGAGAAAAAGCTCCAAGCACAATTCCTGCAACAGGAGCACCAACTCTTTTAATCCCCCTTTTACTTTCAGGTATTGGAAGCGGAGCCTTACTTAAGAAAATAGGAAAAAGAAGCTAAAGGTCTGGAATTTTTAAGATATCATTTGCAATAAGATTAAGTATAAACATTGACAAAAGACAAAAGACTAATCCAACAATTGCTCCAATTAATATGTTTTTACCCTTCCCCAGCTTTTCTGGATTGTCTTGTGATGTAAGAACAATAAATGCTCCATAGAGAATATATAAAAAGGCAAGTGCGCCTGCAAGCTTAAATATTAAGCCCAAAACTACATTTGCAAGTCCAGCAACAGCTCCTTCTTGTGAAAATCCACCATCAATACTTATACATCCAATCATAGTATTCATATGTCCGGGAATGGGCTGAGGAGGAAGGCTTGTATTAGGATTGATTTTAAGAGTACTTTCTTTTATTTTTAAAAAAGAAGAATTAGCGTCTAGCCCATAAAGACACTCCATACACTGTGTTTGAGTTTTATTTGGAGCGGGTTGTGGATCCGAAGGAGCCATACAATACCCGCACTCATTACAATCGACATAGGAGTCTTCTTGAGCCCTAATAGGATTTAAAGTACTTAAAATAAAAACACCTATTATTAATAAAAAAAGCAATTTTATTAGCTTAATCATAAGTATTATCTAAGAGTAATGATAGTATAAAGCTTTGCTGAAATGCAACCTTATTGTATATAATGAATGTAATATGAGAAAAATATTTAGTATATTGCTTGTGATTTTGCTTCTTTTCGTCCCTTTTATTAAAACAACTGCTGTTGATATAAATAATGTTGATCTTAGTAATTTAGATGATATAAGAAAAAATCTTGATGACTTAAACCGAGAGTTTGAATTAGTAAAACAGGCAACAGATACAAATCAGGCAGAATATGACAATCTTCAAAAACAGCTTGATGGAATAAAGGCCCAAGTTGGTGTTTTGGAAAATGAAATTACAAAAAAGGAAAAAGAAGTTAAAGAGGGAGAAAAAGCACTTTCATATCAAAAGAACCTACTTAATGAAAGAGCAAGGTCATATTATAAAAACATTGAACAAAACACATTTTCACTTATAAACCTTCTTGTTTCAGATAATCTTTCAGAGTCTTTACAGAACTTTTTTTATCAAAAGAAAATGGTTGATGAAGATAGAAAAACAATAATAAAAGTAGTTATGTACATTAATGACTTAGAGGATAAAAAAGAAAGTCTGGTTCAAGAAAAGAAAAAAATGGCTGCAATAAAAATAGAAATTGATAAACAGGCAGAATTTCTATCAAAGGAAATATCAACTGCAAAAGTATATCAATCAGAGCTTTCTTCAAAAATTGCACAGCTTTCTCAAGCACAACAGAATATTATTTCACAAAGGCAGGCAGCGCTTAATCTCCCACGCTCTGCAGGAACAAGCGTAAGTGGCTGCGTTGATGATAGAGATAGAGATCCTGGCTTTTCTCCTAGATTTGCTTTTTATACATATGGTTCAACCCATAGAGTTGGTATGAATCAATATGGGGCTTATGGGAGAGCAAAGGCAGGACAAAATTATCAGGATATTTTAAATGCATATTATAATAATGTTAGATTTGAATGTAGAAATTTTCCCAATAATAATATTAAAGTACAAGGATATGGAGAAATAAACATTTATGACTATTTAAAAGGACTAGGAGAGATGCCTGAGTCATGGGGAGACAAGGGTGGATATGAGGCCTTAAAGGCGCAAGTTGTTGCTGCGGCTTCATTTGCCCATTCATATACTAGTGGAGGTTTAAATGAGATTTGTACATCAGAAAGTTGTCAAGTATATATAAGGCACAATAAGGGCGGAAGATGGGAAAACGCAGTTGATGATATTAAAGGTGAGTGTGGGGACGATGTTAAAGTTATGGTTTCAAACGACACAAATGAAGTTATTAAAGCATGGTATGCTTCAACACATGGCGGGTATATGTGGACTTCAGGAGAAATTTGGGGAGGAGATAAGCCATGGACAAAACACGCACAAGACACAACGTCCTCTGTCAATAGTTTTTCAGAACTTAATGAGAGGGCATGGGATAAAGAATCTCCATGGTTTTATTGTGATTGGGGATATAGAGGAGAATATAATAATTCTGCGTGGTTAAAGCCGGATGAAGTTGCTGATATTGCAAATGTTATTATGCTTGCAAGAAAAGATTCCTCTACTTCAGAACATCTTTATCAAATTGACAAATCAAATCCAGCAGGAACAGACACTTGGGACAATGGTAAGGTAAAAGACGAATTAAGAAACAGAGGCGGAAACCCATTTAATAGTGTAAGTAATGTTTCTGTTTCTGTTGATTTTGGCTATGGAAAGACAAATGGAATTACAATAAATGGAGATGCAGGGTCACAAAACTTTGATGGAGATGAGTTTAAAAGCTATTTTAACCTTCGAGCTCCCGCAAACATTCAAATTGTAGGTCCTTTATATAATGTAGAAAAACAATAGCAACCTCCCCCTTTATGCTTTTATAGCACCCTTTCTTCTTAAGACATTAAGAAAACACTGAATTACTATTGTTGTAATAAATACAATAGCAAAAAAGCCAAGCCAGTTGAAGTTGCTGTCCCCCATAAACTTCCTAACAGCATAAATAACAAGCACATGAATAAAAAATATTGGATATGAATTAATACTTAAGAAATCTAAAAATTTCTTTATTAAAAATACAGAAAATAGCCCTTTTTTTGATAAAAAATAAAGGATTGTTATAAAAAGCAATCCATAAGAAATTACATAAAGATTTGGAGGATATTTGTTTTTAATTAAAATAAGAGAGCTATTTATAATATTAAGCATAGTTCTTGAAAGAATAAAATATGAAAAGAAAAAGAATGAAGCCATATAATAAAACCATGATTTTTTTTCAAAAAAGTACAAAAACCAAGTAAAACATACAATAAAAGACCAAGGAAGCCACATAATAAATTTATAGTTAAAAGGAAATTTAAAAAATATAAAAACAAGAGCAGATATTAAAGAAATAATTGTATAAAGATAAAAAAGACCCCGTTTCTTTTCTACTAGGTATTTAACAAGAATCATAATTGGAATAAGCTCAATAAAAAGCAAAATAAGCCAGCTTAAATCTATTCCTCCGGTTAATGTTATGCTTTTTAAAATATATGAAAGTGTTATTTTAGATTTTCCAACAAAAAGAAGAATTATATGAAAAAACAAGAAAACATAATAAGGAATAATAAGCCTTAATATTCTTTTTTTAATATATGCAAGTATGGATTTTAAATTAAATTTAAATTTTTTAATAAAAAATACATAAGCAGAACAGAAAATAAATACAGCAACTGCAAAATGTCCATAGTCCCACAAAATCTTTACAAGATTAGTATTTAAATAATATGAGCTTGCATGAAGAAAAACCATAATAAAAATACTAAGTCCTCTAAGGTAATCAATATTATTATTCCTAAGTTTTATATTCTGCATGAGTATTTTATAGTTTACACAATCTATTAATTATATTTTTGTGATCTTTTTTTACATTAATACTTGTAGATTCCAGCCCTTTAATAATGTTTTTCTTGTTGAGGGAGGTCCAAGCACATCTATTCGTATCGTAATGCATCTATAGGATTAAGTTTGGCGGCTTTTTGTGCAGGGTACCAACCAAAAATAACACCAACTCCTCCGGACACGCCAATAGCAAGTAGTATTGACTTAATACCAACAATAAAGGGAATCTGTAAGAAAGTAGAGGCAACATAGGTGATGCCTAAGCCCAATAACGTTCCAATTAGGCCCCCAACAACTGTCAATACAACAGCTTCTATAAGAAATTGATTAAGAATATCTTTGTCTTCTGCTCCAATAGCTTTAAGTAAACCAATCTCTTTTGTTCTTTCAGTTACAGTAACTAACATAATATTCATGATTCCAATTCCGCCAACAATAAGTGAAATTGCAGCTATTCCTGAAAGCATGGCAGTTAATGTTCCTGTAATAGAGCTTATTGTTTCTATCATGGCTTGAGAACTTCGAACACTGAAATCTGCAAGTTCTAAATCATCAATATCATGCTCTAATAAAAGACTGTCTTCTATACCTCGTATAGTACTTTCAACAAGATTACTACTTATTACCGCAACACTAATACTATCAAGATGATCTTGTCCAAGAAGTATTTTTTGAGCAGTAGATAAGGGAATATATGCATCCGACCCATCATTAACAACGCCAATAATTCTAAAAGATTTTAAATCTATTATTACCGTTTCGCCGACAACATCAGCATATTCACCAAAAAGATCCTCAACTATTTCATCACCTAACACTACGACTCTTGATACTCCATCAACATGGCTTTTGTCTAGAAAAACACCACTTACTATTTCTAATGATTGAATAGTTTTGTAACTTTCTTCAACTCCTCTTATCGAATTAAAAGTTTCTTCGCCATTTGCAGTTATTTTTTTATTTGCATTAATCATACCACTGACCTCTGTGATATTATCCAGCTTTTTAATTACTTTTGTATCGCTTATTGTAAGTGTAGTTACAGTGCTTGATGATTGTCCAGGTCCTCGTCTTGCTCTCCCTGGTTGAATTGTTATTGTATTTGCTCCAAATGAAGAAACTTGATCTATTATTGAGGCAGTTGATCCTTCACCAAGAGAAATAATTGTAATAACTGATGCTATACCGATAATAATTCCAAGCATTGTTAACAGTGTTCTTACAACATTACTCTTTAAGGCTTCCAGCGCGGTTAGAATTAATTCTTGAACATCCATATATTATTTAGCAATTCCATTTAGTCGGTCAGATTCGATCTTTCCGTCTTTAACTTTTATTATTCTTTTTGCAAATCGAGCAATGTCTTGTTCGTGCGTTATTAGTACAATCGTTGTTCCCTGTTGATTTAGTTTTAAAAAGAAACGAATAATTTCATGAGCTGTTTTACTATCAAGGTTTCCTGTTGGCTCATCTGCAAGCAATATGCTTGGATTCATTACTAGCGCACGTGCTATAGCAACACGCTGTATTTCTCCTCCAGATAGGTGATTTGAAAAACTATATGCTTTGTCAGCAATCCCTACAATTTCCAAACACTCATAAACTCGTTTATACCTCTTATTCTTAGATATATTAGCATACATCATTGGTCTTTCTACATTTTTAAAGACTCTTGTCCTTGGAAGTAGGTTAAATGATTGAAATATAAATCCAACCTCTCGATTTCTAATTCGAGCAAGTTCATTTGCATTGAAGCCTGATATTATTTTCCCATTTAGAATGTATTTTCCTGATGTAGGCACATCAAGCGCTCCTATGATATTCATAATCGTTGACTTACCGCTTCCTGATCGACCCATTATTGCGATAAATTCACCTTTTAAAATATCAAACGTAATGCCTTTAAGAGCTTCATACTTTACAGGTCCAGTGATGTACGTTTTATGAATGTTGTTAAAAGAAATTATAGTTTCAGTTTTTTTTTGAGAGTTCATATGCTGCTAATGTGGTGCGCCAAACATTCCTCTACTACTACCTTGCTGGGCATTGTCTTCACTTTGAGTTTGGCTAACAATTATTTCTTGACCCTCCTTTAGGCCGCTTATAACTTCAGAGGTAGTTGTTCCCACAATCCCTACTTTAATAGGCTGATATAGAACTTGTCCTGTTTTTTTATCTTTTATTTGAACAGCCTTGCTCCCTTGATATGGTTTTATTGCGCCATTTGGCACAATAAGAACATTTTCTTTTCGTTGTGTTTCAATATCTGCCTGAACAGTCATTCCTGGTTTTACAATATTTTTTGGATCAGAGAGAGAAAGATAAACTCCGTATGTTACAATTCCATTTTCAGTACTTCCAAATTCATCTACTCTTTCTACGATCCCAACAAACTCTTCGTTCTTTAATACATCTACAGAGATTGTTGCTTTTTGTCCTTTTTTTACTGTTGAAATATCTGCCTCATTAAGTGAAAGTTTTATCCACGTATCCTGTTTGCTGTCTATTACAAGAGAAGTTGTGCTTATATCAACATATTGATATATGGCTATACTTAAATTTGCAATAGTTCCATCTGCCGGGGCAGTAACAACACCATCAGTAGTTGCTTGATATAGCAACCATGCATTGTTAAGTGCCGCCTGATTTTGTGCAATAACCTGCTCTTGATTTATATATTTTGATTCTGCTTCCAACCACTCTTTTTCCGGAATGTGAAATTCAGGTAAAGCTCTATTTTCATATCTTGGATTACCATCAGAGTCCTCATAGTCATCACTTTCAGCTAATTCTTTGAACTCATCCCATTCTTCAAACATGTCGGCCTGAAGACCATATTGATTTGCTTTTGCAGTTTCAAGATCAGCCTTTGCTTTTAGATAATCAGAGTATGCCTTTGCTCGTTGTTGATCTGTTGCCGTACTGTTAACTTTATAAAGACCCTGTCCCTTTTTAACAACATCATTGTTATCTACATATAATTCTTCTACAATACCATTTATTGAAGAGGAAACATCAGTTTTTCCAGAGGTCATAATTTCGCCTGTTTCTGAAACAACATTTACAATTGTATCTTGTTTTACTTTCTGGAATTTGTAGGAAGGCTCTTGGTTTTTGTCTTTGGATTGATTAAAAACAAAAAAAATAGCAATAAGCACTACTGCAGCAATTACAATTTTCTTAAATCTTGAAAGGTTCTTAAGAGTAGTGAAATACCGTAGTAAACGCTGCCTAATTGAATTTATCATATTTAACTATATTGACTTATCTACTACCGCGGAATATACGAAAAAAACCCATGCCCGAACCCCTTTCTCCGCTATTAGATTTTTCTTGGCGAAGCTCTTCTAGTTCCTTTTCTATTTGTTCATCACTTAAACCCTCTTCTTCCCAATGTTTAATCATAAGCTCTGTTTGTTTTTGCATTGAATCTCTGTGTTCGCTTGTTTGTTTTTGAGTTGTGATGAATCGAAAAGCAAAAAAGCTTATTATAATAATAAGCATTATACCAATCCATATCCATTTTTGATGTTTATTTTTTTTTATTTCTGTGTCTTTAGGTAATGTCATATTTATACAAGTTAATTATATAATTAGCAATGTCTAATGTCAATTGGAAAATAAAACTGTGCAGGAAAATAGTATAAAATTGTGCATAAATTATATAAAAATTATTCTTCTTTTCTACTGTTTTTAAATCGATAACTTTCTCCTTTAATAATAAATGTATGACAGTGGTGAATAAGTCTGTCAATAATGGCGCTTGTTAATGTTTTATCAAAAAATATCTTATCCCATGTTGTATACTCACGGTTTGAGGTAATGATAATTGACTTTTTCTCATAACGTTTAGCAACAATCTCAAAGAAATCTTCAACTGTTGTTTCTCCCATTGATCGGTATCCCAACTCATCTAAAATTAATAAATCAGGACGAGTATAATATTCTATCTTTTTCTTGTAAGTCATATCAGCTCGTGATGATTGAAGACTAGTAATCATATCCCAAACTGTTGTAAACAAACAAGTGTATCCGTAAGATAAGGCTTTTAATCCTAATGCGATTGACAAGTGAGTTTTACCAGTTCCTGGTTGACCAATAAAAACAATGTTTTCACCTTTGGGGATAAATGCGCCTGTAGCAAGATTTAATATAGTGCCTTTTTTAAGAGAAGGTTGAAAAGTAAAATCAAAATCTTCCATATACTTGGGGATTGGAAAATGAGCAGCAGTATATGCTCTCTTTTTTCTATTGCTTTCACGATTTAACCGTTCATCCTCAAGAATAATCTCTAAAAATTCCTTGTGGGATAAATCTTTTTCTCCTGCTTCACTTAATCTAAGCTCATAAGTTTTTGCTATGCCTGCTAAACGAAAGTTTTTTAGGTATGAATTAATGTTTTTCATAGAGTAATAGTTTTTAATTGATAATAATCTAACTCCCTATCAAGACTATTTTTTAAGACAGCAGCAGCATTGCCTTTTATTGGTTTTTCCAATTCTGTATTTTGAATATCACGGTCAATAATATTCTTTAAAGTGTTGAAAGAAAGAGCATTAAAATGGATTGCTCTCTTTACTGCCGCCTCCATCTTATCATTGTTAATTAGGCTGGCTAATCCAAGAGTTTTTCTAATTGTTCTTCCCCAGCCTGAAGGGTCTTTTTTGACAACCAAAGAAAAGAACTGTTTTGAGTATGGTCCGATTAAAGTCATTTGTTTTTCATATTTTTGTTGACAAGTGGTTGAGGAATAACATTTGTCAGGCGGATAGTGAAGATGATTGGTAATATATTTACCCTTACCATTGGATTTGGCATGAATAGCAATTTCTTCATTATCAGCATAAATCCTTACCAAATTTTTATCAGTTCTTACCTCAACTAATTTATCAACATATTGATAAGGAACAGAGTAGTAATTGTTATCTAAACAAATATGACAATTTATGGCAGTGATACGTTCATAGGACTCATAGAAAGAAAACTCTACATCAGGGAGAGGTTGAAGTAGATTCTTTTCTTCTTTAATAAACTGGCTGCAGGGTATTTGTTTTGTTGTCCCATGAATACGACAATTAGCATAAGACTTCATCCATTCGTGTAGTCTTGTTTCCAGATCATAAGTGCTGGTAAATAGCCGCCCTGCCATAAAGTTTTTTTTGGTATAGCCGACTGCTGACTCAACCTTGCCTTTTTGCTGCGGCTGATAGGGAGTACAAGGAGTAATCACAAAATTGTAGTGATGAGAAAACTCCATGAAATCTTTATTAAACTCAAGGTCATATCGTCTGTTTTTTAAGACTGCTGATTTTAGATTATCAATCTTTATCCTGCGCGGCACTCCACCAAAATATGTAAATGCTTTAATATGGGCGTTAATAAATGATTTAATAGACTGATCATAGGTAATACAGTAAAAAGATACACGACTAAAACATAAGGTAAAAATGAAAACATAGGCTTTCTTGAATAAATTAGAAGATGGGTCTTTAATAAGTCCTAAGTAACCAAAATCAACCTCTGCAGTTTCTGCAGGATCTGACTCCTGAACAATGTAAGATGGATGATGCTTTGGTAAATTGGATTGAATATATTTGCATAAACTATCATATGTTCTATCAACTGAATATTCTGCTTTTAATATCTCCCAGATTCTTAATCTGGAGATTTTTTTATCTAGATACTCCTTTATCAAATCAAAGAATCTGTCAAAATATGAAGACTTGTTTCTGGTTTGCCTTTTAATTAGATGCAGGCGGGAGAGAATGTTAGAGACGGTATTACGATGGCAATTCATCTCGCTGGCAATATCTCTATTAGTTTTTCCCTGATTTTTCAGGGTCTTGATTGTTATTTGCTGGTACATGGTAAACATAGGATCTTTAAGGGGAAACTAATAATATTTATCCCCTAAAGATCATTGTGCCTGAATTTAATGCACAAAATTAAACTATTTCTATGCACAATTTACCATTCCAATTGACA
>Ga0075120_10001795_pt1 | contig 16402 bp, 15 predicted proteins | sample AntAceMetag02UKL_FD_69792 | JGI IMG/M metagenome (GOLD analysis project Ga0075120, IMG submission 69792) | Saline lake microbial communities from Ace Lake, Antarctica - Antarctic Ace Lake Metagenome 02UKL | ecosystem: Environmental > Aquatic > Non-marine Saline and Alkaline > Saline | place... | reverse complement strand
TCCTGTTGTATAATGTTATTAATGAGAGTAATTATTATTCAATGGCAACGGTCAGCATGTACGCCCAGACCCCGGTTCTTGACGAGAAGGAAACACGGGAACTCAAAGAAGGCAGGCTGGAATGGCTGAACGAGTTGATACGGGAGCATTTCCCCGGAGAAGAATTAAATCTCGAGTTTAAAATTGATTTGGGAATACCTGCAGATCAGATCCTGGAAGCAATTGAATCAGAGAATATTGATCTGGTGGTGATGGCCAACAAAGGACGGGGAAATCTTGCGCGATTTTTGTTCGGCAGTTCTGCTGAGAGGGTATTTCGGCATTCTCCGGTTCCGGTTGTCAGTGTCAGGGATCGTAAAAGGTTCAAAAGAAAATGATAAGAAAAAATAGCATGAACTGTAAAAAACACTGTGTTTGTTTTGGTGGTATCATTCCATGGTTTTTTCCCATGGCTGGCTGTTGAGGAGGCATTCAATGACAGAATATATAGGCGCTGTTGATCAGGGAACCACAAGCACCCGGTTCATTATTTTTGATCATGACGGGAATAGGGTCGGTTTTGACCAGAAGGAACATCGACAGATTTTTGCAAAACCTGGCTGGGTGGAGCATGATCCCATGGAAATCTGGGACAACACCTGGGAGGTCATTCAAAATACCCTTGCAAAAACAGGAATACATGGGAGCCGCATCAAGGCCATGGGAGTGACCAATCAAAGGGAAACCGTTGTGGTGTGGGACAAAAATACAGGGCGCCCCTTCCATAACGCGGTGGTATGGCAGTGTGCAAGAACCCATGAGATCTGCCAGCAGCTTATCAGAGAAGGGGGTCAGGACCGGTTTAGAAAAACCACCGGACTTCCCGTTGCCACTTATTTTTCAGGCCCAAAGATCAAATGGATACTCGACCAGGTGCCCGCAGCAAAACAAGCGGCTCAGAAGGGAGATGCCCTGTTCGGAACCATGGAGACCTGGGTGATCTGGAATCTTACCGGAGGCCCTGACGGCGGTGTCCATGTCACGGATGTGACCAATGCCAGCCGTACCCTGCTCATGGACATTCATTCTTTGTCCTGGGACCCAGAGATTTTGTCTATTCTGGGCATCCCGGAATCAGGGCTTCCCAGAATTGTTCCTTCATCTGACTCCAGGATTTGGGGTGTTACATCCGCTGACGGACCCATGGGGGCCTGTGTGCCGGTGTGTGCCGCCCTGGGAGACCAGCAGGCGGCCCTGTTCGGCCAGGCCTGTTTTGAGCCGGGGGAGGCGAAAAACACCTATGGCACTGGCTGTTTCTTGTTGTTAAATACGGGAACCGTTCCCATGACCTCGACCCATGGCCTTATTTCCACCCTTGGGTATCAGCTGGGAGAAGCGTCGCCGGTCTATGCCCTTGAAGGGTCCATTGCTAATGCAGGCTCCCTTGTTCAGTGGGTCAGAGATAATCTGGGGCTCATTGAAACAGCTTCTCAAATAGAGGCCCTGGCCTCCCTTGTCAATGACAATGGGGATGTTTATTGTGTTCCGGCTTTTTCCGGTCTGTTTGCCCCCCATTGGCGGCCGGATGCAAGGGGGATCATTGCCGGGCTGACCCGGTATGCCAACAAGTCCCATATCGCCCGGGCCGTATTGGAGGCCACTGCCTTCCAGACCCGGGACATTGTGGACGCCATGAATCTTGATTCCGGTGTTCCCCTGACAAAACTTAAGGTGGATGGGGGGATGATTCACAACAATCTACTCATGCAATTTCAGGCAGATCTTTTGAATGTGCCGGTTATTCGCCCGAAGGTGGCGGAGACAACCTGTCTGGGAGCGGCCTATGCAGCAGGCCTTGCTGTGGGGTTCTGGTCAGGAACCCGGGAACTCAAATCAAAATGCGCTGTCCATTCGATCTTGAAACCTAACATGGATGAACAGGTTCGCCGTAAGGTATGCGCCGGATGGGAAAAGGCGGTGGAACGAACCCTGGGCTGGGTGGATTCGGGATAACCGCACCTGGTTCGTGCCTAGCAATAGTGATGAATGCCTTGGAACTGTAATTTTTGGAGACAGATAATGGGATTACCCGCACGGTTTTTGACCGGAAACCATCTCTTCGGTTTCCGGTCGCTGGGAAAAATAGGCCTGCACCGCTATCGGTTGTACATCTTTTCAATTTGATTAGAATATGTTTCAATGATAACCTTTTGCTTGGTTTTTTGAGTTGGTGTTATCATTCCATTCTGCTCGGTAAATCTTTCAGTAAGTACGGTATACTGTTTTACCCGCTCAAAATTTTCAAGCTCTTTATTGGCATTTTCAACTTCCTGGGCCATAAGTGTTTTTAAGTTGCCCTTCTCAAGAAAGTCGTCACCGACTTTATAAACAATTGGCACACCTGAAGATTCATCAATTTTAACCTTGCTCTTATCATAATCAATGCCTTGAGCATCAAACAGTTCTTTAAAGTAAGTAAGGTTTGGTACAATCAGGCCGGATATGACGCTCCGTTCATTTCCAACACTGAAAAATTGTTCAATATAGGCACTAGTTGCAAAGCGCGCTTCTATTTTTGCAGGAGCGATATTTTTACCATTGGAAAGGCAAATAATTGACTTAATGCGGTCAACTATTTTTATATAGCCGAACTCATCTATCTCCACCTTATCCCCCGTTCTAAACCAACCATCCTCAGTGAAAGATTCGAAAGTCTCTTCTGGTTTATTAAGATAGCTGCTAAAAATACCGGCGCCGCTGATCTCCAGTTCACCGAAGGCTGACATTCGTACCCTGCTGCCATTAGATTCAAGGCCTACACATCCCGGCTTACAGGCAGTTAAGGGTGTATTGGCACAGGCATTAAAACTTTCGGTAGAACCGTACCCCTCGCTTACCCGTATTCCAATAATATAGAAAAATTTGAGCAGATCTGCTGATATTGAGGCACTTGCCGAGAATGAATGCATAAAATTTTTCCCGAACAAGGCCCTAACCTTTGCAAAGAGTTTGTCGGCAAGTTTGTATTTAAACTTCAGTCCCACGGGGAGTTTACTCATTATATCAAACTCATGTCCCATATTGTATGCGCCGGTTTCCGGATTTTTACGATATTCGAAAACTTCTTCGCCAACCTTAAGGGCCCAGTCGAACATTTTCCTTTTCAGGCCGCTCTCGCCCATTGACTGGTTAAGCTTTATGTAAATTTTTTCATACAGCCTCGGCACACAGTTGATCCAGTGCGGATTGTATTTCTGCAAGTCATCGAGAAGGGTTCCGGGGCTGTCTGCATAAGCAATCGTTGCGCCGCAAATTATCGCAGCCAACTGACATGAGCCTCGATCAAATATGTGTGAAAGCGGCAGGAAACACAGGGTTGTATATTCCTGTTTGAAGCCCATGCCAAAATAGTTAAAGAACTCGCTTACGCCATGCATCCTTGAAGAAGCATTATGATGCGTAAGGATAACGCCCTTTCCCTGACCCGTTGTGCCGGAGGTGTAAAGAATGGTGTAGATGTCCTCTAAGGTTACTCCATCTCTTCTGGCAATATAGTCCGCGTAATTTTTACTGTCTTTTTTCCACTCGATACCTTTTGTCTGCAATTCACCCAGGCCCATGACCCGCTCATCGCTGCTTGTGTATTCACGGTCCATGACAATAATCTTTTCTAGCTTGGGCATGTCATCAAAACCGGCCGCGATCCTTTCAAAAACATCGTCCCCCCTTAAAAACAAAAACCTGCTCCCGGAGTCATTTACAATATAGGAAGCCTCTTTAAATGAAAGGGTGGAATAAATAGTGACACTTACGGTATTTATGCAGGCCAGGGCCATGTCCACATGTGTCCAGTAAGGACTGCTCGCTGCCATAATGCCAGCCATTTCCTGCTTGCCAAAACCGATACTCATTAACCCGCAGGCATAATCTTCAACCCTTTCATAAACCTCACCCCATAAAAGCTTGCCATTACTATCACCATTATAAAGTTGTTCATTAAAGAGCTGTCCCTCTTCATTGGCAAACGTTTTTGTGGTATCAACAAAGTGGGCGGTGACGGTTTTTAGCGGTTCACTCTCACAGGCCCACTTATCCTTCCATGGTAAATTCAAGATATCGTTGTTCAGCATGAACGCATCCTTTATTTTTATATTATTTTCACCAATGTGCCTGACTAATGCACAGCGCCTGAAGCAAGTTAGCGAGCTATCTTGCGGACTTTTTAGCCCTTGGCTCATATTCCATTATCCCTTGATTACAACCCGGGGAACTTAAAACAAGTATAACCTTCTTGATAACATCTGCCTTAAAATTCTGCTATTCCTATCTCGACATCAATAAATGCTTTATTGCCAGCCATTTCATAATTACACTGGAAACACCGATAACTGTATCCCTCCGGTAGAGGTCTGAACGGTATGTCTTTTCCTCCTATCAATTTTCGACTCATTTCGGACTTCCTCTAAATTTTCAAACAATTCATAGAGAATACCATGCTTCGGATGACTTATCGTTACCAGTTCCATTTCATTTTAGCAATCTTTACTGAACATTGTTTATTAAAAAGGGCCGCGTTTCTGATACTATATTAATGCGTTAAAGAGAAGCCAGATCATACTGATCCTCCCCCGACATCTTGGACACTCAACTAAGCCGTTTTTTATATCATATGAAAATATTTTTAATCCACGGGTTTCATTGCCCCAAAATGTTAAAATTGGGAGTCAACAATAATTATCCCTGTCAGTAGTATTTAGCGGCCAAAATAATCATGGATACCCAAGGAATTCGAAACTTATTTTAACAAACCCTTTGACGCATGATGATACAAATTATTTGTAACTTTAATGTCTGTCTGAGAATGACTACTGGCAAAGGAAAAATATTTCTTAGTCTTCTGTTTTTTTCCTAAAGGCCTTGATGACATGCTCGGAAAAACAGTTTATGATTTCTGACGAGACTTTTTTGGTCTTGTGAAGGGCGATATTCGATACCGGCAAGACAGGAAGGCCATCTTCTATCCCAACGATTTTAAGATCTGAAGAGACATTGCTTTTGATGATGGGAGCAATTGCAAATCCGGATTTAACCGCATCCAGAAGCCCGGATATACTCCGGCTCACATATACGATCCTGTATTCAATCCCGGCTTTTTCCAGGGCTTCCAATGCCCAGATCCTGAAGATGCAGTCTTCTTCAAAGGTCGCAAGGGAAAGGGGTTTATGTTTTTGCATCACAAATTTTGGTTCTGCCACCCAGACCACAGGATCATGGGCAATGACCTGACCTCCTTGACTGAGCTGGGTGCAGATGCCCAGATCAAGCGCTCCATTGTCAACACAATCCTTAATCACATCACTGTTTTCACAGCGCATCTCCACGGTGACATCTGGGTAAGACCTGGCAAAATGGGCCAGCAATCCCGGCAACACCCCTGCTGTGTAATGCTCGGGAGACCCGAAACGAATATGCCCTTCCATATTGGGCTTGGACAGGGCTGCAACCGCCTCATCATGTTCTTTGACAATGCGCATGGCATAGTTGATCAAGACACTCCCTTCTGCCGTCAGCTTGACTGTTTTGCCTATCCTGTCAAATAGTTTTTTACCTACTTCATTTTCAAGCCGTTTGATCTGCATACTTACGGCGGACTGTGAAAGGTTAACCTGGATGCCGGTTTTCGTGAAATTTTTTGCCTGGGATAGCGCAATAAAGGTTCTTAGAGACTCAATCTGTAAATTCATAGTTATCACATTTTTTGATTATTGGTATCAAAACAATTCATTGGACAAATAAAATAACCAGCTATAGTTTATGAGTCAAGAAAAAAACAACCCATAGATTACAAGGAGAACCCATGAAAATAATTATTGTCGGTGGAAACGGTACCATAGGGTCAAAGGTCAGCAGTCATTTTTTAAAGAAACACGAAGTCATCATTGCCGGGCGTAACTCCGGTGATGTAACAGTGGACATGGCAGACAACCGATCCATTAAGACGATGTTCGAAAAAGTTGGAAATGTGGATGCTGTGGTCTGCACGGCCGGGGATGCCAAGTGGGCGGAATTTGATTCCTTGACCGAAGATGACTTTTATATCGGCATCAAAAGCAAACTCATGGGTCAGGTAAATCTGGTTCGAATCGGTAAAGATTACATGAATCCCGGCGGGTCTTTTACCCTTTCCACAGGCATCCTGGCCGATCATCCGGTCCGTATGACCACAAGTGCGGCCATGGTCAACGGCGCCATCCATAGCTTTGTCAAAGCAGTCTGCCTGGAATTGAAAAATAATATGCGGATCAATGTGGTGTCCTCCGGACTTGTTGAAGATGCGGTTGAACATTATGAGGCCTATTTTCCAGGTCACAATCCCATTCCAATGATAAAAGTCATCAATGGCTTTGTAAAAAGTGTTGAAGGTTCAGGTAACGGAGAGATCATCAGAATGTATGATAATTGTTGATTTTTACCCAATGAATTTATAATTAAAAGGCTCCAATGATTTTATTGGGGCCTTTTGTATTTAAGATAAGGAGAAATTTAAATCTCATGAGAAGAACTGATAGGACTCCACCAGAAAAGGGTGCCAGCTTGTCACTTTTTTTTGAAGGGGTGAAAGATACCTTTCCCCTGGTAGTCGGTGCAATTCCCTTCGGTATCATTTTTGGCACCCTGGCTGACACGGCCGGTCTTTCATTTGGTGCTACTATGGGGATGTCCATGTTCGTTTTTGCCGGTGCTTCACAATTCGTCGCAATGAGCCTGGTCGCTTCAGGCACGGCATGGCCCATGATCATCTTAACGACATTTGTGGTGAACCTGCGCCATATGCTCTATAGCGCTACAATGGTCCCCTTTTATAAGAAACTGAATCCGGTTTGGAAAATGGTCCTTGCTTTTGGATTGACCGATGAAACCTTTGCCGTGGCAGTCAGCCGCTACAATCAAAAAGACAGTGTACGAGGAAAACATTACTATAACTTAGGTTCCATGGTGTTCATGTATCTCAATTGGAATTTGTGCACCTTTATCGGGCTTACAGCAGGCAAAGCCTTTCCGGAGATATCCCGGTGGGGACTTGATTTTGCTATGCCCGCCACATTCATCGGCATTGTAATCCCCTATCTTATTTCAAAACCGATGTGGGCTTCGGTGATCACAGCCGGGATAGTCTCTATTCTGGCAGCAGGGCTTCCCCACAAGTTGGGCTTGATGCTGGCAGCCATCGCCGGGGTTATGGTGGGCATGGTTTGTGAAAAAATATTTTCGATAAAAAAGGAGGACGTTTAAAGATGTTCGGCACAAATATACAATCGTATGAAATCTATCTGGTTGCAGGGATGGCGTGTGTAACCTTTGCCATACGCTATATTATGTTTCCGGTTTCCGGACGATTTCAATTCTCTGAAATGTTTGAGCGAGGATTAAGATATGTCCCTCCCGTGGTACTTGCAGCCATTATAGTGCCCTCAGTGCTCATGCCCAATGGTGACATCCTTAATCTGAAACTGAGTAATCCCTATCTCATCGGTGCACTTGCTGCTTGTGCCGTTGGCGGCATATTCAAAAATCTACTTCTCACCATCGTCATGAGTATGGTTATTTTTCTGGGCGCTCAATGGGTATTTGCAATGGGATAATTCTGTAATTTTTCATAAAAATGAATAGCTACTTAACTGTTAACTTTGGTATTATTAAACGCTGAACCCATTGGTTAAAAAGGCGTTTATATGTTTTAGTAGTCGTGATAGCTGCCGAGAATCCGACAGCCTCTATATGTATTCATAGCCCTGGCCATTCCAAGCAAAAAAACTCAAATCTGGCAGTCAATGATAATTATCCTATCGGAAACTGTTAAACCCTTCATAAAATAATTCTGTGAAATGTAGTGTACACAACATTTAAAGATATCCTGATTATAACGGATTAGGGGGAAGGCTTTGTTTTCCTTGCAATGAGGCGCTTGTCAATAAATTTTGAAGCCAATTTTCATGATAACGAAATTTATTGATACGTTCAGCAGAACATCGCAGTCCATCATGTTTTTTGATAGTCCAAGGGTTTGAAGGTGTAAAATTATTTATAAGTACCCATCCCCGAATACTCAATTCTGCAGCGGCTAAGGAACCATGAAAATATTGTGTTGATAAAAGGTGTTGATGCATTCTTTGCATCAATCGGTCTATCATGTTACTGGTTCTGTGAGCCCCTGGGAAATCATATGCGCGTGAAAATTTTGCGATGTTTTTGTGTAACTTCGATATAGGGACTTTGATAACTTCGGGAGCAGCGGTTTTGGTTGCCCATTCATGAAGCCTCCTTAAACGTTGGGAGAAAGACGCCTTCGTTTGAGATCGGTAACAATCCCATAATTTTTCTGCAGCTTGGAAAAAATGATCTTTATACTTCATTTTTGCTCGATCTCGAATTTTGATGTATATATGAAGGAAGCAGTTAATTATAATGATGCCTGAAAAGATAGTATTCCAGGCGTTTTGAGTAGCCTTCCATCCATCGGTATTTACAGTTTCGGGTTTATACTTTGGATTGATGCATTGAGTTTCTTCCTTAAAAATGCCGTATGCCGTAGTCAAGGCCTTCTCTCCAGCATTTTCAGCAACAGAGGCGCCAAGGATACATCCGTTGGCTGATGTGGTAGCCACGTATACCTTATTTCCCAAAATACGTGAATGTTTTTCATCAGCAGCAACATGTTTTGGCAAATCTTCGGATTTTTTTAGGGTTGTGCAAACGATACTGTTTCTGCCAAGGGATTGTTCCATACAAAACCAATACATGGGATTTTTTCCAAAAACATGCGCTAATGCCCAAAAAGGAACATCAAATTTACGTAAAAATAGCCCCTTTTCCACATCATCTATAAAGCCCGTCATATAAGGCATAACGAAAGAAGGGCGAACTGTATAACTGATTCCTGAAATTTTAATGCGACGCACTGGAATAGAAAGCTTCGTGGAAAGCCTGATATTTTTCAGTAAGTATCCATTAAAGAATTCTGGAGGGAATAATTCCGGCCATTTATTTAGGCAAGCATCTTTTCCTTATCCTGAGAAAGATTCATTCAAAAAAATTTTCCCGGGAAAAAATATGATTTACAAAATCATTTATAGCATGCTCAAAGACCTTGACCTTAAAACAAAAGGTGACGGACGAGGGCCTCATACCTTCCGGCATTACGTGGCAACAAATTTGCGTTATAATTTCAGGATGGATCTTGACCATGTTGCTCGTTTATTGGGTGACACACAAAAAACAATAAGTTCCCGATACCTGCATCCAACAGCTGAAATGTTACACACTCTTATGAACAGAGCATCTGGTTGGTAAAAAGGTGTCTGCCACAACCCCAAGGTGTTTTCTTGGGGTTTGCTTTTTTGAGATAAAGGCTTTAAACACAGTTTCTGAATATCTCCAATAAAAACCAATGGGGTCTTGATTTTTTTGGTTTTTATTTCTCCCATACTGGAATTTGCTTTTTAAAAATTTATTTACTTTTCGACACAATATACAGTACTGTGAATAAAATTGAATTTTATCAGAATATTAAACACATTCAGGTGATTTTCTGATTTGGGGAGCGCGGAATATCGCAAACATTCTGCAGTTCAGATCCCAAATCTCATTTCGGTATAAAGGGGATTCACATGGCTGAAAAACCTACCTATAAAGAGTTAGAAAAAAGAATTCAGGAACTAGCGCGTTCAGAAAAGGCTCTGCTGGAAAGCAAACATAAACTTATGACCCACCTTCAAAACACACCGGTTGGTGTACTATCCTGGAACCTTGATTTCAAAGCCATCGAGCGGAACCCGGCGGCTGAAAATATATTCAGTCACACTAAAGAAGAAGCCTTGGGGAAAAATGCCACAGAACTTATCCTTCCTGAAGATATGAAAGGAATGGTTGATAATCTCTTCAGTAAATTGATTTCCAAAGAGGAAGGTGATCGCAATATTATTGGTGTGGGATCATTGTTTCAGGAAGCCACTGAGCGCGTAATATCAGAAAAACGTCTACAAGAAAGCGAAGAACGATTTCGACAGATTTATGAAAACCAGGCTGTTGGTGTGGCAAAGGTTTCACTGGAATCTCGAATTGAAAGTGCTAACAACGCTTACTGTAGTATGATAGGATACCAGGAAGACGAACTCATCGGTAAACATCTCAGTGAAATTACGCACCCGGAAATATTGGAGGAGAACCTACAGAAACAATCGGAACTGAACAATGGGAAAAGGGATCACTACCGATTAGAAAAGCTGTTTATTCATAAGAACGGTGATGTTATTCATGGCATTCTCAATGCCAGCCTCGTTCGAAATAGCGAAGGTAAACCATTATATGCTTTGAGCAGCGTGATGGATATCACCGAACGTAAAAAGATTGAGCAAGCATTATATGAGAGCGAGGAAAAATACCGCTCCATGATGGACTCAATGAAGGACGCTGTTTATATCTGTTCTCCTGAGTTATGCATTGAATATATGAATCCTACCATGATTGACAGGGTTGATAGAGATGCCACAGGCGAAATTTGCTATAAAGCCATATATGATCGTGATGAAAAATGCTCCTGGTGTGTATTTGATCAGATTGAAAAAAAAGAGCATGTTGAATATGAAGTTGTAGATCCCAAAGACAATCGCTATTATTCGGTCTCCAATTCACCCCTATCCCATAACGATGGTACTGTTTCAAAATTAACAATTTTTCATGACATTACTGAAATGAAAATTACAGAAGAGAACCTTCGTCAGGCCCAAAAAATGGAATCCATCGGCACGCTAACCGGCGGGATTGCACATGATTTTAATAATTTACTTTACATGATTGTCGAAAATACGGAACTGGCACTTGAAGATATTCCAAAGTGGAATCCAGCATATACCAATCTTGAAGAAATTAAATCCGCAAGCCTCAGGGCAGCAAGTATTGTAAAACAATTGCTCAACTTCAGCCGTAAAACGGATCAGAAACTGGTCCCCATAGATGCTGTCTCCGTTATTAAGGACTCCCTAAAATTTTTGCGGTCAACCATCCCCACCACCATAGAAATACAAGAACACTTGCCGGACAATAATATAGTAATTCTTGCTGATTCAACCCAGATAAATCAGATAATGATGAACCTGTGTGTCAATGCTTCCCAGGCCATGGAGGAAACAGGGGGAATTCTTAAGATCAGCATTGAAAGGACAATTTGTGAAGCAGAGGATATGAAGGCGTTTTTTGATCTGATCCCAGGCAATTATCTCAAAATCACAGTCAGCGATACCGGCCCTGGAATAAGTCCTGAAATTATCAACCGAATCTTTGACCCCTATTTTACAACCAAGAAAAAGGGAAAAGGTTCAGGAATGGGATTGTCTATTGTGCACGGTATTATCAAAAATCATGGTGGCACTATTATTGTTGATAGTAGCCTTGGCAAAGGCAGTACTTTCCACATCCTGTTTTCTACGGTGGATAAAAAACCTGTGAATAAAATTGAAAAGGATGATGACTATCCCTTGGGTACAGAGACGATCCTTTTTGTTGATGATGAACAGGCCATTGCTGACATGAATCAAAAAGTATTAGAAAAACTGGGTTATAGGGTTGAAGTAAAACTGAATCCTGTAGAAGCATTGGATTTATTCCAGTTAAACCCTGATACTTTTGACCTGGTCATAACCGATATGACCATGCCGCAGATGACAGGTGTTAAACTGGCTCAAAGGCTAAAAAAAATCCGGTCGGATATCCCCGTTATCATATGTACGGGTCACAATTCTCTCATTGATGAAGAAAAAGCAAAACAACTTGGGGTTGCCGGTTATCTTATGAAGCTTGCATCAATGTCCAAAATTGCAAAAGTTATACGCAACGTTTTGGACAAATAACACACTGGTTTTTGGAACTTTTGGAACAGGAACAATCCCATATCTTGTAGTGGGATGAATAATATTTTGTCACTTTGCATTAAACTATATGGACCAAGACCATTGTAATAAACCATTCTTCCATTTTACGGTTAATAATATATAAAAAACATAGCAGCTGTTTCTTTAGGCGCCCACTTTCTTTGTTTCCTTCAACTTACCCATTAATGGTTTCCCCCTCGGTATCTATAAAAGCCTGGTATGCGGTGATTTTAATTTTTAATCGATCCGATAAATATAAGCTGGCATCCTTAAATTGCTCATAAATCAGTTCTGCCTGTTCCAGATACTTTTTCTTTTTGGCATTGTCCCAATTGCCTGGAGGGGGTTGAAGGTTTGTAATCCTGTCAGCCAGTTTCACCATCCAGATTTCCTGGGGTTGCATTTTGATCCTTCTCAGGCTGTCGGCCATCTGCCCATCTTTTGCAATGCTTTTATCTTTTGTCAGTGCCAGTACACCACTGGCTATTTTCTGGCTAAATTACAAATTGTAACTCTTCATATGTGGTGGTGTTCGTATCTTCAATTACATCATGGAGGATTGCAACCTGGACTGCAAGATTCCCATTCATCTCTGATTCATGACTCAGGGCTGCAATTATTTCCATCGTCACCATGCTCAGATGGACTGTATAAGACCAATCGGTTTCCGGGAAGAGTCCAAGCTTTTTTATCATCAGAAGCAGTACCACATTAAAATCGGTTTCAATATCAACCACGCCGTTTTCTATAACCCTTTAAAATAATCCGGAATTTATCTCCCTCAATGGTAACTTTTTTGTCATTCATAATAAACCTCCTAAAATAGTACGTTAAGCTGTGGTCTCTGTTTGGGCCATTAGCCACAAGCAGTATGTGATAGCCTTTCCAGAGCTGGAGAAGGCTTAAAAAACATTAATTTGTTGGAATTAGCTTGGGGATAAATAAATGCCAAGCTCCCCTTTTTTTAAGACGAAATGTTTATTCGTTTTTTTAACAAGTTTTAATGATTTTTTTTGTAGCAGGATTAGCTACACTTTTAATATACCACAAATTGGGATATTATCAACTATGGAATCGATTATACTGGAAATTGGCGGTTATATCTTTATTAACTATGATCTACCGGCAGTGGTATATGCCAGGTATCTTAACCAAGATATCCCATGGTTACAGCAGGAGAGGTGAAGATACCGTAAGTGCCTAAAAAAGCAGAAATTAAAGCATGGTTGAGTAAATAATTAAATCAATGGCAGGCACACAGGTAGACATAGCGATTCCCTAAAAAATGTGGTTTTGCAAAAAGAGACTAAACGCAAAGAGCAGGCAGGCGCATTTTGCGCCTGCCTGCTGAATACTATTTCATACTGCGATTACAGGGCTGTTATTTCTCAACAGCGGCAGCCCAGCTTTTGAGGAGTTCGTCATAATCGATGGTTTCACCCTGGGGTTTCTCGTTGGCAAGTTTTGCTTTAGGGGAACCAGGTTGGCTCAACCAGTACTGTGGGTCTCTTTTTTCATTTAATATTGGTCCGCACTCGCCTTGAATCTTGGAGCGCTGTAAACGTTCCATAACCTTGTCCTGTTGTTCAGCAAGGGAATCCATGGCTTCCTGGGGAGTTTTATCGCCGGTGACGGCGTCGGCAACATTCTGCCACCAGAGTTGAGCGAGTTTCGGATAGTCTGGAACGTTTGTTCCCGTCGGAGTCCACTGGATTCGGGCGGGGCTGCGGAAGAATTCCACCAGGCCGCCGAGTTTTGGGGCCCGTTCGGTAAAGGATTTATCCCAAATATCGCTGTTGCGAATCGGGGTGAGTCCGACATGAGTTTTTTTCAGGCTGACGGTCTTAGCGACGACAAACTGGGCATAGAGCCAGGCGGCTTTCCGGCGTTTGACGGGGGTAGATTTCATCAGGGTCCAGGAACCGCAATCCTGATAACCCAGTTTCATGCCTTCTTCCCAGTAAGGGCCGTGGGGAGAGGGAGCCATACGCCATTTGGGCATATTGTTCTCATCAACAACGGGAATCCCGGGTTTTGTCATATCGGCGGTGAAAGCGGTGTACCAGAAAATCTGCTGGGCAATGGCGCCTTGGGCGGGAACCGGACCGGATTCTGAAAAAGTCATTCCGGCTGCTTCCGGCGGTGCATATTGCTTTAACCAATCGATATACTTTGTGAGGGCATAGACGGCCGCGGGGCCGTTGGTGGCGCCACCACGTGAAACAGAGGAACCCAATGAATTACACCCGTTTGCCCGGATACCCCACTCGTCTACGGGGAGACCATTTGGAATGCCTTTGTCACCAGTTCCTGCCATTGACAGCCAGGCATCGGTGAAACGCCAGCCAAGGGATGGATCTTTTTTACCGTAATCCATGTGACCGTATATCCGCTGGCCGTCGATGGTCTTGACCTTGTTGGTGAAGAAATCGGCGATATCTTCGTAGGCAGACCAGTTGACGGGAACACCAAGCTCATAGCCGTATTCTTTTTTGAACTTGGCCTTCAGATCCGGTCTGGTGAACCAGTCATAACGAAACCAGTAAAGGTTGGCGAACTGCTGGTCAGGAAGCTGCCAGAGCTTGCCATCGGGAGAGGTGGTGAAAGATTTACCCATAAAATCATCAATGTCAAGCATCGGGTTGGTGACGTCTTTTCCCTCGCCACTCATCCAGTCACTCAGCGGGATGGCCTGTTTGTACCGGAAATGGGTACCGATCAGATCGGAGTCATTGATGTAAGCATCGTAAATATTCCTGCCCGACTGCATCTGGGTCTGCAGTTTTTCGATGACATCACCTTCACCGATAAGGTTGTGGTTGATTTTAATGCCGGTGATTTCGGTAAACGCCTTTGCCAGAATTTTGGATTCATATTCGTGGGTGGTGATCGTTTCGGAGACTACGTTGATTTCCATGCCTTTGTAAGGTTCGGCGGCCTTGATAAACCACTCCATTTCCTTCATCTGATCTGCTTGCGAGAGTGTCGAGGGTTGGAATTCATCGGAAACCCATTTTTTTGCTTCGTTGATACCCGCATTAGAGATAACGGGAAGCGTAAGCATGACAGCTAAAGCAGCCGTAATGGCCAATTTTTTAATCATCTGATACCTCCTCTAAAATAAATATTTTCTGTAGAATATTTTGATTACTACAGCGTAATGGGTGATAGCTTACACCCACTTGAATACGCAAACGGCGTATATACAAGCCAATCCCAATGCCCACCAGAGGGGAAGCCCAGTCAGTAAAATCCAGAAAATGTGGATAAAGGCTGCCCCGAGTAAGGACACGAACAACCGGTCGCCCCGGGTTGTTTCAAACCTCAAAATGCCATGACGAGGGGCACCTCCGGGAACCATAATCTCCCAGACCGTCATGCCGATTAGAAACAATAAGATAATTAGAAAAAATGTTGCGGTCTGGGGTGTCCAGGCCATCCATTTAAAATCCATGATATTTTTCCTTATACGCGGCCAAGGGCGAAACCCTTCGCGATATGATTACGTACAAACCAGATGACAAGCGTGCCCGGTATGATGGTGAGTGCGCCAGCCGCGGAAAGCACTCCCCAGTCGAGGCCTGAGGCGGAGACGGTTCTGGTCATGATGGCGGAAATCGGCTGGGCGTGAACGGAGGTGAGAGTCCGTGCCAATAATAACTCCACCCAGGAAAACATGAAACAGAAAAAAGCGGTAACGCCGACGCCCGAAGCGATGTTTGGAATAAAGATCCTTACAAAAAAACGGGGCCAGGAGTACCCATCAATAAAGGCCGTTTCGTCGATTTCCTTTGGTATGCCGGACATGAAACCTTCGAGTATCCAGACTGCAAGCGGCAGATTGAAGAGACAGTGGGCCAGGGCCACGGCGATGTGGGTGTCAAACAGGCCAATCGACGAGTAGAGCTGAAAGAATGGTAATGCAAAGACAGCAGGTGGTGCCATGCGGTTGGTCAGCAGCCAGAAAAAGAGGTGCTTGTCCCCGACAAAGGTATAGCGAGAGAAGGCATAAGCGGCCGGCAGGGCAAATGTCACGGAAATCAGGACATTGATGCTGACATAAATCATCGAGTTTATATAGCCGGAATACCAGGACCTGTCAGTGAGAATTACTTTATAATTATCAAAAGTCAAATGTTGCGGCCAGAGGCTGAAGGTGGAGAGAATTTCTTCGTTGGTCTTCAGGCTCATGTTGACCAGCCAGTAGATCGGCAGTAACAGAAAAATAATGTAGAATACGGGGATCAACCATTTCCAGCGCATCGTTAGTTTTCTCCTTTATTTTCCTGGCCAACGTTGTTCATAGCCGTGTAGAACACCCATGACAGCAGGAGAATTACCAGGAAGTAGATAAGAGACATGGCCGCTGCAGGGCCGAGATCAAACTGGCCTATGGCGAGCTTGACCAGGTCAATTGACAAGAAAGTGGTGGAATTGCCGGGGCCGCCACCGGTGAGCACAAACGGTTCGGTATAAATCATGAAGCTGTCCATGAA
>Ga0075120_10001794_pt1 | contig 16403 bp, 11 predicted proteins | sample AntAceMetag02UKL_FD_69792 | JGI IMG/M metagenome (GOLD analysis project Ga0075120, IMG submission 69792) | Saline lake microbial communities from Ace Lake, Antarctica - Antarctic Ace Lake Metagenome 02UKL | ecosystem: Environmental > Aquatic > Non-marine Saline and Alkaline > Saline | place... | reverse complement strand
CATTCACAATACGGAATTTACTTAAGCAATTTGGCAATATTATACGATAATATGGGCAATTACAAAAAAGCACTGCCTTTATTTTTGGAGGCATTAGAAAACTGTGAGAAATCTCTTGGTAAAGAACATTCGAACTATGGAACTCTCTTAAATAATTTGGCAGGATTATACCAATATATTGGCCAATATGATAAGGCTTTACCTTTATATATTGAGGCATTAGAAAACTGTGAGAAATTTCTTGGCAAAGAGCATTCATCCTACGGAATTTACTTAAACAATTTGGCAGTATTATACGAGAAAATGGGCAATTACAAAAAAGCTCTGCCTTTATATTTGGAGGCATTAGAAAACACCGAAAAAACCCTTGGCAAAGAGCATTCATTATATGGAGGTCGATTAAATAATTTGGCAGGATTGTACAAGATAATGGGCAATTCCACCTCCAATAAAAAACTTGCAACGGAGAACTACGAAAAAGCCCTGCCTTTATTTTTGGAGGCAATAGAAAACTGCGAGAAATCTCTTGGCAAAGAGCATTCAAGATACGGAATTCGCTTAAACAATTTGGCAGGGTTATACTCTAAAATGGGCAATTACAAAAAAGCTCTACCCTTATATTTGGAAGGTATAGAAAATATAAACCATAATATTACAAAAAACTTTAGCTTTTTATCGGAAAAAGAAAAAGAAGATTATTTTAATACAAAGAGCAGGTATTTTGATGGATTTAACTCTTTTGCTTTGCAAACTAATACGCAATTTAATAATATATCTACTACTGTTTTTGATAACACTGTGCGTAATAAAGGCATCCTTTTAAAATCAAGCACAGCAATGCGCTCCGCTATTTTAAGTTCGAAAGATACTGTACTTATCAATAAGTATAATAAATGGATAAGTTTAAAAAAACAAATAGCAAAACTATACTCTACACCAATAAAAAAACGCCAAAAAGACCCAAAACAATTGGAAGAACAAGCCATAGTTTTTGAAAGAGATTTAGTAAAAAGTTCAGAGGAATTTTCTGCCTTTACACAAACACTTAAAACCAATTGGCAAGATGTGCAAAAAGCACTAAAGCCAAACGAGATAGCTATTGAGTTTGTGCATTTTGAAAATACTAAAAGTGTCGGAATCTCTAAAAGCGACACCGACACTACTCATATAATGTATTGTGCATTAATAGTAACACCAAACAACAAACAGCCAGAAATGATACCTCTATTCAAAGAAAAACAATTGGAGAAAATATTAGGAAAATTTGGAGGTAATAATTACAGCTATATAAACATTATTTATGGTAAAAACACAGAAGTTAACACCGAACTCTATAATTTGATTTGGGCTCCTATTGATAGTTTTTTAACCACTACAAGTAACACTCCGACTAAACGTACGGTTTATATATCTCCAAGCGGTTTGTTACACAAAATATCTTTCTCCGCCATAGCAAAAAAACAAAATGTATATTTATGCGATGCTTACAATATAGAAGTAAAATCAACAACAGGAAAAATTATCGAGAGTCAAGGAGCGACTCAAAATTTCACTTTGACTAATGCAACATTGTTCGGAGGCATTACCTACGATACCGATAGTACAAAAACAAAAATATGGAGTTATTTAGAAGGCACAAAAATAGAAACAGAAAAGATAAATAAAATTTTAAAAAAAGGGAAAGTTGATGTGAATTATTATAGCAATACATTGGCTACCGAAGAGGAATTTAAGCTAATGGCAAGCAACAGCAATATCTTACACATTGCCACACACGGGTTTTTCTACCCAGACCCAACAGAGATAAAAAAAGAAGAAGAAACAAAAACAGGAGAAACAGGCGATGTAGTTTTCCGTGGTGGAAGCAGAGGTTTTGGTGTAGAAAATTTTGTAGAAAACAAAAATCCACTCATGCGATCAGGATTAGTATTTGCTGGTGCCAACGATGTTTGGAGCAAACAAAATAAAGGTAATACAGACGATGGAGTTCTAACAGCTCAAGAAGTAGCTCATATAGATATGCGAAAAACCAATCTTGTAGTAATGTCTGCTTGCGAAACAGGACTAGGTGATATAAAGGGTAGTGAAGGTGTCTACGGCCTGCAAAGAGCTTTTAAAATGGCTGGAGTGAAATTTCTTATTATGAGCCTGTGGCAAGTTTCAGATAAAGAAACTGAGGAATTTATGACAACTTTCTATACGAAGCTTTTAAAACTAAAAGACATAAAAACAGCTTTCAATAAAACACAAAAAGAAATGCGACAAGAGTATGACCCTTACTTTTGGGCTGCTTTTGTGTTGATTGAGTAATCTATTAAATTTACCATGTAATTAAAATTTAAATCATTGATTATTAGTGAGAATTTATTTTGGTTCTTATCCTTAATTCCTTGAAGAATAATTAATGCGACAGAACCCAAAAAGGCAACTTTCAACATTTTTTTAATACTGATGAATTCGAAATGTTTGAATAAAGTCTAATTGTTAGTAATTCTTCTATTTATAGGTATATTGTTATTCCAATATATTGCGATATATTGGAATAGATCTGAATAAAATATCTGAATTTATCCCGATATATTGGGATAAATCTAGATTTATTGGAATGTATTTAAATAGATAGGCATTTATGGCGATAAAATTACAACCCAAATTGTTTCATTAACACGCATTTTAAAATTTATATGAAACTTTATTTATTTTAAGAATTGCCAAAAAGTAGATTAAAGCAATGTCTGAATTGAGTTTTAAGAGAAAATAAAAAGTTTCACTTTGTACATAAGTGAAACTAAAAGGTGTCGTTACTGACTTGTTATACTTGGTAACGATTAGGCTAAAAATTTGCGAGCATTTAACGCACCAAACTTGCAATATCTTTATTTAATATAATTCGTTTCATTTTACTAATTTCCGCCCGCTTGTTTTTGAGCCTTTGTTACCCTGAGTTATTCTTCTCTTTCATCTACTTGTCGGAAATATTTGGCAGGTATAGTATGTAATAAGCCAACATACAACCTGCAAATATAATTTTCTAAAAAATATCCTATTCAATAACTATTTTCTTAATTACTTCTTCTTTTTCTGTGCTTACATTTACAAAATAAATACCTTTTGCTTCTTTACTTAAATCAATATTTACTTGTTTATCTGTTACAATTAATTGTTCTATTAATTTTCCATTAATATCTGTTATTCTTATACTCTTAATATTTTCTCCTTCAACTATTATATTTCCACTTGTTGGATTTGGAAAAATATTTATTGATGTATTATTAAGTTCTTTAATCCCCACACCTGTTATTGTGTAACAAACAGAAGTGTCTACACAAATACCATCATCTATTATTACAGCATAACTGCCGTTTACAGAAGGAGTAAAGCTTTGGTTTGTTTCTCCAACTATAGCCAAATAGCTATTGTTACAGTCAAGCCATTGATATGAAGCGCCTGATTGAGTTGCAGTTAATGTAATACCATTTTGTGTAACAGATACATCAACTGAGTTTATAGTTAAATCTAAGGTAACAAGACTATCACATCCCGCTGCATTTATAAAAGTATGTGTTGGGAATGCGGAAGCATAATAAGTCGTTCCATACCACGCCATGCTGTCGCACGCTACGGCAGTAGTATCACCTGTATTGCTATAATTTATAGTTAAATCTAAGGTTACAACACTATCACAACCAGCAACATTCATAAAAATATGCGTTGGGAATGCAGAAGCATAATAAGTCGTGCCATACCATGCCATGCTATCACAAGCTACGACAGTAGTATCTCCTGTGTTGCTATAATTAATCGTTAAATCTAAAGTTACAACACTATCACAGCCAGCAACATTCATAAAAGTATGCGTTGGCATAGCCGAAACATAATAGCTTGTTCCATACCATGCCATGCTATCACATGCTACGGCTGTAGTATCACCTGTATTGCTATAGTTTACAGTTAAATCTAAAGTTACAAGACTATCACAGCCAGCAACATTCATAAACATATGTATTGGGAATGCGGAAGCATAATAAATAGTTCCATACCACGCCATGCTATCGCAAACTATCGCAGTAGTATCACCTGTATTGCTATAGTTTACAGTTAAATCTAAAGTTACAACACTATCACAGCCAGCAATATTCATAAAGGTATGCGTTGGCATTGCCGAAGCATAATAGGTCGTGCCATACCACGCCATGCTATCGCATACTATGGCAGTAGTATCACCTGTATTGCTATAGTTTATAGTTAAATTTATAGTAATAATGCTATCACAAGCCATTGCATTTGGTATGCTATCTAAATATATTCCTGAAATTGTCCATGATTTCCCACTTGGAGAGAGATAACTATCACAAACGATAGGGTTTATTGTTGCATAACTATTACAAGTATATATTCGTACATGTCCTGCATCTATTCCATTACCATCATTCTTATTAGCACCAATTGCCACGGTATTACCATTAGAGCATAAACTTACAGAAACGCCTGATAGATCATCAGCCGCTTCCCCGTCAATATCAGTCCCAAGTTGTGTCCATGTACCAAGAGTATTTTTATATATCCTTACATGTCCTGAACATGAACCATTACCACTATTATAAAGAGCTCCAATTGCTACAACTGAACCATCAGAACTTAAGCTAACAGAAATGCCTGACCCGTCATTAGTCGCTTCGCCATTAATATCAGCACCTTGTTGTGTCCATGCTGTTCCGTTGTAGTGATATATTCGTACATGCCCTGCATTAATTCCATTACCATCATTACCATAAGCTCCAATCGCTATGGTATTACCATTAGAGCATAAACTTACAGAAACGCCTGATAGGTCATTAGTCGCTTCTCCATCAATATCAGCACCTTGTTGTGTCCATGCTGTTCCGTTGTAGTGATATATTCGTACATGTCCTGCATTACTGCCATTACCATCATTACAATAAGCTCCAATCGCTACGGTATTACCATCAAAACTTAAGCTTACAGCATGTCCAAACTTGTCGCTTGCAGCTTCTCCGTCAATATCAGTTCCAATTTGTGTCCACGTGCCAATAATATTTTTATAAATACGTACATGTCCAGCATCTGCAACATTTCCATCGTTGTTTTGTGCTCCAATTGCCACTATAGAACCATCAGCACTTAAACTTACGGAGCGACCTGACTCGTCATCAGCCGCTTCCCCATCAATATCACTTCCTATTTGTGACCAGCTACCCGCAATATTTTCATAAATACGCACATGTCCTGCATTACTGCCATTGCCATCATTATGATAAGCCCCAATTGCTACAACCGAACTATCAGCGCTTAAATTTACAGAAATACCTGATTGGTCACCTCCTGCTTCTCCATCAATATCATTTCCAATTTGCGTCCATGTGCCAGCAATATTCTGATAAATACGTACATGTCCTGCATCACTGCCACTACCACTATTATCAGTAGCTCCAATCGCTATTATTGAACCATCAGTATTTAGATTTACAGAAATGCCTGACCAGTCATCAGCTGCTTCCCCATCAATATCAGTTCCAATTTGTGTCCATTGTGCATTTGCAATTGTGCTTGCTATTAGCATTGCTGATAATATTAGGATTTGTTTAATGTAATTTGTTCTCATTTTTATAGTATTTAAAGTTTTTTAGATATATCTGTATTTAGTCATTCTTTTATCTCCTAGTTTCTCAATTATACCTTTGTCAAATGCAACTTTCAAATCTCTACTTGCTGTTGCCGAAGATATTTTCTTAAACGCACGCAAATAATCTTGCCTTGAGAAGAGGTCATTTTCTACAATGTCCTTAAAATGTATTATTCTGTCATTACTTGATAAGTTTATGTTTTGAATTTTTAGTAAGTCTTCAAGTGCATCTTTTATTATTTCTAACATGAATTCAATAAAAGCTGTTGAACTTCCTTGATTATCTGACTTACCTAAAATATTATAATATTCTTGTTGCTTTGTTTTTACTAAAGTTTCAATTGGAAGAAATCCAAAAATAGGAGAGTGTTCTTTCAAAATTATAGTTTGCCAAAGTCTTCCAATTCTTCCATTTCCATCAATAAATGGATGAATAAATTCAAACTCATAATGAAAAACACAACTTTTGACAAGAATTAAATCATCATCATTCTTTATATACTCAAAAAGGTCTTTCATTAACGAAAAGACCATTTCTCCGGGAGGCGCTACATGTGTAATGTCGCTTCCTTTTATAATTCCAACTGAAGAAGTTCGCAGTTTACCAGGGTTTTCTATTAAATCTTTCATTAAGATCTCATGCGCTTTGCATAATGATTTTAAATCAGAGACTTTAAACTTATCAAGTTTATTATAAACATTAATTGCATTTTTAACTTCAACAATATCTTTTTTAGGTGCTAAAACTCTTTTGTTATCAAGCAAGTCAGTAATCTGCGCAATAGTCAAGGTATTTCCTTCAATTTCCAATGAAGATTGAATTGTTTTTATCCTGTTTCTTTTTCTTAATTCTGTTGGTGGTTTGTTTAAATGGGCAGCATTTACTTCTCCAATTCTTTCTGAAATAGAGGCAATTAAATTTAAAATCTTATTCGTTATTTCGTAAGGTGGTTTCATGGCTTAAACCTTTGATACTATCAAATGACACTATCAAAAGTAATCATTTTTTATTATACTGCAATTTCTTTTTAAAAATTAAACCTAACATTTGGCTAAACTGCGTTTATATGCTGTTTAGGTTTTGTTGTAGCCTGTTTTAATTATTTTTTCTTTTCTAAATCAAGATAAAGCTGTTCAACCTTATCTCTTGCCCATTGTGTTTTTCTTAAAAACTTAAGACTAGACTTGATTGAAGGGTCATTTTTAAAACAATTGATTTTAATTTTCATTGCTAATCTTTCCCAACCATACTGTTCCACTAACAACTCTAGTATAGTTATCAATTTCACCCCGTGCATCGGGTTATTGAGTTGTTCTTTTTGGCAAATATTTTCTTTATCCATTAATAAGATGATTAATCCTGTTTAAATTGGTTGCGATTTAGCTATGCGTAGTGGGGGATTCCAAAGCTATTAGCTTTCGTTTTAGCACAAATTTATTGCTTACATAATCTTTCAATTTACGACAAAACCCGCATTACGTATAACCTTTGTTAGCGTTTCGTGCTTTATTTTTTAGTTGTGTTAATCTTTTTTTAGCATGAACGGTTAGTATAAGAATAGTAGCCGACTGCGGGGCACTTTCCTGTCAAGTTACAGGAAAGTTGAAGCGGGCTACAACCCCTGAATTTACTACTAAACCGGCTATTATTTTTATACATTGTTAGCAATCGATTTTCAATTGTCTTCATATACAATTTTTCTTATATCATTTGCTATTTTGAAATGGTTAGAGTTCTGATTATTATCCAATAGTATTACAGAACTGTTGTCTTCTTTGATAATGTTTATTAAAGAACGGAATCCCGGAATTTCTCCTTCGTGCCCATATAAAGTATACTTGCTTCCATCTTTATGTGTTCGATTTAAAATCGCAAACCCATATCCATATCTTGAAAAATTTTGTGTTAGCATTATTTCAAAACTTTCTTTATTGATTAATGTATTTGATTGAAGTGCAAGTTGCCATTTAAACAAATCTTCTACTGTTGAGTAAATATTTCCTGCTGAAAATGCCCCCGACGTATTCCAGCAAGGAGCAACTGATATAGTGTCATCTAGTTTGATATATCCATAAGCCTTATTTTTAAGGATTTCAGTAATTTGAATTATTCCAGAGTTTGTCATGCCCAAAGGTTTGAAAATATTTTCTTGCAAGACTTGTGCATAAGGTTTACCAGTAATTTCTTCGATTATAGCTCCAAGTATAAAGTAGTTAGAATTGGAATACCGAAGTTCAGAACCTGGTTCAAAGTTTAGATCTAAGTCCCAGAATACTTTCATAAATTCAGTTGGCTTATTTTCTCTAAATAGTAGACATTCCATTTCTGGTAACTCAATATATTCTGGAATGCCTGAAGTATGACTTAATAAATGGTGTATTGTGATTCTGTCACCTTTTTCAGCAGGATATTCAGGAAGATAATCTGTGATTTTGTCATCTAAACTAATCTGACCCTTCTCCTTTAGCATCATTATTAATGTGGCTGTGAATTGTTTGGTACAAGAACCAATTTCAAATTTAGTATCAGGTTTATTCAGAATTTCATATTCAATGTTTGCAAATCCAAAAGCACTTTTATAAACAATCTTACCATTCATTGATACAAGTGCACTGCCATTAAACATTCCTTTATTATAGAAATCGTTTAATAAAGAGTCAATCTTACCATTAGTAGTCTGTGCATTTAATGTGCTAACTGATAGTAATGTAATTAATAAAATATTAAAAAAGGTTCTCATTGCGTTGTTGTTTTTAATTGATTGCTAACGTTTAGGCTAAAAATTGGTGGGCATTTCAACGCACCAATCTTCAGATTTGTAATATCGTTTATTTAATGTTATTCGCTTCATATCACTACTTTCTGCCCACTTGTTTTTGAGCCTGTGTTACCCAATGTAATTATCATATCTTAATTCCTAAAACAACAACATCATCAATCTGTTCTATATTCCCTTTCCAAACTTCAAAAGCTGTATCTAACAATTCTTTTTGTTCTTTCATAGGCTTATCTCTGTTTTCTGATAACAATCGCTTAAATGGCTTGTATTTAAACTTCTTTCTTTTTGTTCCACCAAATTGGTCGGCATATCCATCGGAGAACATATACAGTTGGTCTCCTTTTTCCAATTGTATTTCGTGAGTGGTGAAATTACCCATTTTCACATAAATGGCAATCGGCATTTTATCAGGTTTTATTTCGTAGAAGTTCTCAAAATCTTTTAATGGCTCTAAGTCATTTAGCTTTCTATTGGTTAAAATATATAGAGGATTATTAGCTCCCGAAAACTGAACTATATTAGTTTTGTGGTCGATTGAAATTATTGCCATATCCATACCGTCTTTTTGTTCTCCTAATTCTCCTTTTTGTTTTAAGGCTTTTATAATTTCTTTTCTTAATTTGCGAAGAATTACACCTGTATGAGTAATATATTCTTTTTGCACAATTTCTCGTAAAAACGAAGAGCCAAGCATACTCATAAATGCACCTGGCACACCGTGACCTGTACTATCGGCTGCTGTTATTACAGTGTGGTTTTCTATATGGCTCCACCAATAAAAATCGCCACTTACTTTGTCTTTTGGTTTAAACAATACAAAATGTTCCGATAAATGCTTATCCAGTACTTTTTCTTCGGGTAATATTGATCCTTGCAGGCGAGTTGCATAATCAATACTCTCTGAAATTTCGTAATGATTTTTTTCTATTTTTTCTTTTTGTTTTACAACTATATCCCTCTGGCTTTCAATTTCATTTCGCTGAGCCGTTATTTCTTCATTTTGTTGATTTAGTTCTTCGTTAGCTTCTGCAATTTCATGCTTTTGTTCCGCCAACAATATGTTTGCTCTTTTCTTTTGACTGTATGATCGAAATACAAATACAACAAGAATAACTGTTAAACCAAAAGCAATAATAAACAGATTACGCTGCGTTTGCTGCTTTTCTTTTTCTGCTTTTTCTTTTTCGATTTGTAGTTGGCTGGTTTTTAGTTCGGCTTGTTGCTCTATTATTTGCTTTTCTTTTTTCTCTGTTTCGTATCGAGTACCCATCTCAGCAATAACCTTTGTTTTTTCACTGGTAAAAATACTATCGTTTATACTTATCCATAATTCTTTATACTTAAGAGCATTTTGGTATTGTTTTAAGCCTTTATATGCTGATGATAAATACAAATAGGCTTCTCTTTCTCTTTTTAACGCTCCTATTTCTTTTGTAAGGTCTAAGCTTTTATTAGCATAATAAATTGCTTTTTTATATTTCTTGAGTTTATTATTTAATTCTGCAAAATTCCCTAAATTAGCCGCTATTCCATACTTATTTCCTATTTTTTCATTAATTTCTAAAGCCTTTTGATAATAGTCAAAAGCTTTATCAAACTCTTCTAGTCTAGAATAAACAATTCCTATATTCCCTAGATCTCTTGCTATACCTCCCTTATCATCCAATTCTTTATTAATGTCTAATGATTTTTGATAACAAGCTAATGCTTCTTTATTATTATTTTGATCAAAATAAATTATTCCAATATTACAGCTTAGCGCAGCTATTAAGTTTTTATCTCCAAGTTCCTCATTAATTTTCATGGCTTTCTTATAGTATTCTAAGGCTTTTTTGTTATTAACTTCGTCTGCATATACATTTCCAATACTTACAAGGTTTACTACTATTCCTTCTTTATTTTCAAGTTCTTCATGTATATTTAAAGCATTCTGAAAAACCTCTAAGGCTTTATCATAATTCCCCTGATCAACATAAATATTACCCATATCCCCCAAACTACTAGCTATACCTGCCTTATCACCTAAGCCTTCGTAGACTATTAACGACTTCTGAAGATAGTCTAGAGCCTGTTTATAAATTCCATTATAGGAATATATAACTCCAATTTTACGATAATTCATAGCCACACCTTTTGTATCTTGAGCAAGTTTAAATTCAACAGTGGATTTCTTAAAATAAACAATGGCGGTATCGTAATTATTCTTATAAAAATAAACCATCCCAATGTGCACTAAAGAGATTGCCTTATATGAATTTGATTTAATCTTTTCTGATATAAGCAATGCGTCATTGAAATAAATTAAAGACGAATCGTAATTTGAATATTCATACTCATCGCCAAGCATAAATAATGTTTCAATTAAATTAGTATCTACCTTTTCTGTGGCAATAACTTGTTTTAAACTGTCAATTTTGTGTTGGTATTGTGCAAATACAGTTGCAAACTGAAGATTTAAAGTTATAAGTATTAATATGCTTAGATTTTTCATACTTTTTTAGTTCTTATATTGGGTAACGTTCAGTATATGGTACGTTTCAATGTGCCATATACTTTGTTGTAAGCAGTTAATAGTTTCCTTTTATTGATATTGCCCGTCCTATTAATTTTAACGAGCCATCATGTTCACACCATAGTCTCTCACAAAATTTGTTTTTTGAATCTTCTTGTAATTCATCACGCAGAGAAGCCAAATAAGTAGGCACTTGACCCTGTCCTACTATAATTGGATTCCATTTCACAGGTCTGTACTCTCTATGGAATGTTTGCCTAGCTTATTCTTGTATTTCGTTTGCAATGCATTAAGAAAATTTCTTAGATACTGATCCATAAAATGTCGATAGGATCTATGATCAGGACTACGGAAAAAAGCACTCAACTCATGTTTGCTGATTTTTTTATCTATTAAGGCGAACAGATCTAATATGTCATCTGTTTTCAAATCCAATGCAATTTTTAGTTTCCGGAGGATCATATTATTGCTTAAAGGATCTTCTGGTTCTGGTAGAGGACCTTCTCTTATTCCGCGTTTTTCAATGATTAATCCGTTGAGGAAAGTGGCCAGTTCTTTATCTGTAATTTCTTTTAATAAATGGTCATCTTCTTTTTTTAACCAATCACTCACATCCGCTTTCCCGACATCGTAATTGGCTAATTTAAAAAGCGCAATAATTTTGAGAACACTAAAGTCAAACAGGTAACGAATACGTCGTAATATATCATTATTGGTCATATTATATTTTATTTATCTTTTACTTCACTCATAATTTTCACATTCCCAATACCATATTAAAGGAAAAGAAGCCATAAAAATATAGTGTTTGGTTAAATTCTTGCATTAAAAGTATTGTCAAATATACAACAAACATTAATCAAGTCCATATTTGATGTGTGTCTGAAATGTGGCACAACGTTTAGCATAAAAGGAGTTTCAATGCAGTTTAGCTATTGTTATGTGTTTAAAATTATTGCTTAATTAGTTTTTTAACCTCAGTTCCATCTTTGGTATGAATTTTTAAATAATACACTCCATTACTGAATTGGTTTATTGAAAAATTAGGTGTATTGAATGTTTTTACATTTTTCCCAAATAAGTCATAGACTTCAACAGATATTAAGTCTTGTTCCGGTATGTTTATGTTAACCACGTCATTTGTTGGGTTTGGATAAATGATTAATTCACTGTTGTCGCTAATCATTTCGCTTAGTGAAAGAGTAATCTCCGGAATATAAAATTCGATTAAAGCCACTTCATTTGGACTAAGATGGAAAGAGTAAGCTGAATCCGTCATATTGATATTTTCGTCGTCAAAATAATTATTCGGATAAAGGTAATTTACTGCGTCATTTCTGGTGTATCCCAGGTTAGTCAATGAATCATACTGGTAAATAACATTGTTATTGGTAGAGTCAATGATTGTTTTTATGCCAGAATGATTCCCAATGATTCCAGGAAATTTCAATGTGATATCTCTTCCATTTTGAAAGTAGTTATCATACGACTGATAAATTGGTATGACTGAGTTTATTGCTATTGTTAATGGGTCAACTCCTGTTAATACTATGAATCCTTGAAAAATGGAATCAATTGTACTTGGAGCGTATCCAGCATTAATTAAACTATCTGAATTGATGTCATGATCGTGGAAAAGACTGAGCGTAGCCTCTGCAGCGCCCGGTATTGAAAAATTAGAAACTAGCACCCTAAGTGTATCATTATTATAAGTGGAAATGGTCGTTAAGTTTCTATAATTTGAACTATCAACACTGAGAAGTTCGCCTTCTGTTTTATTAAGCAGAAGTAGTGCTTTCCATGAAGGTTTATGCAAAGCTCCCCAGCTCAACAAACCGTAATCTCCATGGAATTCTGTTGATCCAATTTCGAAATCTTGCCATGCAGCAACTGCTTGGCCGTCGATGTTATGCTTTTTTAAACAGTGACTATAATTGATCATATATGCAGGATCCAATACAGACTCTCTAAAGCCAAAACCCAAATTCCATTCAGAAATGATCAAAGGAACAGTACCATGGCCTGAACTGATCAATTTCTGGTTCAAATAATCCATTTCCATGTCCACTACATAAAGGTTCACAGCAAACTTATGCCATGAGATGAAATCTAACGAGGTACCCCAACTTACGCAACTATCGATAACTTGCCCAATTATGGTAGAATCTAGTTCGGTGTATGTTTGATGACCGGGAGAAAATGAAGCCGTAAAGGACGACATAAAATTAGATACTGTCGGTCCTCCAACTTTAGCGTTGGGATGATTCGTTTTTATAGCTAACAGCGTGTTTCTAAAAAGTTCGAAGAATTCAGATTCCGTACCTTGCCAAAATGCTCCATCCGGTTCATTCCAAATCTCATAATAGGGATCTAATCCCCACTGATTATTTATCTTATCCACAATACTATCCATCAAAGTATTCCACGTTAAATAACTTGCGGGTGGAACCGCATGTAGAATAGAAAATCCCGGTTCTACATTCGTAGTATCACTGGAGGAGCTTAGCCATGCAGGCATTTTCAAAATAACCAATATAAGCTTGTCACAACTACTGTTGGCCAGAAGAATATTAGGTTTTTGTACCTCAAGCTGCGCCATCACATCATTTATACTAGAAACGGTCCAGTGATTAATGGCTGTTTCTATGTCTATAGTTCTTATGGAATTATGATAAATACCATTGTTTAACAAATCATTTGTCGCATTTGCGGTTTTGGGAACAGCAAAGATTCCAGGTCTATAAATTTCCGGGAATTGTTCCGTGGGCTGCTGGTAGTCTATCGTTATGTTTTGCGCCAACAGATTGAAACCGACAAAAAAGAAAGGCAATAATAAGAGTAGTAGTTGTTTCATGTCTTTGTAGTGGTTTATTATTACTCATAACGTTTAGCTAAACTGCGTTTTAATGCTTTTTAGGTTTTGTTATGCACTTTTCTTTCAATCTATTAATTCACCGCTCTCATAAATAACGGTCTTAACAATCTCCCCAACTTTGGAAAAGGTGGTGTATTTGCCGTGCAGTTTCCCATCTCTAAAATTGATCTCAACCTCCTTCTTTCCTTTCAAATACCAATGACTCTGAATTCCTGTGTTTTTTTCACTAAATTGAATAGATATTTTCTTATTTCCACATTCAAAATAATCCGTAATATATTCCTTATTATATTCAAATTCCTGCCTAAACTTGATAGTTTTGTCTGGTTTCGTGAATTGAAAATATAGATAATTGCCATTACCAAGATAACTGAAATCTTCTGGATTTTTTAGAAATAAATTTCCAGACTTTATTTCTAAATTCCATTTAGTTCCAGTTTTATCTTGATTTAAGAACCAAATGGAATCATTTAAAATCGAATATTGCCCTATTTGGCCATTCCAACGAAAGTTTTGAGCATCGAATACCTGCATAGTTATTTTGTCTTCCAAAGTATCTGTTTTCCAAATACCAAACATAGGAATTTGTGGATTCAGTAAATCCTCTTCATTGGTTTCTTGCCCATAACCAATCACACAAAATATTGAAAAAAAGAGAATTCCTAAAAATGAAATTGAAAAATATCTATTATTATACTTCATTTAATTCTATGTTTATTGTGCATAACGTCCCTAATAGAACGCGTTTTAATGATTTTTATTTATTGTTACCAAGCGTATTTATTGTTTTATTAATCTTCGTGTTATTGTTTGTTTATCAGTTATTACTTTTATTATATAGATACCTTTTGGCTGTGAGCTTAAATCTATTTCGGTTTCTTTGCCTTTGTAGACCTCTCTTCCTTCTATATTTATTATTTCTATGCTCTCTATGTCTTCAGCTTTTATTGTAATTTTTCCAGTAGTTGGATTAGGGAATAATCCATATTCTTTTTGTTCAATATCATCAATCTTGGTTGTCAAGGATAGTTTTGTTAAGAATAAGTCATTTTTACCAATGGTATCCATATAAAATGATCCTCCATTAAAACAATCTGAAAAAACCCCATTTAGTATCTTATTATCATAACCATCAAGTCTTATATTACTAAACCCGGCTTGACAAGTTGGTGACCAATCCAAATAATTACTACTACTAATCACCCCACTTTCTGTCGTCATAAAAACAAAATAAGACCAATCAGGTGTGGTTAGATTAAATGGGCCACAATTTAAATAATCCATATAGAACCCAACTACCCATAGATTGTCATTCTGATCAAAATCTAGCGAGTTTATTTGCGAACCAGAGCTATCAAAGTTATGCGCCCAACATGTATTTCCCGAGCTATCTATTTTTGCGAAATATCCAATAAGTCCTGGTGAAGTAAATAGAGTATAATTTGGTAATCCAAGTGTATCTGCATAGTTCCCTACAAGATAAATATGTTCATTATTGCTATACATATTAATTGCTTGTGCATCACCAATAATCTTTTTATGCCATATATAGTTTCCCTGACTATCAAATTTGAACAACATCATTTGGTTACTATGGTCAGTATAAATAGTATCTGAACCAATAATTATATCTCCTGTTCCTGATCTTCCGGAAACATATATATGATCCTTCTCATATGTTATTTTCGGAGAATATAACTCAAGAATCTGGGTCAACCACAAAAAATTATTTTGATTATCATACTTTGCCAATACAGTTCCAACCTCCAGAATCAATGTCTGACCCTCATAATCACCTCCAAGTGCATAAGTAGTAACAACAGAATATAAGTTGTTGTACTCATCTACATCAATATATCGACCATGGCTTCTATTGTTTCCTGTTACAGTATACCAAAGTAAGTTCCCATTTACATCAAACTTAACAATATAGCACTTACTAGTACAAGATGCTACATATTCCCAGTTTACTCCATCAAATGTTGCAGAATCAGAAAAGACTCCTATTACATATACATTATTCTCATTATCAATACACATACTCTCAGGATAATCATCTGATGCACCACCAAACCCTCTTGACCAAATAAAGTTACCATTAAAATCATACTTAGTAAGAAAAGAACTTTTAGCTCCATTATAATTAATCATATTACCTGCAGTATAAGCGGTATCACCAGAATAGCCTGTAAAATATACATCATCATATTCATCGACTACAATGCTAATCCCATTAACCATATCCCAATCTGAACTCCCGATTGATTGTACCCACTCCCATGTATAACTCTGTGAAAAAAGACAGACTGGAAACAACATTACAATAAGTAATAAATGTTTCATATTCGTTTTTTTTATGCTTGCTAACGTTTAGATAAACTGCGTTTTAATGCAGTTTAGGTTTTGTTATATTCTGTTTATTTAGTTTCTTTTCCTTCACGATATTCTAAACCCTTTTGTCCAATGAGAGTACCTTTTGAGTCAGCGTAGATTACGTAGATAGTGTTGTTATCAGGATAGTAAACAGTTCCAAAGACTTTTGCTATATCATCCGAAGTTTTTCCTTCACGATATTCTAGGCCCTTTTGTCCA
>Ga0075120_10001792_pt1 | contig 16415 bp, 15 predicted proteins | sample AntAceMetag02UKL_FD_69792 | JGI IMG/M metagenome (GOLD analysis project Ga0075120, IMG submission 69792) | Saline lake microbial communities from Ace Lake, Antarctica - Antarctic Ace Lake Metagenome 02UKL | ecosystem: Environmental > Aquatic > Non-marine Saline and Alkaline > Saline | place... | reverse complement strand
TGGTCAAAAGGTTACTTCATATCTACAGTCGGTCATCACGGAGATGAGGCGATGTTGAAGAAGTACGTAAAGAATCAGGGCACAGGTAAAAACTATAAACCTCTGCATCAAGAGGATCTGTATTTATGACATACAAGCCGAAGGCTTGTTAATGCCCCGCTGCTTGCCGCGGGGTAGTTTACTATGTTCAGTAGTAAATGCAAGAGATAGCTGAGCCAAGGGCATAACCGGATAATTATATCTTGGAGTCAGTTTCTAATCGCTCCGGTTTTATCCTACCTTATAAATTCATGGGAAAAATTATTGATGAATATCGAACGTTAGCTCATGAGGGGCTCGCGAGGCTGAAAGTCAAGGGCAGCATTTTTCAGGCTATCGCCCTTCCTGTAAAAAACAGTGAAGATGCTGACAGCCTGTTGTCCGATTGGCGAAAGTCTTATCATGATGCCACTCATATCGGCTGGGCAAGACGTCCGGGGATTCCCCCCGAGGGTGAAATTCGCTGGAGTGACGATGGAGAGCCATCGGGAACGACAGGCAAACCTATTCTCCAGGCTATCACAAAAGCAGACCTTTGGAGAGTTCAAATCGGAGTTGTTCGCTGGTTCGGCGGCACAAAACTTGGAACCGGCGGTCTGGCACGAGCGTATGGAAAAGCAGCATCAGACGCAGTCGGCAATTCAAAAATAATCGTTGTTGAGATCAGGAAACAACTCCAGGTCATAATTCCGAATCAATACCTTGGCGCGTTATATTCAATAGTTGAAAAGTTGAATGCAATCCCCGGTCCACAGGAATATGACGAACATGGTATGCGCATAATTCTAAATATAAGAGCATCCATGATTGATATCCTCGCAAACCGGATAACAGAATCGACTGCCGGTCGTGCAGAAGTTAGAATTCTCGAGACCTAATATAACCCATTAGTTTCAACCTTTACCGGTAAGCGAAACAACGAAATATTTCATCAGTAAATTGAACAGACTTTACAATTATTTTAGATTATTCATAGGAGAATTAATGCCCTATTCAGGAGTTGATTACTACAACATCAACGAGTGGTTAAATGAGGAAGAAAGACTCGTTCAGGACATGGTACGTAAATGGGTGGATGACAAAGTACTCCCAAATATAGAAAACAATTTCCGTGACGGTGAGTTTCCGATGCATCTGGTTCGGGAAATGGGTGAGTTGGGATTATTCGGTATTACGATACCCGAGGAGTATGGCGGAGCCGGAATCGGCTATGTCGCTTACGGTATCGCCATGCAGGAACTTGAGCGGGGCGACAGTGGATTACGCAGCTTTGCATCGGTAATCAGTTCACTTATCATGTACCCCATTTTCACCTGGGGAACGGAGGAGCAGAAAAAATTCTGGCTACCGAAACTTGCAAGGGGTGAGAAGATTGGCGCTTTTGGATTGACTGAACCCGATTACGGTTCTGATCCGGGACGTATGATCACTAACGCTAAGCGGGTTGATGGCGGTTATATCCTGAACGGCGCAAAAATGTGGATCACTAATAGTCCAATAGCTGACGTCATCGTGATATGGGCGAAATTAGATGGAAAAGTATGCGGATTTCTTATAGAAAAAGGTTCGCAGGGACTATCCTGTCCAGAAATGAAGGATAAATGGAGTCTAAGAGCAAGCGTTACCGGTGAAGTCATACTTCAGGATGTATTTGTACCTGAATCAAACCGTCTGCCGGACGCTAATGGTCTGGCTTGTGCCCTGACCTGCCTGGATCAGGCACGATTTGGAATTGCATGTGGTGTGATAGGTGCAATGCAAGCCTGTTACGATTCTTCCCTGGAATATTCAAAAACACGTATTCAGCATGGAAAACCAATCGCCGGATTCCAAATGGTGCAGGACAGCCTGGTGACAATGTTGACAGAAATCACCAAGGCTCAATTACTTGTTCTGCGTCTTGGAAGATTACGTGAAAAAGGTGAGGCGAATTTCCGCCAAGTTAGTCTTGCAAAGCGCAACAATTGCCGGATAGCACTTGAAATCGCAAGGTCAGCGCGTGACCTGCATGGCGCTAACGGGATTTCTGGCGAATATCCAATAATGCGCCACCCCTGATGAATCTCGAGTCGGTTTACACCTATGAGGGCACTCATAACATGCATACATTGATTGTCGGAGCTGATATCACAGGCATGGAAGCATATTCCTGATTGTTCAATGCCACATCAACTACTTGCTATTAGAATATTTGTCCTTATTTGATCTTTACTACTTTGCTTGTAAAATTTCTTTCGGGTGTTTTCAGAATTACTAAATATGTACCCGATGGCAAACTGTGCAAATTTATTCCAAGTTTATTTTGACCGGAAAGCTTTTCTTCTGTAACAATAGTTTTTACAGTTCTACCATTTATATCATATATTTCTACCCTGACCTCTGAATCTGTTTTTAGAGAAAAATTTAGTATTATCTCATCGTTAAAGGGATTGGGATATATTTCCACTAAATCATAATCCGGGAATTTCAGTTTTATATAGCTATTCTTTACATCCAATTCAGAGTAGTCTATATAACAAATCCCTATACCTGCAGATATCCAAATTCTGTCTCTTCCAGGGTCGCACCAAACATTTTTCAGTCCATAATTTTGTCTTTCATAAGGGAATTCGGTATTTACCCCAATAAAAGTTGTACCAAAATCATCCGAAAGCCAAATATTGTTACTATAATCTCCAATTCCGATCAGAAGAGAGTCATTGTCGAGTTCAATACTCGTTATTCTTGTTGTAAAATCATCCAACAAACCCCTTCGTTGCCAGTTATTATCAGCATAATCATATTGATAACAATAATGTTCGCTAATAATATATAAATCATTACCAATCAATGTTGGAGAACAATTTGCATTAATTGCTGTGCCATCATACCTGGTATCTATCCAGGTATCACCATCGTTTGTAGAATAATAGATTCCATTATCGGTTAATACGTATAATAATGCATCGTTTTGTTTGAAATTAAATATTCTGTTTGATTCCGGAATTTCCATCTGATCCCAAGAAATCCCTATGTCATAAGAAATGAATAAGTTTCTGGCTCTACCATCTAATGACAAAAATGTGACTGAATCACCTGATATGGCAGCATCTATATTCAAATGATCATAAGGTATAAAATCGAGGGGTGGATTTTCATGCCAGGTTTCTCCATCATCGTAACTATATGTCATCTGGAACCAATCAACATCACCAGTATAGTTCCATTTACGGATACCGCAGACTAACGTATCTGAACTCTGATATATCATATGCCATAGTACCGACACAGTGTCTTCCGGCAAAGGAATTTCAAGGTTATTCCAATAATTTTCGTTTTCATCCATTCTCCAAAGATTATATCCATCATCCCTGAAGAACACTGTTTCTTCTGAAATGGTTAACATCCCAAGCGAACCAATTGGAGGCAATGTATAAGCAAACCAGGATTCGCCTAAGTCATTAGTAGAATATATTCCTTGATTTTGAATTGTGACATATATCGTTCCACTATAACTGTTCTGATATATTCTTTCATAATAGGAATAATTTGTTGGTAGTCCGTTTAAACAAACTTGCCATGTTCGTCCATAATCTTCTGACTTATACAATCGATGATACCTTTTACCGATTATGAATAAGGTGCCTGGTTCATCATGAGCTTCAAGCAATCGATATGGCAAAAAATTTATTGGGAGACCGCCATAAATCCTGTTCCAGGTACTGCCATCATCACTTGAGACAAGAACATTACCTTCCCACCAACTATCTCCCGGTCCAACTCCGCCTACTAATGCAATAAGATCTCCATTGGACAATTGTTGCATATAGTAAACATATGCCCATTCAAATCCATATAAATCATGGAAATCAATTAATGATATCCAGGTTTCTCCGTTGTCTGTACTTCTGGATAAACCACCATAAGAATTATATCCATCGCGATAACTATAATTTCCAGTATAGTAAATTGTGCTGTCATTGTAAGAGTCCAAGAATAAGCCTGATTTCTGGCTCATATTTCCGTCAGTTGCGTGATAATCCCAGGAGTTTCCGCAATCATCGGAACATGCAAAATAATAATCATTCAAATAATACCAACGGTCATGGTTAGATTCAGAAATAACTAAATGATCCCCCTCAAGGTTTGGACCTGTTCCGGCAAAATCCTCCTCAATTTGATTCCAGTTCTCACCGCCGTCAAAAGAGTAAAAAATCCATGAATCAAGTGCATGTGTCCACTGTCGCAAAAGAATGGTATCTCCAGATGCATCCAGCATTTGGCAATCCCAGGGATTAACCTGATAATCGGGGAAAATACTTTCGCTGATCGGATTCCATTGCTCTCCGGCATCGTCTGTCAACCAGACACCTCCCCAGACAACTCCCAGAACAGATCGATTACCTGAAGAATCCACTGCAATGGATGATGCCAAAGATGCTCCAACAGGCACATAATCCCAGGAAGCAAAGATGAACCCATAGAAAAAAAGATCAATAAACAGAATAAGTGATATTAAGGATATTTTCTTCATACATTTACCTTTAAAAAAAGCCCTTGATGTAAAATATATTACATCAAGGGAAATAAAAAAAGTAGAATAATATTTACGGAAGTCCTTGTGGTACAAATTTCCATCCTTCAGCTTGAATTTGGAAACGAGCTTCCTCAAAAAAGTGAGCATCATCTTCGTAGTAATAATTTCCCCAGTGACCTATCGTTATTGTCTTATATCCAGACATATCAATACCATATGTCCAACCTTGTGTTTCTTGATAACCACCATTACGATTACAATCATTTTCACTTAGTACCAAAACAAACTCTTGACCGAATCCGTAATTCAAAGAGCCTCTAAGAGACTCAGTATCAACATAGATACCCCATGTAGCATCTGCACAAGTTTCGCCTCCTGTGATACAACCTACATCCGCATCATCCGGTCCAGTAGATAAGAAAATCAGGGATTCAGAACTTGATTCTTCGGTGTCATCAATATAGACTGTTTCAATTTGTTCCCACCAAACCCAACCCGGTGGTTTTGCGAATGTGGTAGAAGTGAACATAAACAATGACAGCAACAACAACAGCAACAAACCGGCTTTCTTCATGATACTACCTCCAATTTTGAATTAGTATTCCTTTGATCACAATAAAAAATAAGAAAGAAATTAAACAAAGTCAAGTGCTCTTGGAGTATAAGTGCTTTTTTTTTTAGAGTTTACATACAACTTTTCTGTCAATAATTGGTTTTCTAAAATATTTTAGTGCTGTACATTTATAGTCTTTGTTCCTGTATTAATCGTTTGAGTTCGATTCATCAGTTTTCTGCAGAGTACATTTTACTATATTGAACGAATTTCTATTCTCTGGATATCAGGAAAAGCTAATGATTTTAAAAGACGAAATATATATGCAGCAGGCGCTTCGTTTGGCACGGGAAGCAGAGGAGAATGGCGAAGTACCCATAGGCGCTGTGGTTGTGAAAGATGGCATAATAATCGGTAAAGGAAGGAATCGAACCGAAGCATTGTGTGATCCGACTGCTCATGCGGAAATGGATGCTATTACGGCGGCAACTTCCACAATAAATGCAAAAATGCTCGAGGGTGCCACACTTTACGTTACACTTGAGCCTTGTACGATGTGTGCGGGAGCTTTGGTGCTGGCTCGGATAGAACGAGTTGTATTCGGAGCTTCCGATCCAAAAGCGGGAGCACTGGTTTCGCTGTACCGCCTACATGATGATCCAAGGTTGAATCACCGGTTTGTTATCACCGAAGGAATACTGGAACCGGAATGCTCAGAGTTACTGACCAAATTCTTTAAGAAATTACGAAAAGGTAATGGCAAATAGACAGTGGATTAGTTCACATGCTTTGGTGTGATCTGTCATTCTCGGGCTTGACCCGGGAATCTACCGTTTGCATTGAATCCGAGCATGGACTCCCGGGTCAAGCCCGAGAATGACAATCCCTTCAATCAATTCAGAAACTAAAAATCTGTTGTGCTATTGTATTCCGATTTCCATTGTTTTTTGACTGCTGAAATCAAATATAAATGGTTTTATTTTTGTGCCAAGAGCGTTATGTGTCAGACACAGTACAGGTTTTGATTGTTCTTTCAGATTACTTTTCATCACAATTCCCCTGTAACCGGTATATTTTTCAGACGAGTTTTTTATCACCCGGACTGTAGATCCTCTTGGATAACATTGCACACTGTTTACCAAAGACTGCACGACAGCTTCATTCCAGAACCCTGCTTCACGGTTGACAATTTTCACAATAGCATTCTCAGGCTTATAATGTGTTCCATCGTATGAACCGTTTATCAGGTTATCATACAGGTTGGCGACAGCGAGAATTTCGGCGCTCGGATGAAGATATTTCTTATTATATGGAGTATCAGTTCGTGGAGGCGCGCCGGAACTTTTTATCTGGTTGGGATAACCTGCTCCATTTGCCTGCTCGTGATGCTGCAAAATTGTTGCTTGTTCGATAAATGTAAATGGTTCGCTTTCTTGCAGTATCTGCATAGAAAAAAAAGGATGCTGCCGTTCAACAGATCTTTCCTCAAATGATAATTCCTTGACAGGCTTGTTCAAAATATCGAGGAAAGCGCTCTTTCCTACATCGTGAAGTATTGCCGCTGTTCCAAGAATCCGAAGGTCTTTGAAGCTATAATTAAATGCTCGCGCCATCATGATAGCGAGCAGTGTCGTATCTATGGCGTGTTTGTGCTCAAGTTTCTTGTCCGATTTGGCTGGATATGCAGCAAACATAGTAATATTCTTTTCCACTACCTCCATCATAATACCGTAAACGTTCTTTTGAAAAGCTTTTACCTTCAGCAGAGGAGTGGTTTGGGAAACCTGGGATATGCGTTGTGCGACAGACTCGGGACGAAGATCCTTGTGTGGTATAGTTTCTTTTAAATTATTAAAACTTTGCTCGAGTGAATTGGAGGTATCATCACGTAATTTTTTACTTATCATCTTTTCAGGTTTGACTTTTTTCAATTCTTTAGAAAGATCATCCATGATAAATACCCTGGTGATCCCTCTTTTACCGAATGCCGCAATTACCTCCTTTGTAACACGAAAACCTGAAACAAGCAACAATTCGCATTTGTCATTGAAAAGAGAAGTACCGAGAACTTGACCGGGTTTCAATTTTGCAACTGATATTGGACGCATAGTATATTACTCTAATGTAAAAACTCCATAAAGGCATCATCTGATGATAATTATCCTGATCAAAAGCGCTGAGATTCCAAATCTTTATTAATAACTATTCAATTTATTTTATTTACTAAAGAAATTACCGGTCAAAATTTTCCTTTTCCACCATAGAATAATCCCGATTATTGCCCCGATTGCATCTGCTGCAACATCAAAGATCGATGGATTTCTGCCTGGAACGAACATCTGGTGGAATTCATCACCAAACCCATATAATACACAAAATAAACATATTATCCAAGGAGCTTGTATTCTACTTCCAGTACCGTTGAACGCCCTGAAAGCTAAAATTCCCAATATGGCATATACCGTCATGTGGATAAGTTTATCTGAGCTGAGAATTGTCAGGGGAGGAATTCTGCCGCTGGGTATTGCAGATATTGCGAAAATAATAATCGCCCATGAAACTGGAGGTAAAATGAATGAAACTTTCTGTTTTATCGATAATTTATGGTATGATTTTTCAGTCATTATGTAAAACCTGTTGAGTTAAATGAAAGGTATATCCAACTTGTTAAATAGACTTAGGGCTTATCTCTGAATAAGTGAGTGACGGAAAATTATTAGGGACAGGCTCTTGCTTATTTAAGAATATAAGGCAACCATCAATACAGATATGATGAATAATTTCATGGTGAATAACCCCAAGAGCTATCACCTGGGGATACGTGTTAGATTATGATAAAACGAATATACTATACTATGAATTTATCTGTCTCGATCAGTGCTGAATCTATATAAGATTACATTGGAAATCAGTTATATCTCATATTACCTTCGCAACTTACGTAACGACTTGTTACTTTTAGATTTTTAAAATTATCTTGATTAAACAAAAGAATCACTAAACTTATGAGCAACATAGAAAATAAAGTCTCTTACCTTGACAACGGCGACAGTACTCGAATGCTGCCGGAAGTACTGGAAGAAATTCTTCCCTACCTCTCTGAGCATTATGGTAATCCCGCATCGCTTCATCAATTCGGACTTGATGCGGAAGAGGCAATAGATTCCGCAAGAAGCAAATTGGCTGAAGCTATAGGAGCCAAGCCAGCCGAAATCATCTTCACATCCGGGGCTACGGAGTCCAATAACCTTGCCCTTAACGGTTTGCGTTACCAATTCCCGGACAAGCGTCATCTAATAATTTCACCTATAGAACATGCATCGGTTGACAATATCGCGAAGAGATGGTCTCGCGAAGGATGGGCTGAAGTCACAAAATTAAAAGTGAATAGCGAAGGTTTTGTCGATCCTGATAGTCTTCGCAGCGCAATACGTGATGATACTCTCCTGGTGAGCGTCATTCATGGGAACATGGAGATCGGTACAATTCAAAACCTTACGGAGCTTGGTGAAATCTGCCGGGAAAAGGGAGTGCTCCTACATTCAGATTGTGCTCAAACATTTGGAAAAATCCCGTTGAATATAGGTGAACTTCCCGTCGATCTTGCCAGTTTCAATGCACATAAAATGCATGGTCCCAAGGGGGTCGGGGCATTATATATCAGGAAGAAAGTAAAAGTTCGCAGATATTTTGAAGGATCACCGCAAGAGCATGGAGTTCGCCCCGGTACAGAAAACGTTCCCGGAATTATCGGGTTTGCTAAAGCCGCCGAGATTGCTATTCGCGACATGGACAAGGAAATGAAACGTGTCGATGAATTAGCCGGCAGGCTTGCCGATGGATTGATGGAAATTGAACATGTGGGCTTTAATGGTCCGCCTGTTGGTAAGAATCGTCTTCCGGGTAATGTAAATATTACTTTCCGATATATTGAAGGTGAAGCAATTTTGATGCATCTGAATATTAAGGGGGTTTACGTTTCATCCGGTTCAGCTTGCTCCTCAACCACACTTGAGCCCTCTCATGTCCTGACGGCTATCGGATTATTACATGAGGATGCGCACGGTTCGATTCGTTATACTCTAAGCAGACTTAATGATGAAGAGGATGTGCAGCGAGCACTGCAAGTTACGAACGAAACAGTCAAGCAGTTGAGAGCAATGACGGCATTCATTCCTGAAAAACACAGCAAACACGTTGATGAGAATGCGCAGACTTTTTATAAACATAAAAACGATTGATAGATACATCACGACTTTTTTCAGATAGGAAACGAAGATGGCTATAAAATATACACCGAAGGTCATTCAAGAGTTCACAAATCCCGAGAATGTTGGCGAGATTGAAAACGCTAACGCTTCCTCAACAGAAGGAAGCCCTGCGTGTGGCGATATGATTACATACAATATGATCATCAATCCGGACACAAAAATAATTGAAGACATAAAATTCCGTTCTTATGGCTGCGCATCAAATATTGCTACTGCAAGTGTTGCAACGAAAATTGCCAAGGGAAAACATATTGATGAGGTAATGGGATTGACGCCTAAAGCTGTTACAGAATCGTTAGACGGACTCCCGGCAGTGAAAATTCATTGCAGTGTTCTGGCAATAAATGGATTGAAGTCTGCCATACGCAAATGGAATGAAAAATATTCTGATATGGAGAAGTCTGATGAGTTCAAGCTGGACGAGGAGACTATTGTCAGGGCGCTTAGAAATGTCATCAACCCGGAGACTGGAGTCAGCATTGTAAAAATGAATATGGTGCGAATGATCGAAATTGAAACCGGGAAAGTATATGTTGAATTGATGATGGGTGACACGGATGAAATGTTCTTTAACAATATAGAAGAAGAGACTCGCGAACATCTTGAAGACTTGCCCGGTGTGTTAAATGTGATTATTAAACTGACTGAAGGAAAATCTTATTCATTTGAATAAAAGTCAGCAAACGGTCCAAACAGATTTCGAGATTTTTGAAGCAGAAAAGAGAACTGGTTAGTATTATTATTTCACCCGTCGGGTAATCTCGCCGGGTTTGTCATTCATAAATTGATGACCAAATATCATCAGGAAAAACAGATGAGCTACAGTAAAAAATATTTAGAACATTTTTCCTCACCGCAGAATGTCGGCATCTTAGATAATCCCGATGCAGAGATCGAGGTGGCGCATGAGGGCGGCGGCTGCTTTGACAGAATTAAAATGACTATTATTAGTGAAGAAGACATAATAAAATCCATCAATTTCAAAGCACGGGCATGCAGCGGGACAATTGCTGCAGCATCAGCAGCGACAGCATGGGCTGTCGGGAAATCATTAGAAGAGGCGTTATCGCTGACTCCAGCTATTATTGAACAGGAATTGGGCGGAGTTCCTGAAAAAAAACTCCATTCAGTGGAGCTTGCAGCCGAAGGAATACGAAAAGCGGCTGGAGAAGTTTTGACAAATTCTGGAAACAAATGATTGGAAACGAGATATTCACTCAATTTGCTTTATTGAAACTTTGTATTCGCTTCGTCTAAGACGCAGTTAAAGAAAGAGATCAATTAACCTGCTTATACACCGGAGAATGGAAGGTGTTCTTTTAAATATTTGTCATAAAATACTGCAATCTATTAAAATCCTCATTATCTTATGCTATATGCAACTCGTAGCTGAGTGACAACACAGTGTAGCATCCCTTGGAGGGCTCGAAATGTATCGTTATTATCTGCAATTGTTAATCGCAACGTTTGTCGTGATTATACTTCTAATAAATCCGGCATGGTCAGTTACCGATCCTGAAGGAGCACAGTCAGGAGTCTGGACCAGTGACGGTAACCCCTACAGGGTTCTCGGAGACAGTATTTATGTAAGTATGGGCGACACCTTGATTATTGAAGCCGGTGTGGAAGTAGCTTTTTATGGTGATCGAGGATTTTGGATCACCGGTACTTTACTGGTAAGAGGTGAGGCATCCGATTCAGTAATTTTTGGTCCTTCGGGAGGCGGAAGACCGGGCTCATGGCGGGGGGTGACGTTTTACGGTCCTGCATCATCAAATAGTGAAATCGAAGCAATGAAACTCGATTTCGGTACAAACAACATTCATGTCATCAGTTCATCTCCAACTTTCAGGGGCATTCACAGTCATGGCGCATCTATAAACTGTATCAGATCGCAAAATGGCAATCCTGAATTTTACAACGCGCTCTTAACACAGGATACCTCAAGACCTTGTGAATCAGCCTTTGCGGCGAGTGGTGGCGCTCCCAAGATTTTTGGCGATATTATTGTTTGCTCCCCGGCTGGTGAAAACGGTGTCCTGGTTGTTGATGGTGCAAATCCTGAAATTCAGGACCTGACGATACTGAATCCTCATGATAACGGGGTTTACTTTCAGGGGCTTCCAAGAGGTCTGGTGACAAACTGCTGGATTGGCAGACCAGGATTACGTGGTATTAATATCAGTGACTGTTACAATATCAATATCTCAAGAGTAGCAATTAATCAACCGGTAGGAACAGGTATTTATACCAATCGCGGTACAGGTTCTATCCATCACTGCACTATATACCGGGCTGGACTCGGACAATCCCTTGACGGTATTTTTATTGCCGGCGATAATGCTACATGGGTTGTCCACAGCAATATTTTTTCCGGTTGCGGCGGATATGGAATTCGTTCTACTGTGGCGAATGTGACGACCAGCTATTGCTGCTTCTGGCAGAATGGTACTGACACACACGGTGGTCATGCTGGATCAGGAAGTTTTGATATTTTCGTTAATCCGGAACTAATTATCCCAACTCTTGAGCTTATGGATACATCGCCTTGTATAGATGACGGTAATCCCAATACTCAATACAATGATCCGGACGGCACAAGAGGAGATATGGGCGCGATATTTTTTGACCAGAATACTCCACCCGAAATCAACACTCATTCACCCCAGTCACTTCTTCTCGATGGTTATGCCTGGGGAGATGTTGTCGAGTTTTCGGTAACAGCGACAGACCCGGATAATGATCCTCTTGAATATTCCTGGTACTACCTTGGAGTATTACGGTCAACCACACCCGAGGCAACCATAACCCTGGTTAATAATGAAATTCTTGAAGATGTTACGGTAACAGTTTACGATGGTTTGACTGGATACGATTCCGTGAGATGGGACGTCAGGGCTGTTGGTGTAGAGGACTTTTCCAATACTATTCTTCCTGAAAGGTTTGAAATCTCATCAATTTATCCTAATCCCTTCAACCCGTCAGCTCAAGTTACAATCGCTGTTGACGAGCCCGGGCTATTAGTTTATACAGTGTATGATCTTCTTGGTCGTGAACTTTACTCGAATAAGCAAAATGTAATTCCCGGTTATACGAACTTCGAAATTGGAGGCTCTGATTGGGGATCGGGGATTTATTTTCTTAGTGTCAACCTGAATGAATCCAGGGAAACTAAGAAAATGGTCTTAATTAGATAAATTTATCATAACGATGTTACGTGAATAATCTCCTCAAAGTTATAGCAATAGACGGTCCTGCCGCTTCTGGGAAATCTACCACTGCACGTGGTGTAGCCAGGCAGCTTGGCTGGCGGTATATCGATACCGGTGCAATGTATCGTGTGCTCGGACTGGCGGCTTTGCGCAAAAGCGTTGACCCGAACAACATTGATAAAGTACGCCCCATATTAGAAGATGTAGATATTGAATTATCTACAAACGAACCTATGCAGGTCTTTTTAAATGGAGAAGACGTCAGCGAGGAAATCCGTACTCCGGAAGCGTCTGAAGCAGCAAGCCAGATAAGCGTTCTGTCCGAGGTACGCATCAAGCTGGTAGAGATCCAAAGAAAACTGGGAGTGTCAGGACAAGCCGTGCTCGAGGGCAGGGATACAGGGACGGTGGTTTTTCCCGATGCGGGCTTGAAAATATTCCTTGATGCTGAACTTGAAGAACGAGTGCAGCGCAGGGTTTATGATTACCGGCAGAAGGGGATTGACAAAGATCATAATGAGGTTCGTGCAGAACTTTCAAAACGTGATAAACGTGATTCCGAACGGGATGACAGCCCTTTGACTATTTCGCCTGATGCTGTGATTATCGATACTACTGCAATGACGATTGATAATCAGATAGAAGAAGTGATGAGAAGGGCAAGGGAGATATTCCAATTGGCGGAGAAGGAATGACCACCGGACCCATACGCCCTTCTTATCGAATGATCATGGATATAGTACGGTTTCTTCTGAAGGTCATTTTTGGTCTTAGAATCTATGATACAGAGAAAGTACCGCTCACCGGGAGACTGCTTATTGTTTCTAATCACATAGCTGCACTGGATCCGGCAGTTGTCGGAAGCACAGTTCCAAGAGAGGTACATTTTGTTGCTAAAATTCAACTATTTAAAGGTTTATTTGGTAAGTTTATTCGGCATTTGAATGCTGTTCCGGTGAAAAGATCGGGTAGCGATAAAGAAGCGATCAAGGTTTTACGTTCGGCACTGCTTGAAGATAAAGCTGTTTTGATCTTTCCTGAAGGAACAAGAACGCCTGATCCAGAGAAAAGAGACCTCAAGCTCGGAGTGGGCATGCTGGCAGTAATGAGCGGCGCTGATCTTATTCCCATGCGAGTCGATGGAACTGTCAACCTGATGAGGGCTTTTTTTCGTAAACCTGGAGTTTCAGTTCATTTTGGTAACGTAATAAAATTAAGCTCTATAATAGAAGATGGTCTGCCGAAAAAGGAATTATATCATCGTATATCGTATGCATTGATGGATGAAATTACCAAACTTGAGGATTCATAAAGGACAAGTATAACATGCGCAGGTGTTCCTCCTGCAATAATGCAAGCTGATGCACTTTTATTACCGGATGGTCATTTAATTGAGTATTATAGAATAGAATCCCCGGATTCAATACAATCCGGGCTAATCGTTGGATTTTCGTACTGGTGCTGACTGTGAAAAACAATCGCTTTCAACATTACCGTTTTTGCGCAATTCCTGTATTATTAATTGTTATGCTTCTCCCAGCCCTGGTGTTTTCGAGTGGCTTTGAAGATTCTGGGCTTGAACTCCGCAGTACAGATGAAAACGGTCCCGCCGGTGAAATATCCACTGCAAAGTTGATTCCGGGTGAAGATATCCTTTGGGCGTTATGGCTGGATAACCGCAATGAACCCGAACGATTTGGTGGAATTCCCTGTCTCCAGGGGATAACTGAAAACGGAAGCTTGGTTTTTCAGTCTGACGGTTTAATCCTTGAAGATTTTGGTTGGTGTCCGGATGAGACGGCTTTCGATGCTATCACTGATGGCGAGGGCGGTCTAATAGTTTGTGCAACTGACGAGGACAGGGAGGGTTTCCCGAAAGTTATTCAGCGTTATGACCCCACTGGAGAAGAATTATGGAATTCGCCTGTAATAGTTGAAGATGTGCTTTTATTACAGAAGATGGCATCAATGGGAGGCGGAGAGTCCCTGGTTTTACTATCGCCAGATGCGCCTTCCCTTGAATTATTACATATCGACAGCGAAGGGGAAACAACACAGTGGACTATATTTGAATCAATTGAAGGCAGGAATTCAGCACCGGTAGGAATATTTACAAAGACCGGTGGATACCTTGTTCTTGGACGTGTTGTGCGTTCTGCCAATTCAAGCGAAATGCGCCGATTGTGGCTGAACTCAGATGGACAGCCTATCGGCTCCCTTGATGGGTTGCTCTATTATTATGGACGAGTTAATGAGTTTGATGCTGTTTATTTAGGAAGTAATAAATCACTTCAGTTCATTATTGGAAATGATTTTGATTTATTAGGGCAGTATTTCCCAACTACCGGGTACCCTAACTGGACATTTGAAGGAGTAAGACTCGTCCAGGGCGCTGTAATATCCTCAGGAGCCTGCGCAGCTGATAACGGCTTCTGGTTGATAGCACGGCAAAATAATGATGATAATGATAGAATTATCCTGCGTCGATGGTCTTTTTTCCCCAGACCGCAAACAGATGCTCTCCTGTTAAGCGATTCTCCCGGACATGTGTCGCTCATCAATCCTGCTCCAGATGGAGGTGGAGGAATATTCCTTACATATCACGATTCAAATGACCGGCAATCAGTAGTTCTGCAATTGGATTCCGGTGGAAACTTGTGTGAAGGATACGAAGAGCCGGTTCCGCTTGACAATCTCGAATTTCCTGCTGAAGCAAAAGATTTGGAACGAAAATGGAATGATTTCTTTGTAGTATATATTCAGGATCGTTGGGAAAGTGGTCGGAACGGGTTAGTATTGCAGAAGTTCACGAACATTCTCCCTGATTATACTCCCGAATCAACGAAGAATGACATCCTGTCTTCTTTCGAAATTTTCAGTGCTTATCCAAATCCCTTCAATGGTTGGGTTTCAATCGATATTCACATGCCCACTAATAGCCTGACTGAGTTGGAAGTGTACGATTTAATGGGACGATTAGCATCGAGCAGGACGCTGGAGAACGTGAACGCGGGCAGATATTTAATACCGGTTAACTTTGAAAATCTTCCCTCAGGCAGTTATATCATTAAGGCGTCATCAGCGGAAAACACCTGCCAAAAAAGAGTTACACTGGTTAAATAAGGAATAAAATAATATGCCTTCGTCGATTAGAATTATAATAGGTGATCAAATATTGGACGCTGAGTTGAATGATAGTTCAACCGCGAAAGCTATTGCCAAATCTCTGCCTATCACCTTTGCCGGTGACTACTGGGGTGACGAGATATATGGTACTATCCCAGTAAGTAAGACAGAGGAGAATCCGGTCGCAGTCATTGAAGAGCCGGGCACACTCGGATACTGGCCTATCGGTAAAGCCTTCTGCATCTTCTGGGGACCGACACCGGTTTCTCAAAGAGATGAGATCAGACCGGCAAGCCCGGTAAATGTAATCGGTAGAGTAATATCCGGACTGGACAAACTCGTTGAAACCCGTCCTGACCTGCGAAAAATCTTTTTAGAGGCAAAATAACTATTTAAATCATTGGCTTAACGCACTATAATATTTCTTGAACAAAGTGCATCATGTTATCATTATTTTTGTCTATAAATTATGCTGACATATGATTTTATAATTACTTAGGCTGCATTACCTTCGAGAACTCTTATAGACCAAATTCCCCGAAGGGGAATAATATGAATAGCCACAGGTGAAACCTGTGGGACAAAGTCTGAAGGAGTTTAACTATATTGGTTCTTAAGGACTGCATGTTGGACCAATAGTATTGTCGAACCCCTTCAGGGTTCCTTCAATTTGATTACAATGTCCCATGGGTTCCACC
>Ga0075120_10001789_pt1 | contig 16432 bp, 9 predicted proteins | sample AntAceMetag02UKL_FD_69792 | JGI IMG/M metagenome (GOLD analysis project Ga0075120, IMG submission 69792) | Saline lake microbial communities from Ace Lake, Antarctica - Antarctic Ace Lake Metagenome 02UKL | ecosystem: Environmental > Aquatic > Non-marine Saline and Alkaline > Saline | place... | reverse complement strand
AAGAAATGCCCAAGCTGGCAGGAAAGCAGATTATTGCGACGGAACGGGTCAATGCGCTGCGACAAAACGTACTGAATCTGATTGCCGACAGCGAACTGCTGGCCAAGGCCGGTGTGGCGGGTGAATTGGCTGTCCGTGCCAATGCCAAAAAGCACAAAGGCGACTTCCGCAAGATTGTGGAAGGCATGAATGCCACGCTGGATGCAGTCGTCGAGCCGCTCAGTGAAGCGGCCGATGTGCTTCAGGCGGCGGCGAATAACGATCTGACACGGTCGGTAGAAGGAAAGTACCGGGGTCAACTCGCCGAACTGAAGGACAATGTCAATGCCACGATGGCGAAACTGAATGCGGCCCTCGGGCAGGTGGCGGAAACGGTGGAGCAGGTGAACTCGGGCGCCGAGCAGATTAGCGATGCAAGCCAATCGCTCTCGCAGGGCGCCACCGAGCAGGCTTCCTCACTCGAGGAAATAACCAGTTCGATGGCGGAAATCGCCTCGCAGACAAAGACCAATGCCGAGAATGCAAACCAGGCCAACAGTCTGGCCGATGCGGTGCGTAAGTCGGCGGAAAAGGGATCGAAGCAGATGACGGATATGATGGGTGCCATGGAGTCGATCAACGACTCCAGCGCACAGATTGCGAAGATCATCAAGGTGATCGACGACATTGCTTTCCAGACGAACCTGCTGGCGCTGAATGCGGCGGTCGAGGCTGCCCGTGCGGGCCGTCACGGCAAGGGCTTTGCAGTGGTGGCCGACGAGGTGCGCAACCTGGCGGGTCGCAGCGCGAAGGCGGCGAAGGAAACCTCCGAGTTGATCGAATCCTCCGGCGCAAAGACGAGTGCGGGCATGCAGGTGGCTAAGTCGACGGCGGAATCCTTCAAGGAGATTGTGGATGGGATCGTGAAGACGAACGATCTGGTCGGCGAGATTGCAGCGGCCTCCAGTGAGCAGGCACAGGGTGTCTCGCAAATCAATATCGGGCTGAGCCAGGTGGACCAGGTTACTCAGCAGAATACCGCCAACGCCGAGGAAACAGCCTCGGCGGCAGAAGAATTGAGCAGTCAGGCGAGACACCTGAATGACTTGGTGGCAAAGTTCCGCCTGAGCAATGTGAATGAGGAGGATGAGGAGGGGCCGGAAGAGCGGAATAAGGCGCGTTCATTGCCGCCGGCGTCGTCGGCAGGGCAATCCTGGGGCGGCGTGGAAGAGACGCCTGACTAGCGTTCTGACGTGCGGCTCAAAACCTCGGAGACTGTTGGAAAATGTTCGGGCTGCAACCCCATCGGCAAGCCAGCTTCAAGATATCGACTATAATGCCAATTAATTATGTGACGGAACGCTAGAAGGCAAAGGTTAGGCCGCTGAATGCCTTCACAGAATTCAGCGGGACGTTGGGGTCTGCCATTCCTAGGTTGGAAATATGGTGATAACGCAGTTCTGCATTGAACGCTATCCGGTCGCTCAGGTGAATGCGTAGTCCGCCACCGGCCTGATAATTTCCGCATAACCTTGAGCCCATTCCTGGAATATCGGCTTCTGCATAAACAGGGCCACCGCCTGCCATTACGTAGGGCTGCACAATCGGTGACGAGGTGAATACCCAACTGACCATGAAATTCATTGCAAAAATAGGGGAGGTGGCCGGATCGACCACAAAGGCTATGGGGCATTCAACCCAAAATTCATGATTGCCTTGGTACCAGGAACGTCCCCGATCCTTGTTGAGTATATGGCTGTAACGCAACACGGCGTCCACTGTTTTGACGCGCTCGCTCGTTTTGCCCCAGCCCGGAATGGCCATGCCGTATCCTCCGAGTACAGCCCAGTAATCGTTGGCCATAGAGAGGGTCGATTCATCGGCTTGCAGGGTGGTTGCCCCGAGGGTGGTAACAAGAATTAAACCCATGATCCATTGCTGAAATGTTCTGGTTTTTTTCATAGGTATGTCCATGCCGTCTGATTTCTAAGAGAAGCTAACGGAGAGTTTTAATTCGGCAACCCGTTGGTCGTGTGATGTGAGTTTGGCCAGAATTCTTCCCGAGGCCAGGTCATCCGGTGTAAGCTGACAATCTACCTCAAGGGTATCTTTGGGCGTGACAGCCCTATAATATTTTGCCAGCACGATTTCCTGTAGGTACACGGGACTCATTTTCCATGATTTCAGCAGGCATAAAACGGCTTGTATCATGCAAATGCCCGGCAGTATCGGCTGGCCGGGGAAATGACCGTTAAAGCCTGCAAATGTGGCCGGAAAACGGAAGCGTGCCTGAGCATGCTGTTCCGACTCGGCATGTATTTCCAACAGGCATGTTTCGAGTTCTTTTTGTATTTGATTCACGTTGTCTTACTTATCAAAACCATGGTAATTTGTCGCCCTATTCCAAGCTTTCCAACTTGCAGGAGTACAATAGATGTGTGACCAGGATCAGGACAAGGCCAAAAGACTAACGAAAATTCGCCAAGATTTAAAAAAATACCTGATAGAGCATTTATCTCTAGAAGATATTGTTCCTGAGGATATCAAGGATGATGAGCCTCTTTTTGATGAAGGACTGGCGTTGGATTCTCTGGATGCAGTTGAAATTGTGGTTATTTTGCAGCGCTATTACGGTATTTCAGTAAAAGATGCGGATATGGGGCGCGAAGTGTTTCAATCGGTCAATACACTGGCGGAGTATATTTACACCCATGGCAGTGAAAAGGCAGGATGAGCCTATTGGTTTCATGGCCTGGTTGCTGGTGGAATTAGGGTATGCGGGACGTTCGAATAACCGGCTTGGGCGTAGCTTCTGCCGCAGGTGGAAGCACCGAGGAAACGCTGGCGCACTTCAAAGAAGGGCGACGCCACGCCGGACCTTCTTCCTTGGTGAAGACCTGCTTGTCGCAGCCGGTATTTGAGGCGAAGTGCATTCCCCCGGTTGCTGATGAATCCATGATGCGTACCTTTCATCTGGCAATGCATGCGGTGCGTGAAGCCATCGCTTCGGCCAATTTGGACATTGCATCGAAAGAGTTGCGGGTGGGGGTATGCCTCGGGACTACGGTGGCCTGCCAGCTCAATGACGTGGAGTTCCTTACGGCATTTCGGGAAACAGGCCAAGCTCCCATGGCGCCGGTTGATCGTTTTTTGAAGGGCAACTTGGCAGCAGCCGCGGCACGAGAACTGGGGGTTGAAGGCCCCAGTGTGACGGTGACCAATGCGTGTGCATCCGGAACCGACGCCATTGGCATCGCGTCGTCATGGATTAAGGCGGGTATATGCGATGTGGCGATAGCCGGAGGTGCCGACGAATTGAATCGCGTCCCACTGGCCGGTTTTAATTCGTTGGGGATTCTAAGTCCGGAATTGTGTGCTCCCTTTGATGTGAATCGTCAGGGTCTCAACTTGGGAGAAGGGGCGGGCGTGGTTGTGCTTGAATCCGCCTCGATGGCTAAAAAGCGCGGGGTATGCCGTGATTTGTTTGTGGCTGGATTTGGAACAGCTTGCGATGCGTATCATTTAACTTCACCGCGTCCGGATGGTGCCTTCCTCAAGGTGGCCATTCAACGGGCGTTGTCGGAGGCCGCACTCGTATCTGAAGATATTGCTTTTGTGAATGCGCATGGTACGGCCACGCCGGATAATGACCGGGTGGAAGGCGCTGTGCTGGCTGATGTGTTTGGTCCGAAGGTCGTGATGCTGTCGACTAAGGGCTATACCGGACATACGCTGGGCGCTGCCGGTGGTTTGGAGGCGGTTTTCTCTGCGTTGGCTCTGCGTGCAGGTTGGATTCCTTTGTGTGCGGGGTTTTCCGAAAGAGACCCGAACATCCCGGTTGCTCCCGTGAAGGAACTGACGGCCATACATGGCCGTTATGCCTTATCCACTTCGCTTGCCTTTGGTGGTGGAAATTCGGCTGTGGTGATCGGTTGCGACAAGGAGGCTGGCTGATCGTATGTATGTGCACGGAATAGGATCAATCTTTGCCGGAGGCCGTGGATGCGAGGCACTCAGGCAGGCGGTTACTCAACAGGATGCCTCATCGGTCTCCATGTTGGATGTGCCCTTTTCCGAGAAGGCCTTTCCCGTTTACCAAGTTCCAGATGAAGCATTAAAAGACAAAGAGCTGGCCGGGAAGCTTCGGAGGGCGGACCGGTTCAGTCGCATGGCGGTTTTGGGGGCGCGAGATGCCCTGGCAGATGCCGATGGCGAGGTGGCGGAAGGCGTTAAAACCGGAATACTTCTTGCAACGGCCCTTGGACCACATCGCACCACATTCAAATTCCTGGACGACCTGCGTGAATTTGGTGATGCCCAGGTTTCTCCAACTATCTTTTCGCATACGGTGCATAATGCGGCAGCTTCTTATGTCGCAACAACGCTTGCACTGGAGGGGCCTGCTTTTACGGTGACGGATTTCATGTTCAGTTTTCAACAGGCCCTTCTGCTTGGGCAGTTGTGGCTGAATGAAAAGCGTTGCGAACGGGTTTTGGTTGGTGCGGTGGAGGAATTGGGAACCATCATGGAATATGTATGTAGTCGCAAACTGAGGATCGCAGAAGATGGAAAAATCATCCCGCGTGCTTTTTCCTCTGCGAGTGTGGCGGTGCCAGGGGAAGGTGCTCTGTTTATGCTGTTGAGCAATGACGCCGTGGGTGCCCGTGCTGAAATCCGCTCGATTGAATTTGGGAAAGCCTGTCCGCCCTCGTTGCGAACAGAGGGGTATGTCATTGAAGCGGATGGGCTGATCGGTGACGAAACGGTGTATGGGCTGGATCCGGTAGGCTCTGCCGTTATAGATGGCTATGCCCCGGCTTTCGGAAGCATCATGAGTGGGAGTGGGTTTCATTGTGCGGCGGCCATACAGAAACTCAATGAATCGGCGCAGACCCTTCGTTATGATTGTGATGGGAGATGGGCTACGATTGAATTACATCGGATGTGAATTATTGCGGGATACGAAATGCCAAAACACATGGAAAGAGAACCGGTTGCAATTGTGGGCATTGGATGCTATCTGCCGGGAAAGGTGCGCGGACCGCTCGCATTGTGGAAGCTGCTTTGCGATGAAGTAGACACGGTAACTCCCATCCCTGCATCTCGCTGGAATTCCGAGCGCTTCAAAGAGGTCATGCAGGTGAGGGGTGGGGCTTTTCTGGATGAACTAGATGGATTCGACGCGCCCTTTTTTGGCATCTCCCCTCGAGAAGCCAACGTGATGGACCCTATGCAGCGCATTCTGCTGGAAGTAACCTGGGAGGCCCTGGAAGATGCCGGTGTGATTCCAGAGCGGTTGGCCGGTGCATCGGTAGGGGTGTATGCCGGAGCCTTTGCCCTAGATTACAAACTGCTTCAGTTAAACAACACGGAAGAGGCTCATATTGGGATTCACACGAGCACGGGTGTTGCAGCGACCCTGGTGGCCAATCGCATTTCGTATTGGTTTGATCTGCGTGGTGCCAGCGTGACCATGGATACAGCCTGTTCCTCTTCGATGACGGCTCTTCATTTCGCGTGTCAGGATATATGGAGCGGCAGGTCAAGGATGGCCTTGGCTGCAGGGGTGAATGTGATTTGTTATCCCGAATGGACCCTAGCTGCTGATCGGGGTGGATTCCTTTCGCCCGATGGACGCTGCAAAGCATTTTCTGATCGGGCAGATGGGTATGGACGCGGCGAAGGAGCGGGCGTCCTTGTGCTAAAGAAGTGGTCCAATGCTGTTGAAGATAAGGATCGAATCTATGCGTTGATACGCGGAACGGCGATCAATCAGGATGGGCACACCGATGCGGTGACGGTCCCCCGTGCCGATGCCCAGGAGTCCGTCATGCGTATGGCCTGTGCCGAGGCCGGGATTGATCCGAAGGTGGTCCGGTATGTGGAAGCGCACGGGACGGGTACGCCGGTGGGAGACCCGATAGAAGCAAGCGCCATTGGCCGGGTGTATGGTGCATCTGGTTCAGAAGAACCCTGTGGCATTGGTTCGGTTAAATCCAACATCGCGCATCTGGAAGCGGCGGCGGGTGTGGCCGGCGTGATCAAGGCGGCACTGAGTCTTTATCATCGAAAAATCCCGGCGACCTTGCGGTTTGGTGGACTCAACCCGGCCATTGACTTCAAGGCATTGGGACTGCGGGTGATTGATCGACTCGAAGATTTTCCTGACTCGGAGCATGGTTGTTTTGCCGGAGTGAATTCTTTTGGATTTGGTGGTGCCAATGGCCATGCGGTATTGCAGAATGCGGTCCCTGATGTGGAACGGAGCGAACCGGTCAGCCCTCCTTTTCTTCTGCCGGTTTCAGCCAAAACATCTGCCGCTTTAACAGGGTTGATTGCAAAATACCGTGAGTACATCGAGGGGCTTTCCGACCAGTCTGCTTCCATGAGTGACCTTTGTTATACGGCTGCGGTCAGGCATCAGCACTTAGCAAAACGCGCCGTGTTCATAGCGGATAGCCTAGAGGGACTTAAGAACGAGCTTAAGTTGTTTGAGGGTGCCGCCCAACCGGAAGAAAACGAGCGAGGAAAAATAGCGTTTGTATTTTCGGGTATGGGGACACAATGGATCGGGATGGGGTACGAATTATTGTCTCAGCATGGCGCTTGTGGTGAAGTTGGGAAGCAGTTTGACGTCTGCTTTGCACGTCTTTCCGGCTGGTCCCTGTTGGAAGCCATGGCGGATGAGTCACGTATCCATGATACCCAGGTTACACAACCGGCCATCGTGTTGGTGCAGGTCATGCTGCATGCCGCGTGGCTTGCGCGTGGCTTGAAGCCGGATAGGATTGTCGGACACAGCTTGGGTGAATTGACGTCGGCTTATGCTGCGGGGTGCATTTCTCTGGAAGGGCTAGCGACACTCGTGTTTCACCGCAGTCGGTTGCAGTCCACATTAGAGGGGCGTGGCGGGATGTTGGCGGTTGCCTTGCCGGTGTCGGAATTACAACCGTTTATGATTGGAGTGGACGACGTTGAAATAGCTGCGATTAACAGTCCGTGCAGCGTGACGGTGGCCGGCCCTCTGAAGCCGCTGGCTAACCTGAGTGAACACTTGACCGGGCAGCATGTGTTTAATCGGATGTTAAAGGTGCGAGTGCCTTATCACACGAGCATCATGGATGAAATTAAGAGGGAATTTCTGAAAGCCGTGGGGGATGTGATCAGTTCACCCGCGCAGGTGCCGCTCTATTCATCCCAAACGGGTGAGCTGCTGGACAGACCGGATGCAGAATTCTGGTATGGCAACTTGCGAAATGAAGTACATTTCGCGCAGGCGATTGGTGCGATGCAACGTGCCGGCACGGGTACTTTTCTTGAGCTGAGTCCTCATGCCGTTTTGCTGCAGTCCATAAAGGAATGCTGCGAAGAGCATCCCGTCACAGCAATTCCTTCGATGCGACGCGACACGCGGGTGGCCGAAACGATGGCTGAGGCGACCGCCGTCTTGTATCGTCAGGGACGTGACATTGACTGGGGTCATATATATCCTGCCGGGCGGTTGATGTCGTTACCCTTGTATGCCTGGCAACATCGTCGGTATTGGAATGAGTCCGACACGTCGCGTCAGCGCCGCACAGGGACGGGACCAGCCCTAGAACCTGGTCTCCTGGGTTCAGACATATCACCGGATAGCCCCGATGAACGGCTGGCACACGTCGTCCGGCTCGATCAATTCCCATACCTTGCAGGTCACGCCATACAGGATGCCGTGATCTATCCGGCCACCGGTTATTTGGCATTATGTTTTGCGTGGGCAAAAAGCCAATTGGATAGGGATGTCTGTCAACTTAGGAACATTCATTTTCACCGGGCTTTGTTTATTGATGAACCCTCCGAGTTGCGGCTTGTTCCGGTTGCCGATGGGTTTGAAATTAGAAGCCGCTTGTTAACTTCGCACGAATGGCATGTGAATGCTTCGGGAGGCATGTCGTCCTCGTCCATCGTAGAGCCAATGCGTGAATCGTTGGATACTCTGCTGGAGCGTTGTTCTTCGTTGTGTGACACTGAGGCCTTTTATGAAGCCTTAAGGCATGTGGGCTATCAATATGAAGGGGCCTTCCGTTCCATTGAAGAGCTTCGTATCGGACAGAAAGAAGCGGTTGCGCGTATTAAGCATGCAGGTGGAGGCATTCCGAATCATCCGGCTGCATTAGATGGTGCATTGCAGACCTTGCTGGCTGCGGCCATGACGATGGATGGGCCGTGTGCCCTAAATAAATTGTATTTGCCGGTGGATATCGAATCCGTATCTTTATACGGGGACGTGAATGAAACGGTTTATGCCCATGCTGTTTTGAGGGAAGGCGGCGAGCATTATATCGTCGGCGATGTGGCGGTATATGATTCGAAGGGAGTGTTGCTCGTAAAACTTGAGGGCGTTGCCTGCAAAGGTGTTTCCGGTCAGCTCAAGCAATCCGATCCATCGACCAGTATGTTGTACAGCCTGGTGTGGGAAGAGCAGGCGTTGCCGGAAGTTACCACTTCTGCTGATGGGGTATGGCTCATCTATAAGAACCTGCTGAAGGGGTCTCAGATCGGGCAGGGATTGCGCGATCATGGGGGTGCTACTCATGAAGTGGAAGATGCTGCTGACGTGCTCGTTAAACTCAAGGAACTCCAATTGGACGACGCCGAAATTCGAGGGATGATTTTTAGTGATACGGCCTCGGAGTTGTTGACCCTTCTCCAAACGATGGCAGCGAATGCGATTTCAACCCCGTTGATTATTGTGACCAGCGGCGTTGTCGCCGGACCAGGGTATTCCCAGTCGCCGCTTTGGGGGCTGGGACGCGTTGCGGCAAGTGAGTATCCTGAGCTGAATATACGGCTTGTAGATATTGACTTGGACCCAACTGGTGTTAATGGGGCAGAATCCATCATCGCATCGCTGATTGAGGGGTTCTGCTGTAAAGAGTCCGAGGCAGAAGTGTATTTGTCGGGCGGTACACGTCGGGTCTGCCGAATTCAGAACTACTTATCCCGTTCTTCGGGTGATGCTGACGTGGTCTTGGCTAATCATGAAGACTCCTATCGATTGATAGGCGATGCGTCTGGTCGTATTGCGGATGTAGCTGCCGTGTGTGTGCCTCGGGATACGCCACGAGCAGATGAAGTGGAAATTCAGGTATGCGCCGCAGGCGTTAATTTCAAAGATGTACTGAAAGTGCGCGGCTTGCTGGATGAAGCCAACCTGCAAGGCCATTATCGAGGAACCGCCCTGGGGCTCGAGTGTGCCGGGCGGGTGGTTGCTGTCGGTGCCGATGTGAAGGACTATCGGGTTGGCGATGAGGTCTTTGGTTTCGCATCCGGTGCATTTGGATCGTATGTTGTAACGAAGGCACAATTTATTTTGCCGAAGCCACGGACTTGGTCGTATGAAGAAGCCGCATCCTTTCCCGTAGTTTACATGACAGCCTGGTACGGCCTGCATGAGTTGGCTCGTCTTCGGCCGGGTGAAGCCGTGCTCATCCATGCGGCAGCGGGTGGCGTCGGCCAGGCAGCGGTGCATCTCGCCCGTATGCTGGGCGCTGAAGTAATCGCGACGGCAGGCAGTGAAGCAAAACGCACATTCCTGCATCAACAGGGCATTGAACATGTCTTTGACTCCCGCAGCGATTCGTTTGTCGAGGAGGTGATGAAGGTCACGCATGGAAAGGGTGTTGCCGTCGTGTTAAATACCCTTTCCGGCGAGTTGCTTGAAGCCGGGTTACAGGTGCTGAGATCGTTTGGTAGATTTGTTGAGATTGGTAAACGTGATATTGATGCGAGTGGCGTCATACCTCTTCGCCCGTTTCGTAAAAATATTGCATTCTTTTCGGTTGATCTTGATTTGCTGCTTTTTGAACGCGCGGAGTACGGGCAGCAGATGTTCGTGGAAATGACTCAACGGGTTAGCGAACAAAACGCTTCGTTTCCTTTACCTGTTAGGACATACCGCGTCTCTGAATACCGTCAGGCTTTTCAGGAACTGTTTAATGCAAAGCATAGGGGGAAACTGGTTTTGGTGATGGCTGATGAATCGGTGGAGGCCAGGCCTTTGTCGGACTCTTGGCTGTGCCGGGATGCCGCTTATCTGATCACGGGGGGGCTGAGCGGGGTGGGGCTGGCTACCGCCGTGGAGTTGGCCAGGCGCGGCGCGCAGTATTTGATTCTCGTAAGTCGAAGCGGTATCCACCGACCAGATGCAGAACCTGTTCTTCAGCAATTACGCGCCATGGGGGTAAAGGTGCAAATCGAGCAAGCCGATGTGGGGGATGAGCAACAGGTGGCTGAACTTTTCCGCCGTATAGCCGCAACGGCACCGCCCTTGAAAGGCCTTGTTCATTCTGCCGCAGTTTATGACGATGGACTTATTGCGCAGATGACCGATGAGCGAATGGAAAAGGTTCACCATCCAAAGGCGCATGGTGCCTGGTTGCTTCATGAGCATACCCGTGCGATGGCCTTGGACTTTTTTGTGTTGTATTCATCCATTTCATCCACCATTGGCAATCCCGGACAGGCCAACTATGCGGCTGCCAATGCTTATCTGGAATCATTGGCGGCCTTCCGTCATCAACAGGGCTTGCCGGCGTTGACGATAAATTGGGGGGCCATCGAGTCGGCGGGCTATGTGGAGCAACATGGTGAGATTGCCCGCCATCTTGAGCGCTCCGGGGTGCATCAATTATCGCTGAAACGTGTGTTTGAATCGCTTTGGTATTTGCTGCGAGAGAAGGCCACGCATGCTATCGGTGCGGACGTGGATTGGAACATCATACAGGAGCGAAGTTCGGTCGGCGCAAAATGTAAATTTGAACAGGTGGCTACGGCCACGAGTGCGCGACCTGCAATAACCAAAGAAAGCACGTCGCTCGCCGTCGCGTTGGGTGCCCTTGCGGCAAAGGATCGAGTTGCCTGGGTGGAGCAGTATTTGCGTGATATGCTGGCTGGAATATTGGGCTATGCAGACGGTCAAGATATTGACCGTTCGCAGGGCTTCTTTGATTTGGGTTTAGACTCCATGATGGCCATGGAATTCAACACGCGCCTTGAATCCGAGTTAAACAGATCGCTGTCGGCTACAACTATATTCAGGTATCCGACCTTGCAGACCTTGGCTGAATTTTTGTTAAGCGAGATGAATCTGACATCTGAAGCCGGAGAGTTATCCGGCTTCTCGCAGAATGAGGTGCGCAGTCTGCTTGAGCGGGAATTAATGGGATGAAGCCCTCGCGACAAAGAATGACGCATCATGGAAAAGTTTCCAATGATTGGAAAAGTACGATATAAAGTTTCCAACGATTGGAAAAAAGGAAAAAAAAGTTTCCAACGATTGGAAAAAGTGGGAAGAAAGTTTCCAACGGTTGGAAAACAGGAATTTGAACGGCATGGACAATAATTCATCAGATAACGAGCTGATGTTAAGAGCGCTGAAAGAGATTCAGCGTTTGAAGAAGCGGGTGGCTTCCTTGGAGCGCGATGGGCTGGAGCCGATCGCCGTGGTTGGGATGGGGTGTCGTTTTCCGGGGGAAAGTTCGACCCCTGAGGCCTTTTGGCGCTTGCTGAGGGAAGGCCGTGATGCGGTGTGTGAGATACCGTCCGATCGTTGGGATGTGGATGCCTGGTATGATCCGGCGGCATTCTGTGTAGATAAGATGTACACGCGGCACGGTGGATTTCTTGCGAATGTGCTGTCGTTTGACCATCAATCTTTCGGCATTACAGCGCGTGAAGCGGATGGCATGGACCCCCAGCAGCGGATGTTGCTCCAGGTCTGCAAGGAAGCCCTGATGGATGCCGGAGTGCGGGAGGACTGTCTACTTGTCGGCAGTGATACGGGGGTGTTTGTCGGGGCGATCGCAAACGATTATTTTCAGCGGTTTGTGGAGGCTCCCGCCCTGATGGACAGTCGCACCGGGACGGGTAACAGTACTAGTGTCCTGGCTGGGCGATTATCTTTTCACTACGGATTTCGCGGTCCTTCCTGGGTCGTGGATACCTCTTGTTCCTCGTCTCTGGTGGCTTTGCATCAGGCGTGCCAGAGTTTGCGGGCCGGCGAGTGTTCCATGGCCGTCGCGGGAGGTGTAAATTTAATCATGCATCCCACGCGGATGGTCGCCCTGTGTCGTGCGCACATTCTTTCCCCGGATGGCCGATGTAAGGCCTTTGATGCAGCGGCCGATGGCTATGGCCGGGGAGAAGGGTGTGGGCTGGTCGTCCTGAAACGTTTATCCGATGCGCAGGTTGCAGGTGATGATATTAAAGCGGTGCTGACAGGCTCTGGTGTTAATCATAACGGGCATGGTAGCGGGTTAACGGTTCCGGGTGTTGCCGCTCAGGAGGCTGTTATTAAAACAGCCTTGCAGGCAGCAGGCCTGGAGCCGGGGGATGTGGATTATGTCGAAGCCCATGGAACAGGGACCGCTCTGGGAGACCCCCTGGAGATGGAGGCCCTTTACCATATTTACGGAACGCAAACTGCGCGAAGGTTAGTGGTTGGGTCCGTAAAAACAAACATTGGACACCTGGAGGCGGCGGCCGGCATTGCATCGCTTATTAAAGTGGTTCTGATGATCCAGAAGGGCGAGATTCCCGCGCATCTCCATCTAAACACCCCGAATCCACGCATTCCGTGGGATGACCTGCCGATTGATATACCAAGGAATGCTCTAGCGTGGCCGGGTCATGCAAAAATACGCATCGCGGGTATCAGCTCCTTCGGATTCAGTGGAACCAATGCCCACCTACTGGTGCAGGAACCCTGATCATTTATAAGTAAGCGTCCGGTGGATCATCTCATTTCCCTCACGCTTACAGTACAACGTCCCGTCGGCTATGATTTTCTTTTTGACGATTGAGGCGCGCGAGCCGCACACCGTCCAGGGAAGAGGGGAGTGGCACAGCATCCGCTACGAGGTGAATGAAGTGGCGTGGACTTCCAGTCCGCGATCTTTTCAAGCGGCCATTCCAAGAAATGGAAAGCCCATGCACCTGTGTTGCACCCTCATAAAGACTGAATGAAAACGCTTCGCTTAATTTTTAAGGGCTGACACTGCTCCCCCCTGCTCCCCCTGTGTGTAAGCGGCGGCGTGAAGTGGGTGTAAACACGCCGGTTTGAAAACGGAAAGTCCGGCGGGCGCCGCGGGGCTGGATAACGTCACGCATGAGGCTAAAAATGACCAGCGTCGCGCTGGTCATTTTGTAGCTCTCGATGCGATTGTTGGCACACTATTTCCGCCGCACCCAATCTTATTTAAACTCTTTCGATGCTGCATTCATAGAAGATGAGCGAAATGTAACTTTTTTGATTGGCATTTTGTCTTTAAGAAGCTCGTAGAAAAGCTCGCAAAGATTCTCACAAGTAGATACTTTTTTGGTCACAACGACCCTGTATTCCGGGTATGACCAAGCAAGCGGGTGATCTATCTTCTTGAGAGGAACACAATGCTCAGGATCGTTATGAATGCCTTCCTTTTTATATACCGCAAGAACCGCATCAAGAAGCGGGTCGCCTTCTTGAAACAATGTTGCGTGGTGGAAATGGTCACAGACTTCCCATGCTTTTTTGAACCCCGCTTTACAAGCGTGTGCAAATCCAGTCACCGGGTCTACGGTGTCTTCAAGTTCAATCGTTAAAAGACCCGAGTGCCCGTGAAGGTGCTTTGCTTCGCATGGCCAGTTCATAAACCTATGTGCGTACTGGAAATCAAGGTTTACGATTGATGTGTACTTGTCGTCCGACATAATAATCTCCTCTTTATGCTTTTTGTTAATTGAATGATGCGTTTAATCAATGTGACGCTTGACACGTTTTACTCTATGCAAACCTCCTTCTGAGTTCTTCATTGCTTTCTGTTTGCACTGCCGACAGATCCCTCGCAACTCGACATAAACCCCTTCGACACAGCCCATCTCGGACACCTCCCGAGGTACCGGAAACCGATCCAATGCGTCGCTGTAAAAGTCGCCAATCATCTCGCACTCCGTGCAGACGAAGTGGTGGTGCCGATCCTTGTTAGCATCAAACCGGGCTCTGTCTCGCATGGGTCCCACGCGGGCTATGACGCCTTTATCTTCGAGCAGTTTCAATGTTCGATAGATCGTGTCGACCGAGATGGCAGGTATCCTCTGTCGCACACGCGTCAAGATCGTCTCGGCATCGGGGTGTTCGTCGCTACCGGCCAACTCCCGAAGAATTTCGGTACGTTGATGAGTTGCCTTGACGCCCTGCCGACGGCAGATATCCAGGAATCCCGCAACGCGTTTCTCTACCTGTTCTCTTGGTATCACTCGAAGAAACTCCTTCCGTAATGATTACGATGTAGGAACAGTACGCCATGTAGGTATTGTATGCAAGCCGTATTTCCAAAAAACCAACCTTTGACTTCCGAAATCGATAATGGGACACTTAAAATTCTTAAACTAGGATGCGTGGTGATGGAGTCTTGTTTTCGGCCCCCGAAGTAGGGTGAAAAAATCAGCGTATTCAGGAGAAAAAACATGAGTTCGAAGAGAATGGTTTCTTGGGTCTTTAGTGCTCTGATGGTTGTCCAGCCCTGTGCTATCCAGATCGTTTCCGCTGCACAGGCGGCTGAGCAGGACAATCCTGTTGCGCAGGGCAGTTGGATCGAACTCTCTGACGGATGGCGCTTGATGCGCGACGACGAGGTCAACGTGGGCGGTGCGGAGCTCTCTGTCGCCGATGCGCCCGTAAGCGGAATTGCCGTGAAGCGCATGCCCGCCACGATTCTCCGCGCGATGTCCGATGCCGGCCTTACCGGCGATCTGGCCGTTGGCGATGTCCTCACCCGAGTGGAACGCGACCTGTGGCAACACGACTGGTGGTACCGGGTCAGCTTTGATGTGCCAGTGGGTCATCGCAGGTACGCTCTCGTCTTCGACGGAATCACCTACCGCGCCGAGCTGTGGGTAAATGGTACGCGCGTGGCGGGCACCGATGAACTGGTTGGCACGTACCGCCGCTTTGAGATTGATGTCACCGATGTAGTCAAACCCGGCGAGGAAAACGTCATGGCCGTGCGTATTGTGCCAGAGCGTCGCACTCCGGCACTGAACGTGGGCCAAGTGGTCCCATTAGAGGGTGATCCGGCTGGTTTAGACCTTACCGATACCTGGGCCGACTGGATCAACTTGGCTTACCACGGTGATGCCAAAACTCGAACGAGCTTCTTGCCCGACAAAAACTCGGGCATCGTGCAAAAAGTGTGGCTCGTGTCAAGCGGCCCAGTGACGTTGCGCTACCCGTACGTGCGCACCGACCTGCCGCTGCCGCGCATCGATCAGGCCGATCTCACCGTTCACGTGAACGTCTCGAACACCGCAGACGTGCCCGTTGCCGGAGTATTGCGGGCTCGGATTACGCGGGATGGCATGGGACCAATCGAGGTGAATACCGAGGTGAACCTTATGCCGGGTGAGTTGCGCGAAATTACGCTGTCGCCCGAGACGCATGCCGCCCTGCGCGTGAAAGACCCTGAGCTGTGGTGGCCGTATATCTGGGGTAAACCGACCCTGCACCATCTCAGCCTTGAGTTCGAAACTGCCGAAGGGGTCTCCGACCAAGCGGAGTGCGACTTCGGCATCCGCATGATGACCGGCCACCGAGATGACACGGCGATGCGCCCCGAGTACGAGGACCCGAGCTCTTTTTACCTTAAGATCAACGGACGGGATTATCTGGTGCGGGGCGCTGGATATACCCCAGAGCTACTGCTCACCCACGACCGTGAGCGGGCCAGAGTTACCCTGCGATACGCGAAAGACATGGGCATCAATCTCATCCGCTGGGAGGGGCACTTTGTCGATGACGGTTTGCTGGAAATGGCGGACCGCGAAGGCATGCCCACGATGTTTGGACTCATGTGCTGTGGCGCTTGGGAGCGCTGGGGCGAGTGGGACGCAGAGGATTATCGTGTGGCCCAGGCCTCTGTGCGCGATAGCATTTATCGCTTGCGCTCGCATGCGTCCATCGCTATCTGGGGGAACGCCAGCGACGGACTGCCGCCGCCCAAGGTGCTGGCTGGCTACCAAGCCACCCTCAAGGAAGCTTCCTGGCAAAACGCCGTGATTGATACCGCTTCGACCGCCAGCTGCGACTGCTGGAGTGGCGTGCACATGAATGGACCCTATTCTTGGCGTTCGCCCGCGTTTTGGTTCGATCCGGACAATATAAATGCAAAAGGCTCCGTGCTGGAGGAAGGAAACAACGAAACCGTTCCAATCCTGTCGACGATGGAGAAATTTCTTCCCGAAGAGTCGCGTTGGCCGTTCAACAAGGTATGGGCGATGCACACCGGCTCCGCCCCTGGCAACAACAAGTTGGAAGGTATTCACAAGGTCATCGCCAACCGTTACGGCGGGGCGGACAACTTGGCCGAGTTCGTTGCAAAAGCACAGTTGGCGCAATACGAGTCGACCCGGGCATTGTTCGAGGCCTACGGCGCGCTCG
>Ga0075120_10001787_pt1 | contig 16453 bp, 17 predicted proteins | sample AntAceMetag02UKL_FD_69792 | JGI IMG/M metagenome (GOLD analysis project Ga0075120, IMG submission 69792) | Saline lake microbial communities from Ace Lake, Antarctica - Antarctic Ace Lake Metagenome 02UKL | ecosystem: Environmental > Aquatic > Non-marine Saline and Alkaline > Saline | place... | reverse complement strand
GCGTGGCAGATTTCATTCCTATCACGGGATAAAACTGATGCCTACATACCATCCTGCTTACCTTCTGAGGAATCCCGGAGCAAAGAAACAGGTCTGGCAGGATGTACAGGTAATTATGGAAGAGTTAAAACAGGCGTCGGAGATCAGCATTTGAAGTAAAACCATATATTATCCCCGCGAAAGTGGAGAAACAGGTATTATCTGGTGAACTCTATGAAAAACAGAATGCGAACATATGTTGGTTTATTGGCAATTGTTATGCTTCTTGTCCTCGGCGGGGTGGTGCAGTCTTTTGGCAAAGATGAAAAGGAAAATGTCTTTGACGTAATTACAATCGATTCGGCTATTACTCCGGCCGTCGCGAATTATATCATCAAAGCCATAGACCAATCGCAGACAAATAATTCTGCCGGCATTATTGTCCTTCTGGACACCCCGGGCGGGCTTGACCTGTCCATGAGAGATATAGTCAAGAAACTTTTGAACCCTCCGTTGCCTGTCATTGTTTTCGTTTATCCATCCGGAGCCAGGGCAGCGTCCGCTGGGGTTATGATAACCATGGCCGCTCCGGTTGCTGCCATGGCCCCGGGCACAAACATAGGCGCTGCCCACCCGGTGGCAATCGGGATTGGGGGCAAAATGAACGAGACAATGGCGAAAAAGGTGGAAAATGACGCAATTGCCTACGCCAGAGGAATAGCAAATACGAGGGTGCGCAACGCTGACTGGGCCGAGGAGGCCGTAAAAGAGAGCGTCTCCATCACGGCTGAGAAAGCACTCGAAATAAATGTTATTGATGTAATTGCTTCTGATGTAGAAGAACTGTTGAAAAAGATAGATGGGACGACCATTATACTCCAGTCAGGGGATGTGACCCTTGATACGGAAGGCGCTACCATAAATAAACGGGATATGGGATTGCGGAATAAGGTCCTTGTAACCTTGAGTAATCCTAACATAGCCTATCTTCTGATGATGATAGGGCTGGCCGGTCTCTATTTTGAATTTGCCAATCCCGGTGCGATTCTGCCCGGTGTTGTTGGAGGGATTTCACTCATATTAGCCTTCTTTGCCATGCAGACCCTTCCCGTGAATTATGCCGGCGTTGCACTGATAATCTTCGCCATAATCCTCTTTATCGCGGAGATAAAGATTGTAAGCCACGGCATGCTGAGTGTGGCGGGAGTTATTTCGCTTGTCCTGGGTTCTGTCATGTTGTTTGATTCCTCCGTCCCGGCCCTCAGGGTATCGTTTGGTGTAATGATCCCCACAATCGTTACAGTATCACTTTTCTTTATTGTGATTGTATCGCTTGCCGTGAAGGCGCAGATGAAAAAGCCTTTCACAGGCGTGGATGGTATGATCGGCCGGGAAGGTAAAACAATAACCCCCGTATATGCCGATGGGAGGGTTCTTGTAAAGGGGGAACGCTGGAATGCCTTCAGCACGGAATTAATAGAGGAAGGAGCGGATATAAGTGTGGTTAGCGTAGAAGGTTTGAGACTCAAAGTGGAAAAAATATAAGAAAGATATGGGAGGATATATCATGTACGCAATAATAACGATAGTTGTCTTGGTAGTGATGTTCCTGGCGGCCTCGCTAAGAATACTCAACGAGTATGAACGGGGTGTAATATTTCGTCTGGGAAGAGTCATAGCCACTAAAGGGCCCGGCCTTATCATCCTGATACCCATAATAGACAGGATGGTAAAGGTAGATATGAGAATCATAACGATGGATGTTCCTCCTCAGGATGTGATAACGAGGGACAATGTTTCCATCAAGGTAAATGCGGTGATTTACTTCAGGGTTCTGACGGCCAATGAAGCCGTTATTGAGGTTGAGAACTTTCTTTATGCTACCTCCCAGCTTGCGCAGACTACCCTGAGAAGTGTCTGCGGGCAGGTTGAGCTGGATGAACTCCTTGCCGAGCGGGAAAAGATCAACGCGCGACTCCAGGAGATACTCGATCGAAGCACAGACCCGTGGGGGATAAAGGTGTCGACCGTCGAGGTAAAACATATCGATCTTCCGCAGGAGATGCAGCGGGCGATGGCGAAACAGGCCGAGGCAGAGCGAGAAAGAAGGGCAAAGGTCATAAGCGCAGAGGGCGAATTCCAAGCCGCTACGAAGCTTACTCAAGCGGGTAAGATGATGGCAGAAGAGCCAATATCGCTGCAACTCCGCTATCTCCAGACACTTGTGCTCGTGGCCGCGGAAAACAATTCAACGACACTCTTCCCCATACCGATTGACCTGTTCGAACCATTTGTTGATCTTATGAAAAAGAAGAACAAACAGATTGATAAAACTCAGGGGGAAAGCTGAAAGGAGGCTGAAGTGAAAACCGATGGGAAAGCACGGGGGTTCATAGGGCCCGCAATCCTTATCACTCTTGGAATACTTATAATCTTGAATAACGGCGACATCTACGGATTTGATAAAAGCTGGCCGATACTCCTGATCGTTATATCCGTCTCCATGCTTGCCCAGCGCACCAGAGATGTAGGGGGATGGATCATCGGCGCTGCAGGTGTGGGTTTCTTTATAATAAAAAACTTCTATCCGGAAATTGAAGACTTGGGCAAATACGTATTTCCGGTCCTCCTGATAGTCCTGGGGGGGTATATAATATTCAAGAGATCTGTCAGATTGGGAGATCGAGATCATCATGATAATGAACGTCATTGAAAGCTAACAGTCAAGTGACACAGTTGGTGAAGGGAACTTCAATATCTGATAACAACATGCAATATAAAGTTGTCATTTTATCACTACTGTAAGGAACCAATCTGATGAAAAGAGTATGGTTGATAGGTTTGATTATTGGGGGCAAGTCTGGAAGAAAGAGCTTCTGCTGACCCTAATCCCCGGAGAGAAGGGGGTGGAAGACACGGCGGTATCCGGCGGTGGCGGGGAAGTCACTATACCACCCTTTCCCTCTGAACGGCACGATGACATACGAACCGCAAGGGCCATGTGTGGGATCGGGATTTCGGTATTGTCGGCCACAGGCGACCTGTGCGATAGGGAGGAGCCTTTCTCATGCCATCTGTTGAACACGCCATCCGATAGCGATGTCATGCTTTTGTAAGAGAGATCATGGTGCGGTGGAATTTACGCCGCACCATTTTTTTGATACCACATCGGAACTTTGTTCACGTCTACGGATATCAGGTGCACGGGTATGTTTTGGTGGATAGTGACTATCTGTCCCCTTCATTTTCATAATGTGTCTCTTTCTCCGTAGAGGGGGCATTTTTGTTGTTTCTAAAAAGAAGGGAGTGTAGTATGAAGCTGCATTGTGGTGGTTTCAATGCCATTGAGATGAGGTGGGCACAGGCATATGACAAACGAGGAAAAGAACGAAGATGTATCATTTGAGGAGCTCCTGAAGGAAAGCACGAACGAAACGGGGTGGCTGGAACCAGGAGAGCAGGTAGAGGTCCAGATCGTCGACATTAGCTCTGACTGGGTCTTTCTCGGGCTCGGTGGCAAGAGCGAGGGTCTCCTCGATAAAAAGGAACTTCTCGACGAAAACGGTGAATTTCCGTTTAAGATCGGCGACAAGATCGCGGCGTATTTTCTGTCGTCACGACACGGCGAATTTCTCTTTACCACCCGGATTACTAGCGGCGAGGCGGGAAGAAACTACCTTGGTCATGCCTGGGACGGCAAGATCCCCGTCGAAGGGCTCGTGGAAAAAGAGATAAAGGGCGGATTTCAGATCAAGATAGCCGGTGACACGAGGGCCTTCTGTCCCTATTCCCAGATGGGACGGCGGCGGGTGGAGGATTCATCTGAGTATATTGGGGAACGGCTGTCCTTTATGATTACGGAATACAGCGAAGGGGGGCGGAACGTTATCCTCTCCAACCGCGCGATCCTGGAGGCGGAAGAACGTGAGAAAAGAGAGGCGCTCAAAGAGGAGCTGAGGGAGGGGATGAAGATCACCGGGACGGTCGCATCGATTCAGGGGTTCGGTGCGTTTATCGATATTGGGGGGATCCAGGCGCTGCTCCCTATCTCGGAGATTGGGTGGGCGCGGGTCAATGATATCCACGACGTCCTGTCCATCGACCAGGAGCTGGAGGTGGTGATTCTGAATCTGGACTGGGAACGGGACCGGGTGGCTCTCAGCCTCAAGGCAACACTCCCCGATCCCTGGGACCAGGTTGAGGAAAAATATCCTGCGGGATCTTCCCATGTCGGAGTGGTGGCACGTCTTCAAAAATTCGGAGCCTTTGTCACCCTTGAAGGGGGAGTGGACGGACTGATCCATATCTCAAAGCTGGGTGGAGCAAAGCGGATCAATCACCCGGGTGAGGTGTTGGAGCAGGGACAGTCTCTGGAGGTGACCGTTGAAGCGGTTGACCGTGAGAAGAGAAGGCTCTCTCTAACACTGGAGCGGGATGAAAAAGGGAAAGATGAGGCGGGAATGGCCGACGATTATCGCTCATACCTTCAAAATGCCCCCACCTCGATGGGAACACTCGGTGATATCCTGAAAGACAAACTTGCCCTTTCGATAAAGAAAAAGAATGTAAAGAAAAAGAAGGCAAAAAAATAGTATAGGCTCTTTATCTGAAAAATCCTGCCATAAAGCTGTTTGGTCTTCAAAGATTGAAGGTTTGATGAACGTCAACTATTGTTTCTCTCTAACGACAATTATTTCCCCCTCAGCATTCTCTGTTCAGATGTATACCTGTGATCCGGGGTATATCTGCTCACGCCTTGTTCCGTCCATATGTCTCATCCTCTCTGTTCCCCAAAAGGTGGCAGTCATCTTTATTTTGTCTTAACCAGAAGAGCCGCCAGATAACTTTCGGGCATGCGTCCGCTACCGCGGAAATCCGCATCCTGCCCAAGCGGCCTGATCGACTTCACTTTCTCTCTGCCACCGGCAACCACCATGTCCTCCAGTGCCTGATGGGAAAGCCCACTGAAATTCGTCGCCGCCAGCAAAACACCGCCGGGTTCCAGGATCTTTATCGCCGCATCAATCAGCACGGCAAAATCTTTTTTAACGCTGAATATTTTTCCACCATATCGGGCAAAAGAGGGCGGATCAAGGACCACACAAGCAAAACAGTTGCCCTTCTTAAGGGCCAGCTTCATATACGTCAGGGCATCGGCCCGGACAAATTCAGTCTCAGAGCAATCCAGCTGATTAAGTTTATAGTTTTCGCGACCCCGCTCCAGACTCTTGCGACTGATGTCCACATTGACAACGCTTGATGCACCGGAAGCCCGGGCGTACACGCCAAAGGAACAGGTGTATGCAAAACAATTCAGCACCCTGTCCCCTGTTGTCAATTCGGCAACAATCTTCCTGTTGCGGCGCATATCCAAAAACAAACCGTTATTTAAACCATCGTTGAGATCGACTCCGAAATGAAGAGCGTTCTCCTGAACCACCGTCCGGGCTGGCGCCTGATCAATCCAGACGCTTGCGTTAATTTGCTCTGGCTTGAGAGCCTTTGGATAAAGCCTTTCTTTGATAATAAGGTAACAGGCGCCAAGATGGTTTTTAACAAATTCCGCGAGAGCTTCCTTGTGGGCGATCCATCGCTTATTAAACAGGTGGATCACACAGTGGCTATCATACTGCTCAAGCACTAACCCGGGCAACCCGTCGCCGAGCCCGTTGACGAGCCGCAGGGCATTCGTTATTTTTTTCAGAGCCTTTCGCCTGTCAATGGCCGCTTCAATAAGATCGATCGTTTTTTTATCCAAATGTATTTTTGTGCTGAGATTTGTTGTTCCTGTCCTGCTGTACCCGTTTGCAACAGTGATCGGACTCACTAAAATTTTGTCGGCCAATTTGCAAGTAGATGTTTTCCGATACCCTTATCTTTTGAATCGCGAATAATACTCAATACATTGACCAGATAATCACGGGTATCGAGGGGATGTATAACATCCTGTACACCATAGACTTTCGCTGCGGCGTAAGCGGTAGTATCAGCTCTCAATTGGTCAATCAATACCGTGAAGTTTTTAAATCTTTTATCTCACTCTGTCAAACAAAACCTGGAGGAAATCGAAATCAGGAGCAGTGCCCTTTTTTAGAACCATTGAGGACAAGCGGGATGAGAATGTAAGATACGTGAAAAGCCGCGCCTTGAGGGATAACTTACAGGATGATTGAGCAGAAGTCAGCAGGGGCCATAGTAGCCAGATATCTCCTTTAATCGGGAGGACATGGTGAAGGGCTGAACATTTAAACGGGGAAGAAGCCACAATGAGTTCTCATAATCGGTAAGGGGATCGTCAACAAAAGTTTCTGGCTTTTTCAGTTCAGTTACGTTATCTCTCTTCATGGTATATGTATCCTTTCTTCTTATTTTGAAGTATCAGGCAATTGAGCTAACAATCGCCCAGAGGATACACCACCTGATATCTCAAACACAACTTTTGATTACAGCTCACGGGTGGTAATACACTTATATGTTGCGCCAGGAGAGACAGGGAGTCAAAAGCTCGCTTGATTCACTGGAACAGATTGCCGGGTGGGAAAATAAATTTCTCGGTCGTGAAGGCTCCTTCAAAATGACAGAGTATTGATGGAATGACACCATGATAAAGGACAGGACATGAATGAAGTATTTTGCGCGATCAATGAGATGAAAAGGAGAAATTACAGATGCAGGTAGTGAGTATTGAGAAGCTTGGAGAAAAGATATATGGATGTATAGATGACGGGATCAACTATTGTACGTTTTCGATTGAGCCTGATGGATCCATCGATTATGAGAAGAGTTATTATAAGAGCAATTACAGCGACTATGACCACTTTGTGCTTTCCTACGCGGAGACAGATCCCTGCACATGTTTCCTTGAAAATCCGGTGGAGATAAGCGCTAGTGATATGGAAAGCATGACCTATGAATATGTGCTGAGCGTGTGGAAAAGCATATGGGAAGGGGTGGTCTAAATACGTTTCCTTTCATTCCCGATTATACGGAAGTAATCTGAAAGTATCTCTCTGTGATCAAACATAATGATATCTGGCAGGTTGTCTTTAGTAAAAATTCCTATCTCTGTAGCATCATCCGCGGCCCTGGGGTCGCCTCTTCCGGTGGCCGTAAAAACCGTGGATATGGTGTGCTGGCGCGGGTCCCTGTCGGGTTTTGAGTATGTTCGCATCTGATCTTTAAGTATCACGTCAAGGGAGGTTTCCTCCTTTGCTTCCCTGACGGCGGCATCCTCCAGCGATTCTCCATAATCGACAAAACCTCCCGGGATAGCCCAGCCGATGGGTGCATTTTTCCTCATTATCAGTATAATGCCCCCTCCCTCGACCTCGATAATGATATCGACAGTGGGTGTTGGGTTATGGTAAAATTCCAGCTCCGTGCCACAGTTAGGGCATATTATTTTTGTCTTTGTGCTCATTGAGATACCGGTCCATCTGTAATTTTGAGAATATAAATTAAAGTATAACAGCATGTCAAGAACGGATTCTCTTGACATATATGGGTTATTTATTTAGTGTCCATGCAAAAATAGGCTGTTTCTGGAGGAAAGATGATTGGTGTACTGATTGTAACTCACGGCAATCTCGGATGTGAGCTGATAAAGGCTGCCGAGATGATAAAGGGTGATATAAAAGGGATTACCTCTGTCTCACTGGATGCGAAAAAGGGCGTGGAAGATATCAAGAAAGAGATTACTTCGGCTATAAAAAAGGCCGATTCGGGGAAGGGTGTGCTTATTATGACAGATCTGTTTGGAGGCACGCCTTCAAATATCTCCCTGTCGTTCCTGAAAAAGGAAAAGGTAGAGGTGGTTACCGGTGTGAATCTCCCCATGCTGCTCAAGATATCGGATATAAGGGGGGAAAAGAAGCTTGCTGAATTTGCCGATCTCATAAAAGTTTACGGCAGAAAAAACATCTACCTTGCCAGCGAGATACTAAACAGAAAAGCCAATGATTGATCTACGACGTTTTTCACCGGCTGATCCTTCTCTGATAAGAATTGACAACAGGCTTGTCCATGGTCAGATACTGGAGGCGTGGGTCCCCTTTATCAGTGCCTCGCACATCGTAGTGGTGAATGACGAAGTCGCGGATGACCTGTTCCGGGAATCGATCATAAGGATGGCGGTGCCTCGGGAAATAGAAATGCGTGTTTATAGCGTTGAAGCGTTCTCCAGAAATCTTGTCTATAAGAACTATATAGAGAAGAAAAGCATCGTTTTATTTAGCAGTATAGACGATCTGTTGCGGGCATACAGCCTGGGGTTCAGGTTTGACAACTTAAATATAGGCAATGTTTATAATGATGACTGTGTGTGCCAGCCTACAGTGGCTGTATCCTTGAGCGAAAACAACGTGAAGGATCTGATACTGCTTTCCGATTCAGGAGTCAAAATAGAGATAAGATGTGTTCCGAGAGACAGCCCTATTGATTTCCTGGAGGTTATAAAGAAGCTTAGTAATTCCAGACACAACCAAGGCATATGATATGTGGTTGAACTTTTTTGAAGTGGCCCTTCTGGGCGGAGTTCTATGTCTGGACAGGGTGGCCCTGCAGGTTATGATATCCAGGCCCGTTGTCGTCGGTCCTGTCATAGGGATGGTGCTTTCGGAACCATTTACAGGACTGATAATCGGAGCATTCATAGAGCTGCTGTGGATCGACAGATCGCCGATGGGACTGTATATCCCTCCTAACGACTCAATCGCTACCGTACTGGCAACGGCGGGGGCCATACTGGCCGGGAGAGAATCGGGACATCCGCCCCGCGAACTTGTTGTGCTGGCCATTCTCCTCTTTCTCCCCTTCGGCATCCTTGCCCAAAAGGTTGATGTATGGATAATAAAGACGAATGACGGACTTTCCCGTAGAGCCATGGAATATGCCCGGCTGGGCGATATAAAACGGCTTGCAAGAACGCATATGCAGGGGCTTGTGAGGACATTTGCGGGTGCGTTTGTTGTTATTTTCGTATGTCTGGCGCCGGGCGTGGCGATTCTCAAATGGGCATTTCCCATTCTTCCGGAGAGGATTTTGAAAACCCTTTCATATACCTACTTCTTCATTCCCGTCCTCGGTATCGCTGTGGCTTTGAACACCATAAAACTGCGTGGCGCTATTCCGGTATTCGCAGGGGTTTTTCTCCTTGCCACCCTGATTATAAAAATCTTTTAGACGGGAAATGCCGGCATGGCGAAAATGGCTGTAAATATTGAAATGCGCAATATGATGGCGGATGATCTGAATGATGTCCTCTCGATTGAACGTGTCTCCTTCCTCACACCCTGGTCAGAAGGCATGTTTCTGGAGGAGATGAGACACCCATTCTGTCATGATCTTGTGGCTCTTGTGAATGGAAATATTGTCGGTTATATAAGTTTCGCGATAGTTTACGACGAAATCCATCTCAGGAACCTCGCCGTACACAAAAACTGGAGGAGGCACAAGGTGGCTTCGGAACTCCTCTCAAAAATGATAAGAATCTCCTCCGGCAAAGGAGCTCGATATGGTACTCTGGAGGTAAGAAAATCGAATCTGGCCGCATTAGAGTTGTACAAAAGATTTGGCTTTGTGGTAGAAGGGACAAGGCCTTCTTACTACTCCGAGACAGGTGAAGATGCCCTTATAATGTGGGCGGATTTTTAAAATGAGATAATTATGAAACCTTATATCTCCGCGACAGTCTTTTCTCAAAGAGAAACAACCAGAGGACATTTCCTGATGGTCTTGAAGGCATCCGCCTCCTTCAGAGAATCTATTCCGGGGCAGTTTGTCATGGTGAGAATGAAAGACTGCAATGTCCCCTTCCTCTCTAGACCATTCAGTATCTATTCCGTTCATTCCCGAGCTGGCGACACATTTATTGAGATCATGTACAAGGTTGCAGGGAAGGGGACAGAGGCCTTCTCCAGGCTGAGAGAGGGCGATATCCTGAACATGCTGGGACCGCTTGGCAGAGGATTTGACGTTCATTCGGAATGTAGTCAAATAATTTTGATAGCCGGAGGAGTCGGTATAGCTCCCCTTTCATTTCTGGCGGAGCGCTACAGGAAAGACACTGCCAGCGCGGAAATAATCTGTTACATGGGAGCAGGAAGTTCAGAAGCGCTTGTAGGCCTGGACAGAATCGAGGAGATGTGCTCTGTCGTAAAGATAAGCACGGATGATGGAAGTCGGGGGTATTCCGGTTTGATAACAGAGCTTTTCGAACGCGACATGGGTCTCTACTCGGATAATAAATCCAGAATATATTCCTGCGGTCCGAATCCAATGCTCAGGGGTCTGTACGAATTATTGAAAAATCGGCCGTTTTCCTGCCAGGTCTCTCTTGAAGAACGTATGGCATGCGGCATCGGCGCCTGCCTCGGATGTGTCGTGAAGACAAAATCAGGTGTCGCGGGTGGTGGGCTGGTAAGAGTCTGCAAAGAAGGACCGGTATTTGATATTAACAGGGTAGAGTTCAGTGAAGATAACGGATATTGATATGAAATTGAAAATGGGTGTTAACATAGGAGGCCTGGCGCTGAAAAACCCGGTTATGACCGCATCTGGCACATTTGGCTATGGTGAGGAATATTCCGATTATCTTGACCTTAATCGTCTCGGCGCTGTTATCGTCAAGGGATTGTCCCTTGAGCCGAGAGAAGGAAATTCACCCCCGAGGATCATAGAAACGGCCTCCGGAATGCTCAATGCCGTCGGTCTTCAGAATGTGGGGGTAAGGGCATTCATTAACGACAAGCTGCCCTGGCTCCGCAGAACTGATTCCTCAATAGTTACAAACATATTCGGAGAAACCATCGAGGATTACGTGAAGGTTGCAGAGATTCTCAACGATGCCGAGGGCGTGGCCGCGATTGAGGTCAATATATCCTGTCCTAATGTCAAGAGGGGAGGAATCGCCTTTGGCTCTGATCCGGTTCTTGCCGCAGAGGTTACGAGGGCCGTAAAAGATGTTTCCCGTCTTCCCGTCATCGTGAAACTTACCCCGAACGTAACGGACATAACAGAGATTGCAAGAGCAGCTGAAGCCGCCGGTGCCGACGCACTTTCTTTAATCAATACGATTACAGGGATGTCGGTAGATATAGAAAAGAGGGTGCCGCACCTGAAAAATGTCACTGGTGGTCTGTCCGGACCGGCGATAAAACCGGTAGCGCTCAGGATGGTGTGGGAAGTGGTGAAAGAAGTCTCCATACCGGTTATAGGTATAGGTGGAATAATGAATGCCCGAGATGTCCTCGAATTTCTCATTGTGGGTGCAAAGGCAGTCCAGGTGGGAACGGCAAACTTTCTTAACCCTGGTGTAACTGCTGATATTATCGATGATATGGAACGGTATTTATCAGAGAAGGGCATCAACGATATAAATGACCTGATAGGGACGCTCAAGATATAACAACTACCTGTTTTCCATTTGAAAAGCCCCCCGTTTTCCACAATTGAAAGAGAAAAAATAGAACTGGAGTTATAGCAATGACAAAAGTGGCTGAATATGATGTGATAGTAATAGGAGCCGGTCCCGGTGGATATGTTGCCGGTATCAGGGCCGCCCAGCTGGGGCTGAAGGCCTGTGTTATCGAAAAAGACGCACTCGGTGGTGTCTGTTTGAACCGGGGATGCATTCCCACAAAAAGTCTTATTTATCAGGCGGGCATTTTTCATTCTCGTCTTGAGTTGGAAAAGATGGGACTTACCATTGATTCTAAAAAGTTTGATTACGGATATGTGTACGATCAATCAAGGGCAGCAGTCCGGTCTGTGGTCAAAGGTGTCGAGTATCTACTGAAAAAAAACAAGGTTGATCATATCCAGGGTACCGCCGAAATCGTTTCAAGAAACGGGGTAATGCTTGAAGATCAAACTGAAATCACAGGGAAAAATATTGTAATTGCAACGGGATCTCGCCCTTCGCAGATAAAAGGGTTCGAGTTTGATGAGAAACAGGTGCTTTCTTCGGGTGGAATTCTTTCTCTAAAAAAACTGCCCGACAGCCTGATTATACTTGGAGCGGGGGCCATCGGATGCGAGTTTGCCTATATCATGAACACATTCGGTGTAAAGGTACACCTGATAGAGATGGAAAAACATATTCTGCCCATTGAAGATGCAAGGACAGTGGCCGTTCTCGAAAGGTCATTTAAGGCTAACGGCATCGATGTAATTACAGGGACATGGGCAAACTCCATAGAGAAGACATCCGGAAAAGTGACGGTCACTCTTACGGGAAAAGATGGCAACTCAAAGAAAATAGAGGCGGAAAAGGTTTTATGTGTGTTCGGGCGGACTCCGAATACCGATAACATCGGTCTGGAGAATATCGGTCTGAAAACCGAAGAGGGCTATATTCCGGTGGTTGACTACTACCAGACACGCGTCGAAGGAGTGTATGCCATCGGCGATGTGGTGAAAACACCGCTTCTGGCCCATGTCGCTTCAAAGGAAGGCGAGATTGTCAGTGAGTATATTGCCGAGTATAAACCCAGACCTCGGATTGATCTGAATGAGATACCTTCAGCTATATATTGTGAGCCGCAGCTGGCAAGTTTTGGCTTCACAGAAGACAAGGCAAAGGAGCAGAACATCCCCTACAAAAAGGCGCTCTATCCGTACAGGGGAGTGGGTAAAGCTGTTGCAATCGGTAAAACCGAAGGTATGGTGAAGACCCTCTATGATCCTGAAACACATGAGATTTTAGGCGCGCACATTGTAGGGCATGATGCCACGGAACTGATCCATGAAATCCTTCTGGCTAAAACCGCCGGATTGTTGCCCGAAAATATCGCAGAGATGATCCATGCGCACCCGACCATGTCCGAGGTGGTGATGGAACAGATGCGTGCGGTGGATGGTCAGCCGATACATATGTAGTTTCCATCCAAGAATTGTACTTTTCCGCAATCTCTGCGTCAATCTACGGGATTGTTTATGCGGCGTACATTGGTGCACCTCTATGTGGTTTGGGGCCAGTCGCTGATTATTGACTGAGCATGTTCTAATCTTTTCTTCACCTATTTGTACAATTGCCGCACTTTTTTGTTTTCCTTCTCGATCTCTGCCTCCAGTGCTTCGGATAGCAACTTCTTGGACCCGCTACGCGGTACATCGGTAATGGGATCTTCAACAAAAGTTTCTGGCTTTTTCAGTTCAGTTACGTTATCTTTCTCCACGGTGTGTATATCCGTTTTTCTTATTTTGAAGTGTCGAGCAATTGAGCTAACAATCGCCCGGAAGGATACACCACCTGATATCTCAAACACAACTTTTGGTTATAGCTCCCCTACGTTTCCAGGGCGGTAAACCTGTAAGTTGCTGAGCCAGAAATAATGGGCACTGAAGAATTTAAACTTAAATTATTTGAGGTGTGATTACTGATATGGCTAACAGGAAAAAAAGAAACACAGTTCGGTTGACGGATAATGATGGAATAAATCAATTATTAAGCAATGTGGTTTCCTCAGTAAAGGATTTTACTGAGGAACAGCTTAAAAAGATAAAAAGTCTCACCCAAATAGGCGAGGCCCTGTCGGCTGAACACGATATAGATCGTTTGTTAGAAATGATTATAGAGGAAGCCAAGAAGTTTACCAATGCCGATGGCGGGACTCTTTATATTATGAGTGATGATGAAAAAAGGCTCCACTTTGCGATCGTTCAGAACGATTCATTGAAAATAAGGATGGGTGGAACGGCGGGGAAAATTACCTGGGAACCTGTCGAATTGTATAACAATGACGAAACACTTAATTGTTCAAATGTTTCATCTTATGCGGCGATTTCCGGTGAGGTGGTAAATATCTCCGATGTTTACCATGCGAAGCAGTTCAATTTTGAGGGAACGCGACGGTTTGACTCCGAAACGAATTACCGTTCCCAGTCCATGCTTGTTGTTCCCATGAGGAACCATGAAAATGATATTATCGGAATTCTTCAACTTTTAAATGCCCGGGATAAAGAAAAGAAAAAAACGATACCCTTCTCTGCGGAATGCCAGGAATTAACGGAATCTTTAGCTTCCCAGGCGGCGATAGCGCTTACCAATAAGCGTCTTATCAAAGATCTTCAAAATCTGTTTGAGTCCTTCGTAAAAACAATAGCTACAGCTATAGATGAAAAATCTCATTATACCGGCGACCATGTACGTCGTGTGGTTGAATTGACCATACTTATCGCCGGAAGGATTAATAAAACTAAAAAAGGGCCATTTAAAGAAACGTTTTTTAATAAGGATCAGATGAATGAATTAAGGATTTCGGCATGGCTTCACGATGTTGGCAAGGTGGCGATCTCGGAACATGTAATGGACAAATCTAGAAAGCTGAAAACTGTTTATGACCGGATCGAATTACTAAAGACACGTTTCGAGATAATAAAAAGGGATATTGAAATTAACCGCTGTAAAAAGGAAGGTAGCAAGACAGATTTTCCCGATGCAGATATCTCTATTGAAGCCGATAGGGCTGAAATAAGAAAATTGGAAGAAGATTATAATTTTCTCAATGCAATAAATCAAGGTGCTGAGTTTATGTCGGAGGAGAGCATTAAGCGGGTAGAGGATATTGCCGGGAGAAAATGGATAATGAGTGGTGAGCCGCAAAATTTACTTACAGATGATGAAATTCAAAACCTCAATATACGCAAGGGAACACTTACGGACGAGGAGAGGACTATAATAAATAGCCATGCTGCTATCACTTTTAAAATGCTTTCACAAATGCCGTTTCCAAAGAAATTAAAAAATGTGCCCGTTTATGCAAGTTCTCATCATGAGTGTCTTAATGGCACAGGGTATCCCCTGGGGTTAAAGGGGGATGAGATTTCTCTTCAGGCCAGGATTCTGGCGCTGGCTGATGTCTTTGAGGCTTTAACAGCGAGGAATCGTCCTTACAGGGAAGGAAATACACTGTCTCAGGCAATAAAAATCCTCGGATCTATGGTAAAGGACAATCAACTCGATCCTGATCTTTTTGATCTTTTTATAGAAAAAAAGATTTATCTCGAGTATGCCGGAAAAGAGCTTGATACCTCTCAGATAGATTTACAGTGATGAGTAGCCAGTTGTTCGCTGTGGGGTCAGCCGATACATATGTAGTTTCCATCCAAGAATTGTACTTTTCCGCAATCTCTGCGTTAATCTGCGGGATTGTTTATGTGGCGTACATTAGTACCCCCTCTGCATAACTCCTTGATCTTCTTTATCTTACGGAAAAATACTCATTTTTGAACAGGCAACTTATTAGTGTCCATTTTTTGAGGAATTCATTTCTATATGGACACTATATAGGATTTGATTAAAGAAAAGTCCCTGCATGCTCACAGCCTGTTTTCCATAACCAGGCGAGCGAAATGTTCAAAAGTTCGATCATAGGTGCGCTCGGCTTCCTTGTCAAAGCAACAGGCCGGGAGTTCACGCATTTTCAAGTGGAAGCGTATGCAGTCACAACATGTTCCCTTGCGGCTGCACGGTTCATAAGTGCAGTTACACAGCTCCAGATTTTCTTCCTTTTTACATTCCATATACAGACTCCTTAAAGATCGGGCAGGTTTAACAGGATGCTCAGGATTAAAGATATCTTGTATATCCTGTTATCCTGTCAAAGTCTTTTCCATCACCGTTTTGTAAAGTTCCCCGGCGCGGTATGAGCTTCTTACGAGGGGGCCACTGACAACGCCTGAAAACCCCATCTCGAGTGCCGCCACACGCCATTCGTCAAATTCATCCGGGTGTACAAATCGTTCCACTGCCAGGTTTTTTCTCGAGGGTTGCAGGTACTGTCCCATTGTCAGGATATCGCATCCGGTATCCGCAAGGTCACGCAGTGTCCGTTTTATCTCCTTTGAAGTTTCTCCGAGTCCTAACATGATCCCCGATTTTACCGGTATTGCCGGGGCGTTCTTTTTTACACTCTCCAAAAGTGCGAGCGAACGCCGGTATGATGAGTCAGGTCTTGCTGCAGGGTAGAGCCGCGGTACTGTTTCAACATTGTGGTTAAGTACATCAGGACAGGCTTTGATGACGCAAGCGAGCGCCTGCGCGTCTCCCCGAAAATCGGGTATCAGCACCTCTGAATGTGCGCCCGGAACACCTTCGCGGATTTTTGTGATTGTATCGGAAAAGAGAGAGGCTCCTCCATCAGGGAGGTCATCCCTGGTGACGGATGTAACAACGACATAGTCGAGGCCCAGTGTCCGGGCCGCTCCGGCTACCCTGTATGGTTCTTCCGGGTCTGGTGGGGCCGGTCTTCCACGTGACATCGCGCAGAAACGACAGCCTCTCGTACAGAGTGACCCCATGATGAGAAAGGTTGCTGTACCCTTTGAGAAACATTCCCAGATATTGGGGCAGAGCGCCTCCTCACAGACGGTGTGCAGCCTGTTTTCCCTGAGGAGTTTTCTGACCGCCTGATATTCTGTTCCCTTTGGGAGACTCCGCCTCAGCCATGGGGGCTTTCGTGTCCGGATCTGTGTT
>Ga0075120_10001786_pt1 | contig 16454 bp, 23 predicted proteins | sample AntAceMetag02UKL_FD_69792 | JGI IMG/M metagenome (GOLD analysis project Ga0075120, IMG submission 69792) | Saline lake microbial communities from Ace Lake, Antarctica - Antarctic Ace Lake Metagenome 02UKL | ecosystem: Environmental > Aquatic > Non-marine Saline and Alkaline > Saline | place... | reverse complement strand
TTCGGAATAACATCATATCCCGCGTTACTTATAATGAGGAAAGGCGAAATTGAAATTATCGAAGGAATTTAGATTAACGTTTCTGTTTTTATTTTTTTTGCTTATTTGCTTTCCTGGAAGTGTTTGCTTGGCGGCTGAAGATGACAGCATAGATTGGAGCTGTGTAGATCTAAGACTCAGCGGGCTATGTATTTGTACAAAAGCAAGGATAGGGCTTGGAATTACTGTAACATTTTGGCTGCCGGAGATATACATTGAGACAGTAAAAAAACCCGGAGATGGACAATATTCACCGAAGAGTGCGGCAGTTGCGCAGAGCAAGGTTCCTATATATTCAGGAACTACTACCTCTGCTCTGCATGGATCGAATCTTCAGTTTAATGAGGTGCATGTCATGCTTAGTAGAAGGTTATCAAGAAAGATTATAGAAAAATTGGAAGAGATGTTTGATAATCTTGAATGCCCGGAGGGATGTGGATTCAAGCATAAAAAAGAAGGGCTTTCCTATGTATCAGAACTAGATGCGGTGGAATGGCGATTTGGAGTAACGGAATGGTTACATACAAAAACGTTATCTACTGTTCCTTTATCAGCAATCCCCGGCTTTTGCGCCATGATTGGAGCAACCGGTCAATATGCGGGGGAAAAATATCTAACGATTTCGCAAGCGCAAACTCCAATAGACATGGCATTTAATTGGGCAAGATCGTTATGTATGGGCTATTGGGGCTTTATGTATCCAAGAAGAGGCTTTTTTACACATCAGAGCGAGGTTGTAGGAAGTGCTGCGAACGTATGGCGGGCATTAGAAATATGCGGGTTAAAAAAGCCAGGAGACAGAACATACCACGTTGTTACATCAAGGCTTCCTTATCCTGTTTTAAGAACGGACAAAATTCAAATGATTCGGCCAGCTTTTAGTAGTTGTATGCATCCAGGGAAAAACCCTGCATTATGGGATATGAAAAAGGTGTCTAAAGACGGGAAATATATGTGGTTATTCTGGAAGAAGTATGTTTGTTGTTATTGTGTGTGGACATGGTACGGGAGGAAATGATTATAAATAGATTCTTTATCCTTTTTTTGATAATAGGCTTATTCCCCACTCAGTCATTTGCAGTAGATTTTGGGTATGACAAAATTGATTTTTTTGGCAAAGAGAAGGAAGAAAGTCCGAGAATTACAGTAAAGACAATTGAGAAAAAGCCCTGTGACGGTTGCGGGAAAAAGGGGAAGATTGTACAAAAGCAACCCATCTTAGAAATCCGCCCTAAAAACGAGATAACGCAGCTTATAGAAAAGAGCAAAGCGCCAAAGATTGAAGGTTTAATGTTTTTTGTTACGGATAAGGAGCCATATATAAGTCAAACAATGACAAAAGTCAAAGAATTCAAAGATAATCATGCCGGCTTTCAGATTGAAGGCTACCTGGTAATGGATTTTTTAGGAACAAAAGGAGATAAAACAATAAGGGCTTTTAGAAAAGTAAAATACTTAGATGAGTTAGAATTAGCAGTAGATCCATATTCAAGATCAGGAATGGCGAGGAAATTTGATGTAAAGAAATTTCCGAGCTTTGTTTTTGTTAAAAACGATACTTATTACAAAATAGCAGGAACATATGTGGAGCTAGAGAAACTATATGAAAAAATATATAAATAGATTCTTTATTCTTTTTTTAATAATAGGATTATTCCACGCTCAGTCATTTGCAGTAGATTTTGGGTATGACAAAATTAACTTCTTTGGTAAAGAGAAAAAACCAATATCTTCTGACACACCCGTGTTACAAAAAAGAACTAAACCTGAAAAAAAAGAAAAAAGAAAGTTGGATGTAAATGACAGGGGATTTTGGACAGAAGTTACTAAAACGCCCGACGGAACCTTGAGATACCATAAACCTCCTGAAGCAGTACTGGATTTTGTTACTAATCCTACCGAAGAAAATGCCGGGAAATATCTTCTTTGGAACGAGAAGAGAATGGAAAGGATTGCGAATGCCCAAAAGGTTCTTGCAAAGGCAGCGGAGAAAATGAAACTTTCTGGGACGTATTTCACAACGGAAGGAAAGGAATACAATCCGATTGATGTAAAGAAGGCAGGAGGAATAAATAAATTTTTAAAAGAGAAGGGGGAAAAGAATAAGCTTTTAATAAGCTATTTTATTAGACCTGAATGTCCTTATTGTCATGATGAAACAAAAATATTGCAGGAATATATAAAAGAGAATAAGAACATAAGAATAAAAGCCTCTATAAATCCAAGAGGTTTTACAAAAGAAGTAATAGACAAAGAATTAAAAGAGTTTCCCTTTAAATACAATTTTGATGGCGGAGAGCACGATCTCTATAAAATCGCAACCTATCCCAGCATGATAATTGTAGGACCCGATGGCACAAAATATAAAATGAGCGGTTTTGTAGATGAAGGGAAGTTTAAAAATACTTGTAGAAAAATATTGGCCGGGAATATTAAAAAGTAATTAAAAATAAAATGTCTAAAATCAAAAGATTATCTGTTATATAGTTAGGGAAAACAAACAAAAGGGGAAAATAAATGCTAAATAAAAGAATTTCTAAGAACACAGTTTTAGCCGTGGCAATTATGCTTATTTCGTTAGCAGGCTGTAATTATCTAAAGCCCATTACATTTACTGACCTGAAAGGACCTGTTGAGCCAACAATAGTAGTAAGAAAAGAATATAGTTATCAGGAAATGCTGAAAATCATAAAAGGAGCTAAAAACTCCCTATGGATCTGCGACATTAAGTATCAAGATAATCTTTCAGACGATGTAAATCCAGGAATAGTTACCACAATTCTCCAGGCAGAGCAACGTGGGGTGGATGTTAAAATTATGCATAGAGAGACTGGCGAACTCTGGCTTAATAAGCTAAGAAGATCCGGGACCGTTAATATCCTTGTGTCTCCATGTGAAAGCAGAATGATAAGAAAAAAGTCAAGGTATGTTATAGCGGATAAAAAAACAGTCTTTGTTCAGGATGACAAAGTTGATCACCGTCCAAGAATAATAAGACACTATTCACGCGTTGGAGATTATGTTACTGATTTTAACGAGAGATGGAACGAGGCAAAAAAGAGAATAAAAAAGTATTATTAATAGGAGCCTTTCGCAATGGCTATGGCAAGTGGAAAAATCAAAAGTCCAGGAAAGAACACAATGAGACAGAAAAAATTAGTTGTTTTTATGTCACTTATTTGCTCTATGTGTTTTGCCCTACCATTATTTGCAAATGATATTACCTTGCACTATTTCTATGATAAAGGATGCAGAAACTGTGACAATACAGATAATCTATTAAGCTCATTTACTGCAGGAGATCCTTATCATAAATACATAATCGGCTACTCCCAAAAAAACAGGATCAGAATTATAAAACATAACCAGGAACTAAAAGAACAGGTTGAGACTAGAATAAACTTTGATACGGTTTATAAGGTAAAACACGGCCAAAGGCTTGTGTGCCCAGCTATTTTCATTGGAAGCTGTGCTTTAGTCGGAAAGAAAGAAGTATTTAAGTTAGGTGAGGCTATTAAAAATCCTGGCAAATATCTGCCAGTTTGTAGTATCAGAGGTAAAGAAAAAATAAAAAGTATGTTTACTTCAATTTCTTTCCCAATAGTTATTTTTGCAGGCTTGCTTGATGGAGTAAACCCCTGCGCAATCTCCGTGCTGATATTTTTTATTTCTTTTTTACAAGTAAGAAAGAAAAGAGGAAGAAACCTTGCAGTATTTCTGTTTATTCTAGGTGTATTTATCGCGTATCTTTCCTTCGGGCTTGGCATAATCAAAGGGATAAATAAGTTTTACGGTTTCAGAAGAGTAATAGATATGATTGCAGTAATGTTATGTGCTTATTTTGCTGTTCAATCATTCTTTGATTATAGAAAAGCTAAATTAGGTAAAGTTAAAGCGATGATATTAAAAACACCGGAAAGATTAAATAGCGTTGCTCGCAGACTAATAAGAAACACAAAAGGAGCTGTCATAATTGCGCTGCCGTTGGGGATTGTTGTATCCCTGCTGGAATTTGTATGTACTGGCCAGGAATATGTCCCGACTATTTTATATATGCTTAAAACAGGAAGTCAAATTACCAGGGCCATACAACTCTTAACGGTTTATAATCTGGCTTTTGTCCTTCCCCTTGTCCTGGTTGGAATAGCCTGCACTGTGGGGAGCAGGACAGATAGAGTAGCAGGCTTTTATAGGAAGCATTTGGCTGTTGTTAAGCTATGTTTTTGTTTCTTTTTTACAGGATTGGCTGTTTATTTGGGAATAACTTTAATTAACTGAGGAGCGAGGGAATGAATAAAATTATGTGTAGAATAGTAATTGCTTTTACCGTTAGCTTTTTACCTGTTTTCGGGTTTGCTGAGGTAGTTGGCGATACAGATAAGACAATAGAGGATATTGCTAATCCAATCTTGAACAACATTCTTGACGGTATTAAAACAGGTAATGCCGAAAAATATTCAAAAGATTTTAAGGCATCAAGAAGGATGTTTATGCAAAAGTATGATCAGGTACAGGCTCAAATTGGAAACTGGAAAGCTTATCAATATCTCGGCTTTTTAAACAGAGAAACCGAGACGATAGTTCTATGGAAAGGTCGGTTCAGCAAAACAGATAATGATGTTTTGGTCAAAATGGCCATATCTAAAGAAAACAGCAAATACTTGGTTGTTGGCTTGTGGTTTCAGTAAAAATCAGGAGAAGTTTATGATAGCTTTATTGAAGCGTATTAATACCTTAATAAAGGTTATTATTATGTCCCTATTAGTTTGCCTTGTAACGTCCTATGCTTACGGCGTTGTAGACATATTTGAAAGCAAAGAGGGTTGCATCAAAGGCAAGTATTGTAAGGTTAAATTTATAAAAGTAATTACTCCTGAAAAGATAATTGTTAGGCGAGGATTGAAGACGCATAGTGTAAAACTTACCGGGATTAACATTCCAAAAGAATATTGGCCGGAAGCAACCACTTTTATAAGGAGCTTCATTGAGGGAGTTATCAAACATCCGTATATCACGGTTGAATTTGAGAAAACAAAGAAAAGGAAGGAATGGGTAGGTTGCATATGGAAAGAAGGCTTAATGTTGAATTGGGAGTTGGTAAGGATGGGACTTGCAAAATATTGGCAAAAAGATATTGTGGAAAATAAATATGATCAGTTTTTGCAAGGAGCAGAATTTAAGGCAAAAATAGAAAGAAAAGGAATGTGGGCAAAAATATTAAAAGGAGGAATGTGATGGATGAGAAATTACAATATTTTAAATTAGTTCTATTGGGATCAGTGTGTTTTTTATTAGCAGGATGCGCTTGTATCCCAGGAGGCATTTCAGCTTCAAGCACGCCTCTTAACAACAAACCATATCATACACTTGGGCATACCTCAGCAACTGATAGTAGATTTCTTCTATTAGGGCTTATTCCGCTAACAGGAAGCAACTCAACAAAAGATGCGCTTAATAAGGCAATTAAGAAGGCTGGGGCTGATGCATTAATAGATGTAACCGTAGATGGTTATAACCAGTGGTTTATAATACTCTCCAGGGTAGTAACAAAGGTGGAAGGAACTGGAATTCGTTTTGAGCATTATAAGCAAGAGCCGGAGAATATAGGTGTAAAAAGCAAAAAGGATGTATATAATGAAGCTATTAAAGAAAAGAGATGAAGAGATGGCCAAAAGGAAAGAAATGGGGACTAAAAATCTAATCAAAATAAACAAACCTGAAGGTTATAACCAATTGGTCGATTCTATTGGCAGAATATTAGACGAAGGAAGAAGGCAGGCGTTTTATGCAGTTAATACAATTCTCGTTAAAACCTACTGGGAAGTTGGCAAAAGTATTGTTGAATACGAAAAAGAAAACAACAAAAATGCGGGTTATGGGAGTAAATTATTTGATAATCTTGCTAAAGATTTAAGAAAACGATACGGCAGAGGTTTTAGCAGGAGTAATGTAATATATATGCGGTTGCTTTATTTGAAATACCCAAAAAGTCAGACACTGTCTGACCAATTGACATGGAGCCATTATGTTGAACTTTTGATGATTGAAGAAGATTTGGAAAGGTCTTTTTATGAGAAGCAGTGTGTTAAAGAACGATGGTCTGTTAGGGAATTAAAAAGGCAGACAAATTCCGCATTATTCCACAGGATTGCTTTAAGCAAGGATAAGCAAGGAGTTCTGGAGTTATCAAAAAAAGGGCAGACTCTAAAAAAAGCAGAAGATCTTGTAAAAGAACCCTACATATTGGAGTTCCTTAAAATTCCCGAAAATTACAAATATTCTGAAAAAGAGCTGGAGCAGAAAATAATAGACAATTTACAGAGTTTTTTGTTAGAGTTGGGGAAAGGGTTTGCCTTTGTCGGCCGTCAATACCGAATCACACTTAATAATAGCCATTTTTATGTGGATTTAGTTTTTTATCATACAATTTTAAAATGTTTCGTTTTGATAGATTTAAAAGTGGGCAAAATTACACATCAAGATGTTGGACAAATGAATGTGTACCTAAATTATTTTAAATCAGAAGGGAGTGCTGATAACGATAATCCACCAGTAGGCATTATCCTTGGAGCAGAAAAAGATAATATCTTAGTAGAATATGCATTAGGTGGAATCTCTAACAAATTATTTGTCTCACGATATAAGTTATACCTGCCAAACAAAAAAGAGCTAACACAAAGATTAAGGTATTCGCTGGAATCTAAGAACAACAAGTAGTCAAAAAAACACCCAGTTTTTTCTAAATTAATCTAATGGCATGTCAACAATTACGCATAATGTATAGGGTTTTATCTCTTGTTCGGCAGCAAGAATGAGCATGTTTAGACTTCAAATCTGAAGCCGAATTGGAGATAAAATCGATTGAGCTAAGCCGTAGGAAGCAGCTTTGAGACAGATAAATGAACGGGACGTAACTGTTTACGTAACATCATGAAGAATAATGAATTATGAAAAAAGTATACATAAAAGTTTTCGGCTAACCGTATACGCAAGTACCGACTGATGATTCTGGAGCTTTTAAAGAGGTAACTAGTTGCGAGTGAAAGGATTAGGTAAATAAATGTTGTCTGGCAGGTTTTCGTATTCTAGTACACAAACATTACATATAGTGTAATAAAAATGCTTGACAAATCTTCTAGAGGAGTATATATATTACATACAATGTAAGGATTATGTGCTATGAAAAACATAAAAAAAAAGAAACTATTTGAAGTTGCTTCCTTTCAGCAGGGCTATTTTACTACAAAACAGGCAGTTTGCGCGGGGTTTTCCTATCGTATGCATACCCATTACAAGCAAAGCGGAGATTGGCTTGAGATTGATCGGGGCATTTTTCGACTTGCGCAATTCCCAAATTCACCTGATGAGGATTATATTAGGTGGTCTCTATGGAGTAGAGATCGCAATAGTGAGCCGCAAGCTGTTATTTCACACGAGTCAGCACTTTGCATTCATAATCTCAGTGATGTTATGCCATCAAAAATTCATCTTACAATTCCTATTGGATTTAGAAAAAAAACACCTAAAGGATGTGTCCTCCGCAGGGGAAGAGTGTCGATTGACGAGAAAGAGCAAAGAGAAGGTTTTTTTGTTACAAATCCTCTTCGTACAATTCTTGATTCTGCCGAAACCAATCTGAGCATGGATTATCTTGGACAGGCTATTCAAGAGGCTTGTGATAAAGGGATGATTCAGATTATTGATATTGTAAGCACTGAAATGTCGGAGAAGGCAAGAGAAAAAATGATGGTAGTTTTTAAAAAGATAAAAAATAGAAACAAGAAAACACAATGACAGCTGATTTTAAAAAATATGATAACGCAGTAGCATTTAGGCGGGCTCTTGAAGATAGGCTTAGAAATATTACCCGTGAACAATCGATCTCTTTAGATCGCTTGCGAAGACGGGTTACATTTGATCGTTTCCTCGCACGATTATTTGAATCAAATAAACCAAATCAACAATGGTTGTTAAAAGGTGGTTATGCTTTAGAATTTCGGTTTCATAGCGTTGCGCGGACGACTAAAGATATTGACTTTTCAATACCTCATATGAATGATCTGGATGCGAATAATATTCGCGAGTTGCTTCAGGCAGAAGCAAAGAAAGATATGTCAGATTGGTTCCAGTTTTATATTGGTGTTCCTATGAGAGAGTTTGATCAGACAGTATATGGTGGATGGCGCTATCCGGTTGAGGCGAGAGTTGCTAATCGAATTTTTACAAAATTTCATATTGATGTTGGCATAGGTGACGCGGTTATTTCTGAGGCCGAATGGAAAAAGGGTGATGATATTTTGGGGTTTGCAGGAATAGAACCGGCATATGTTGCTATGTTGCCTGTTGAACAGCATTTCGCGGAAAAGATACACGCGTATTCATATCCTCGTGAAAAACGAACTTTTTCACGCATAAGGGATTTGGTTGATATAGTTTTGCTTATTGAACAGTGTCTTCCTGATAAAGGATTGGTAATGTCAGCAATAGAGGCAACATTTAAACGACGCAACACCCATGATATACCTCAAGAGTTAGAAATACCTCCTAAGGTAGTGGAAGATAGCTATGCGCAAATGGCGGAAGATTGTGGCGTTACAAAAAAGACAATGGCAGAAGCTTTTTCTTTTTTGCAAGAATATTGGTTAGAATTACGAAAATGAAACATTTTTATATTTAGCCCGTCTGTTCACTATAAGGATAAATACTTATTCCTAAAAATTAACAAAAATTCCTGATTTCCTGCTATAATACCAGCTATGAAAGTCTATATTAGAACGTTTGGCTGACCTTCTAATATATACCGAAGGTTTTTTTTGGGCGAAAGTCCTTGATTTTGTTGATATTTATAAAAATTCTCCTGTTCTAAAAATAAAAAATTAAAAGGGGCGAAGAAATTAAAAGAAAATAAGGTTAATCTATTATTCATTGACATAGCTGTCGATTTTATAAGAACCTACGCGGACAGGTGTCATCATGGAAAAGAAGAAGATATTTTATTTAGAGATCTAGCCAAGAAAAAAATATCCGATGAACACCAGAAAATTATGCAGGAACTTATAGAAGAGCATAAAATGGGCAGGAATAATGTGAAAAAGCTGGTTGATGCAAAAGAAAAATATGCCCAGGATAACCAAAGCGCCTTGAAAGACATCATATCGAATATGGAAATATTGATTAAGTTTTACTCTAAACACATAGAAAAAGAAGATAAGCATTTTTTTATTCCCTGTATGGATTATTTTACCGATATTGAGAAAGATAAAATGATTAATGAAATGTGGGAGCTTGATAAGAATATGATTCATGAAAAGTACACCAATATTGTCGAAGAATATGAAAGATAGTAGGTATGCAAGTAAAAAACCTATCTGATAAGGAGTTCGATTATGCCTAAAGATCCAGTTTGCGGAATGGAAGTCGCTGAAAGTAAAGGTCTAAAACTGATTAAAGATGGGCAGGAATATGTCTTTTGCAGTCAACGTTGCAAAGATAAATTCTTAAGTAATGATGATGCCAAGGCCGACCATCTCAGCCATTCTCGCTCTGGGCACAAAGATAATGTTAGCGGCTCGATGAGTGCATCCTCGCGATATACTTGCCCGATGCATCCCGAGATAATTAGTAATAAACCCGGTGATTGTCCAAAATGCGGGATGTCTTTAGAGCCAAAGAACGTGGTGGCCGAGGAAAGCGGGGAGCAGAAAGAGATAAAAAAGCTAGCCCGTAAATTCTGGATAGGATTGATGCTGGGGCTTCCGGTTGTTTTTCTAACATTGGAAGAAATGATCCCTGCTCTAAAGTTCGAATTTATCTCTCATAAAGTTTCAGGATGGTTACAATTAGTTTTGGCAACACCGGTTATATTCTGGGCCGGAGGATTCTTTTACACAAAAGCATGGAAGTCCATTGTGAATCGCAGTTTGAATATGTTCACCTTGATTGCTATGGGTGTGGGGGCAGCGTTTTTTTATAGTGCAGCTGCGGTTTTATTCCCGCAGATTTTTCCCGAATCCTTAAAAATGGCAGGGAAGTTGGGGTTATATTTTGAAGCGGGCGTTGTGATTACTGTGTTGGTCATTCTTGGGCAGTATTTGGAAGGCAGAGCCAGGGTACAAACCGGGCAGGCGATAAAGGCATTATTGGGGCTTGCGGCGAAAAAGGCGCACAAGGTTACTGATTTAGGTGAAGAAGAAGTTGATGTCGATCAGATTCAAAAGGGAGATCTATTGCGTGTACGGCCCGGTGAAAAGGTACCTCTGGATGGCGTTATCACAGAAGGAAAAAGCACAATCGATGAGTCCATGATTTCGGGAGAGCCGGTGCCGGTAGAGAAAAAAGAGGGTGACAGAGTTATCGGGGCTACGGTCAATCAAACTGGAACATTTGTCATGAGGACTGAAAAAATTGGCTCCGAAACATTGTTATCTCAGATTGTGCATATGGTTGCTGACGCTCAACGCAGCCGGGCGCCGATACAAGGTATGGCGGATAAAGTGGCCGGGGTTTTTGTGCCGGCTGTTCTTGTTACTGCCGTTGTAACATTCGTGATTTGGTCTTTATGGGGGCCGCAGCCCGCGTTGGCCTATGCTTTGGTTAATGCCATTGCTGTTTTGATTATTGCCTGTCCCTGCGCGCTGGGATTAGCCACACCAATGTCCATTATGGTAGGTGTGGGCCGGGGTGCTCAGGCGGGTATATTAATAAAGAACGCAGAAGCGATTGAAAAAACCGAGAAAATCACACATGTTCTAACTGATAAGACCGGAACGTTGACCGAAGGAAAACCGCGTGTGACAGCGATTGAAACAGCGGAAGGTATCGAGGGAAAATACCTTCTTTTCATTGCTGGCTCATTGGAACAATCTAGTGAACATCCTTTGGCACGGGCTGTACTTGACTATGCGCAAGAGAAGAATGCCGAGATTAAGGATGTCGAAGATTTTGATTCTGTGACAGGTGGCGGAGTAAAAGGCAAGATAGACGGTAAAGATGTTTATTTAGGCAAGGAAAAATTTATTGTTGATCTTGCTGGAGATTTACCCGAAGGGTTAAAGCAAAAAGCAAGAGCAATGCAGGAGAAGGCTCAAACGGTTGTTTGGGTGGCACAGGAAAAGAAAACTATGGGGATACTTGGCATTTCTGATCCTATCAAGAAAAGTACACCACTTGCGATTCAGGAACTTCATGATCTTGGATTGAAAGTTATCATGCTGACCGGCGACAATCAAAAGACAGCACAGGCGATTGCCAAGGAGTTAAAGATTGACGATGTTCGTGCCGAACTGAAACCGAAGGACAAACAGGAAATTGTCAAAGAACTAACAGGAAAAGGCGCTTTAGTTATGATGGCTGGTGATGGGATCAATGACGCTCCTGCGTTAGCGCAGGCCGAAGTTGGTGTAGCAATGGGGACAGGCACGGATGTGGCCATTGAAAGTGCAGGAATTACCTTAGTTAAAGGTGATTTAAACGGAATTATTAAAGCCATTAAACTGAGCCGATCTGTTATGGGGAACATACGGCAGAATCTCTTTTTCGCCTTTATTTACAATGCCTTGGGAGTGCCGGTTGCCGCTGGTATTCTTTATCCCTTTATCGGGTTGTTGCTTAACCCAATGATTGCCGGTGCAGCCATGAGTTTCAGTTCAGTTTCCGTGATTGGAAATTCCTTAAGATTGAGAAATTTAAAATTGGGGGCATAAAATGAAATATTATTTCAATAAAACTTTGGTGGGAAATTTTGAAGATGTCATTTCCCAGGTAACTGAAGGATTGGAAAAGGGAGGATTTGGCGTTCTCACGAAGATAGATGTATAAAGAGAGGCTCAGTATCGACTTTAAAAAATACGTGATATTAGGAGCTTGCAATCCTTCTAATGCTCACAAGGCTATTATTGCGGAGGAAAATATTGGTTTGATGCTTCCGTGTAATGTTGTTATTTATGGAAAAGAGGGTAAAACGGTAATCTTAATAACTATTGCTGCAATAGGATTAATTACCGGACTCCTAGGACGAATGTTAGGAGACATAGGCTACTAAGGAGAAAGGTCTATTAGCCAGTTTTATACTTGGCCTTGTTTTTGGCATTGCCCTCGGGCCCTGCACCTTTGCCTATATGGCACCTATGCTCGGCATTACTTTCAAACTGGCCTCGACTAATCTTGCTTACGGTATTTTATTGCTATTGGTCTATGGAATCGGTCATTGTTCTTGCTGGCACATGTACCGAAGTTGTTCAGCGGTATATGAACTGGAACGAAAAATCCAAGGGAGCGGTAATACTCAAAAAAATCTGCGGTGTACTGGTTATTTTAGGTGGTATCTGGTTAATCTACACCGCTCCATAAAACTGATTTAAGGAGTTTTTATGTCAACCGAAGACAAACAAAAGAAAAAAGGATTCTTTGCAAGGCTCAGTGAATTCTTCAAAGGGTTTGAAGGCTCCGGCTGTGCATGTAATTACCTTAAAACAGTATGGGAAAAACAAGCCAAAGAAGAAGCAAAGAAAGATAAACAGGAAAAATCTGAACCATAGGGACATTAAATAATGAGGTTGCTGCTGGCTTGGCGTTACCAAAAGATATAACTATCAAACTTACAAAAGATTAAATATGAATGATAAACTGAAAATTCTGTTTTTGTGTACAGGTAATTCCTGCCGCAGCCAGATGGCCGAGGGATGGGCAAGGCATTTGAAAGGGGATGTTGTTGAACCGTACTCTGCCGGTATTGAAATACATGGCTTAAATCCCAATGCTGTAAAGGTCATGGCTGAGGCCGGAGTTGATATTTCGGGCCACCATTCAAAGCATCTTAATGAATTAAAAGATATTGATTTCGAATATGTGATAACGGTGTGTGACAATGCTCACGAAAGCTGCCCGATGTTTCCGGGTAAAACTAAAGTGATTCACGTCGGTTTTGACGACTCGCCAAGATTGGCCAAGCAAGCCAAAACAGAACAGGAAGTGATGGATTGTTATCGCCGTGTGCGGGATGAGATAAAAAATTTTGTCGAAAAATTGCCGGGGTTTCTGGGGAAAATCCAAAATGAGTAATTTGAGCAGAAATCAGGTTCAGAAAATTGTTGAAGAGCTTGAAAACAGTGTTGCCCGACCGGAGTGTTTAACATGCGACTGTTTTCAGGGACTGTTAACACAACTGGAACTGGATTGTGAGCAGGACGTCAGCGAACTTACGACTCCGCTCAAGACGCCGAAAGAAAAAATGCACGGCTGCCTGGGCTGCGACCCTTGTCCGCCAGGCGCAATGTTCGCTCAATATCTCAGGTCAAATGCCTTTAATAATAACACGAATATTAAGGAGTCAATAATAATGGAAACAGAAAAAAAGAAAAAAGGTTTATTCGCAACAATATGGGAATCCATGACCAAGACCGGTGGGTGCTGTGGTAGTGGAGAAAGCTGCTGCGGTCCATCAAGCACAGAAGATAATAAAACGACTGAAAAAGAGTGAAAAAATACAAGATAATTTATAACTTGTTTACTAATGCAATTAAAGAAATTGAGAATACAATTAAATTGGAAGCGTTATAATGAAGCATTCATTAAAAGTTGGTTTTAGTTTTGGTGTAACTTCGGGAATAATTACAACACTCGGGTTGATAGTTGGTTTGCATTCTGGAACTCACTCAAAGGTTGTGGTTATTGGCGGCGTATTGACAATAGCAATAGCTGATGCGTTTTCAGATGCACTGGGCATTCATATATCTGAGGAGTTTGAAAATAAACATACCGCAAAGCAGATATGGACGGCGACAATTGCCACTTTTTTATCTAAGTTTATTTTTGCCTTAACCTTTATTATCCCGCTTTTATTGTTTGAGCTTCCAACAGCAATCATGATAAGCATAATTTGGGGATTATCAGTATTATGTCTTCTTAGTTATAGAATTGCCATGGGGCAGAGAGTAAGTCCGTGGAAAGTGATTGCCGAACATCTAGTTATAGCTTCAATAGTTATAATCCTAACTCATTATCTTGGAGACTGGATAGCATTACGATTTAGATGAAACCCGCCCTGAGATCATATTGTCTGATAATCCTAAAAATATTTTAACTTGACAGAGAATTTTACAGCGTTTATAATGAACATATGTTCATAATAATTAGGAAATTTGATGAGACCAAAAAAGATAAGATGGGTTAAGTGTGAACCTGGAGAGAGATGTTTCAGGCCACAGTGCAAGCCTTTAAATAAGTTAAAAGGTGTATATTTAACTCTTGATGAATTTGAGGCAGTAAGGCTCGCTGACTTTGAGGGATTAAAACAGGAAAGCGCGGCCGGAAAGATGAGGATATCCCGCCCTACCTTTTCAAGAATAATTTCACAAGCCCATAGAAAAATCGGAGATGCACTGGTGAATATTAAAGCTATAAAAATTGAAGGCGGATGTTGCAGGATTGAGGAGAAAAGTAAGAAATGAAAGAGCGAGAAAAATTATTATTAATGTCAGCGGCATTCTTAGGGTGTTTTTATCTTCCCGTTGAGATGCTGCCGTTTAGAAATCCTGTATTTGAAGCACTGGCTTTGGTTAGATGGTATGCGCGGAAACATGTTTTGCTTTGTCTTGTGCCTGCGTTTTTTATTGCCGGAGCGATTTCTGTTTTTGTGAGTCAAGCTTCTGTGATTAAGTATTTCGGGGCAAAGGCAAACAAGTTTTTAGCTTATAGCGTTGCTTCTGTTTCCGGTACAATACTAGCAGTTTGTTCCTGTACGGTTTTGCCGCTATTTTCCGGAATTTATAAAAGAGGCGCCGGCTTAGGTCCTGCCACAACATTTCTCTATTCAGGCCCTGCCATTAACGTATTAGCTATTATTATGACAGCTCGCATCTTAGGATGGGAACTTGGAGTTGCCAGAGCCGTTGGAGCAATAATATTTAGTGTAGTAATAGGATTTATGATGCATCTTATATTTCTTAAGGAGGAAAGAGCAAGACACGCCAATGGCGCTTTTCAGTCCGGAGAAGAAAAAGAAGCTCGACCTCTCTGGAAAAACGCTTCCTATTTTGCGTCTATGGTATTTATTTTGGTATTTGCAAACTGGGGAAAACCACAGACAGGAGACACAGGAATTTGGCCGCTAATTTTTAACCTCAAGTGGTATATAACATCCGTCTTTTTAATTATACTTATTCTTATGATTGTTCGATGGTTTAAGAAAAGCGAACTCAAAGACTGGTCACAAGCATCGTGGGGATTTGCAAAACAGATTATGCCTTTGCTTTTAGCGGGCGTAATCGTAGCAGGCCTTCTTTTGGGCAGACCCGGTCACGAGGGATTAATTCCTTCATGGATTATCGAAAAAGCTGTTGGCGGCAATTCAGTTTTGGCAAATTTCTTTGCCTCTATAGCAGGTGCATTTATGTACTTTGCGACATTAACTGAAGTCCCAATTCTACAGGGTCTTATTGGAGCAGGCATGGGGAAAGGGCCTGCTTTAGCTTTATTGCTAGCAGGTCCGGCATTGAGTCTGCCTAATATGCTTGTTATCAGAGGTGTTATTGGAACGAAAAAAACAGTTGTATACGTAAGCTTAGTAATAATTATGGCCACGATAAGCGGTATAATTTTTGGATATATTGTAAGATAAAATTAAGGAGGGTTTAGAAATGAAGATTGAAATCTTGGGAACAGGTTGTCCAAAGTGCAAGAAACTGGCTGAGCTTGCCGAGCAAGCAGTAAAAGAATCTGGAATTGAGGCAGAGATAATAAAAATAACAGAGATAAATGAGATAATGAATTATGGAGTAATGATTACGCCTGCCTTAGTCATTGACGGAGAAATTAAAAGTACAGGTAAAATACCAAGCATAGAAGAAATCAAAAACTGGTTAAAGGAGGCGTAAAATGTATTATAAGCTAGCAAGAAATGCTTGTTTTATAGCAATGATTACTTTGTCTTTTTCTGTTCCGGGCTGCACCAATGAAGGGAAACAGTTAAATTCTAAAACAAAGATAGAGATTACTACGCAAAATTTTACCGATTCTAAGACTAAAGTAACTTTTATTGAACTTGGATCCCTAAAATGTGTCCCATGCAAGATGATGCAGCCGATAATAGCTGAAATAGAAAAAGAGTATGCAGATCAGGTCAAAGTGGTTTTTCACGATGTCTGGACTTCTGAAGGAAGACCTTATGGACAAAAGTATGGTATCAGAGCGGTTCCCACACAGATTTTTCTAGACAAAGACGGAAAAGAATTCTTCAGGCATATGGGCTTCCTCTCTAAAGAAAAAATAGTCGAAGTTCTAAAGAAACAGGGCGTAGAATAGGGGGTAGTGGGGGATTGCTGCATTTTGCGAATGTATAGATTTCTATTCATAAAGGTTCAAAAGCCTTTTCTATTAAATCTAGATGAGTTCCAGGAACACCATGAAAGTAGAATCGG